>Ga0307985_10000667_pt1 | contig 20009 bp, 11 predicted proteins | sample EllFjometageno80_FD_203155 | JGI IMG/M metagenome (GOLD analysis project Ga0307985, IMG submission 203155) | Marine microbial communities from Ellis Fjord, Antarctic Ocean - #80 | ecosystem: Environmental > Aquatic > Marine > Unclassified | place: Southern Ocean | collected 2014-10-09 | reverse complement strand
CTCCCTCCCTCTCCTCCTCCTCCTCCTCTTCATCCCTCCTCCTCCTTCTCTCCGCCGCGCTTTCAACCTTTCCGCCCAAGCCCACCTCGCCGTTAGTCGTCGTCCTCAAGTCCCTCCCAAACCCGACATTTTCCGTGACCTTAAATCGTCCTCATCCAGCTCCACCCCCCCCTTCCCCACCTGCACCATCTCCATGCCCTTGACGCTGACGCTCGGCGTCAGAAGCGCCGCTTGGGCCTGCAGCTGCTTCCTCTGCGCTCTCTCCTTCCTGCCCCTCATGAAATAGCAACAGCAGCAGATCACCTTCCAGCACTTCAAGAGCAGTACCTCCTCTGCCCCCCTCTGCTTGAACTCTAGCAGCTTGGCCAGCACCAGCGCTAACCCTGCGACGTTTGTCACGAGCAGAAAGATCAAAAAATGCATCTGATATTCCCAACTCATGTAATCTCCACTGGTACTGTTGAACACGATGTGTATCAACCGGGTCATGTACATGGCACCACAAGTCATGACATACAGGACTATCACAGACACCAACTCACCGAACTGCGCGAGCGTTCTCACGAAGTGAATTGTGCAGCTCGAAGCAACCGCACAGCAACCGACTACCACGAAGAAGATGAGCACAAAAGGGTTAAAGCACTCAGTAGAAGAAATCACATCCCCGGTAATCGCACCTCCGGTGGTACCACCAGTACCGGCAGGGTTAGGGTTCGGGTCCTCGCCTCCCTCCTTCTGCAACCTCCTTGTGTTCGACTTGCTGTCGACTTCGTCGCATCCCGCCACGGCATCTCCTAACGAGGCGAAACCATAGGCCAACAGGCCCACCATCAACAAGCACAACAACCTCCTACAACTAACCCACGTGCAGGTGTCCTTCTCCGCGCCCTTGGGCCAGGCCTTGATCATGAGAAACTCCACTCCATTCACGAAAGCACGGACGACCTTGTGGACTCCGGTCCTGAACAAGTAGATGACGATGTGCAAGATCGGCAGCATGCTGAAGGAAAACTCCCACTTATCCCGGGACGATGGTGGTTTCGTCGCTTCGTACCAATCAATGGAATCACCCGAACCGCTCCCCCACAATTTACCTTGAAGAGCGTCTGAGAGACCAAGATCCCCCCACCACATAGTCTGCATGCACCTGTTCTCGTAGAGCTCACCAGACCGTAAACCGTATGTGCGCTGGTAGCTGCAAGGCTGACTCATAAACGCAAACATCCGATTGGTTTTCCAGAACGCCTGATTGTAGTCCTTGCCGAAATACGACGACGAGCAAGCCGTCGGCTGATTGATCTTCTTGTCAGCCTTCCACACTTTGAGCACGCTAGGGTTAAAGCTCTCATAGCCCTCCAAGCTCCCCATCGTCCTAGTCTTGCACGCGTACCGATCACCTTCATCTTGGAACGCTTCGCCCTCGTCGCCCTTGTTGTTGTAGTCAGTACCGCTTTTAGTGGCTGAGTAGCCGATCAAGTTCAGATAAGCCGTCTTGACAACGTCTTCATCGACCAAACATTGACCATCACCCGCCCCCCAGATGTTTCTGACACCTGACTCCCACTCTCCTCTCATCCAAGCACACTCTCCGTCTAGCGGGAAATAGCGGTCGTTATATTCTGTGTCCAACGGTGGGTAAGAAGCAGAGTCATAGGATCCTAGTGTGAAAGTCCTGGAGTCCAGCCTGTTGAACATATCCTGGAGAGGGTGGACGCACTCGCCTCCTCGGCAATCGTCGCTGCTGAACGTGGGAATCTCCAGGGACTTGTCAACCTGCATGGTGTTGAGGAACTGGTAAGCGTCCGTGTAGATACTCGTCATGTCCCACCTTCTGTCGTTCATGTCCTTGTTGCCATTCTCACTAGTATTCAACCAAATGTTGGGACATCCCCAGAACAGTAAGTACTGGTTCACTATCATGATCAGGCTCAGCAACTGCACCTTGTTGAGCTTCATGGCATCTTCGGCCGTCTTGTGATTCTTCCCTCCGGCAATGCCGACGAGCCCCTTGAGCGCGAAGGCGGTCATGAAGAGGATGAAGAGCGTCACCGCCATCGCAACGAACACCAAGCCGCAAGTGAACACCCAGAGCGTCTCTAGGCGCTCCAGAGAAACATTGGGCCCGGCCAGATTCGAGGGCGTGCCAGCCTGCACCGAGTCGTCGTCTGTCCTCCTGCCCCCCCCCTCCTCACTCCATCCGTGAGCGTCGGCCAGATCCACGTCGTTCTGCTCGGCAACCTTGGCCTTGAGCTCCTCGATCGCGGCGTCGCCTGCAGCGTTGAAGCTCCTCACGCAGACGCCAGTCCCTTGCATGATCAGAGCGTCTGACTTGCACAATGTCCCATCCACGCACTCAGGGTTGAGCATGTTAACGAGCTGGAGCGGCACCAGCTCGAAGCCTTCCCTGCAGGCGCTGCAGTGGCTAATGCCCTCGACGAACGAACTGCGCGACTGATGGTACGGAAGGTAGTCAGCAGCCGCTGCGTCAGGGTACAAGTTCTTGAACGACAGAGGCCTGAGGGGCGGGGATGGATGTGTTAGTGGCGGAGGACGTGTTGTTCATTCGCTTCGCGCCCGCTCGCTCAAAAACAGCCCGCCCCCTTGTTCACACCGACATATAAGTACTGCGCCAGAGTGGGTGTCAGGCGACGAGTAAACACATTGATTCACCTGAGACCCTCGTCGTCGGTAGCGAGGTTGAAGAAGTCGCCGTCGTCGTCGCCGTCTGCGCCATCGTCTTCCCTCAACCGACAGTGCCCCGCATCTGCCATCCAGAACCTCTTCTTCTTCTTGCCAAAGTAGTCACTCTGCATGTAATTCTCGTACTTGTTCATTGTTGGCCTCCCCCCCGTGAACTCTGACAGGATCTCGTACCCGCCTCCATCCAGCTTCTCCTGAAACATCTCTGCGAAGCAGTTGTGGAGGGTCGCGCTGCGGCCTCTCGCCCTCTCAAAAAGAGCGACGTCAAATTTGGAATCGCGGTTCTTCTCGTTCGGGCTTTTGCAGCAGCCTCCACACTGGCCGTACATGTGGGTGACTTTATACTTGAGTAGGTAGTCAATGTCGTTGACGGGCAGCAGCAGCGCGTTCCTCTCTTCATCCACCACCTCGCCGCCAGTCTTGTTCCACCCCCATGCGTAGTCACTCGAGTCGGAAACGACAATGTTGTTTGCCTCTGAGCAAGAATAATCAAACGGGATCGCATACGTGACTGCTTCGATTGGGTCCGACGAGTCCTCGGAGATGTCATACTCCGGACCCTCGACGCCTGTCTTGTCCACACAATTCTCGTGCGCTCCTGTTGCGCTGTCTCCCCAATCACCCTGATCCTTGATGTTGACGCACGGCGTCAGGCCATTGTCGAGTTTGTGAGCTGGGTGCTTGACACGGTCCTTTCTCCTGAGCTCGCCAGCCGACTCGAACCATTCTGCGTACGTCTGCTGGTACAGATCGCTGTCGCGCCACTTCTGCGGAACCTCGTGCGTCGTCCTGAACATGGAGAGCCTGAAACTCTCTTGGTACGTTTCGACGAGCAAGAAGACTTGCGCGACGCTCAACGCTCCGATGAGAAAAACGACCGGCCGGCGGTACTTCAACGACACGGTGATGCACAGCACCCCGATGACGAGCTGGTTGACGCCGCTCCACCCCGCGAATAAGACTGCGAACTCGGTCTGTGCCCCAGTAACCAGCAACAGTAACGCAATCAGCAGCGAGAAGAAGGCGAGCACGGAGAAGAATCTCTGCGCCTTCTGTTCCCTCAGTCGGAGCTACACAGGGAACAGGGAGGGGAGAGGGGTTAGCGGGGGGGGGTCCGAGAGTAGCGCGTTTCACGGCTTACCATGATCTTGCTCTTGCCTCGCTTGGAGGGCTCCAACCTGTAGCGAATGCCGTCGGCTTCGTCCTGGTGGTCGCTCACGACGCTCTTCAAGTTAAGCTGGAGTTCGAACGCGACGGTGAAATCGTTCGAGTCGCAGGCCTTGTGCAGCAGCTCCTCGGTCGCAGCGCAAACTCGGTCCTTCTCGCGGTCGTTCTCCTCCGCAACGCCTGCTAGAGTGCTCGCGTACGTGGATGCCAGTGTTCTGTCCTTCCCAGTACGCGCGTTCAGTCGCGCAATCGCAGAGTTGAGGTCATTAAGGGCCTCGCCGCTGGCCGTCAGCGTTTGGTAAGCCTCGGTGGCGAACGCGTCGCCAACTCGACCATGGAACCCAATCTGCCACTGCTTGTGCGAATCCCTCAGCGTATCTAGTTCTCCGTGGAGATAGTCGAAGTTGCTCGTCGTCCAAGTTTTGAGCACGTACGTCTGCAACTCCTTGGCCGACGCCAGCATTGAGGCGATTGAGGCGACTTCCTCAACAACTTCACTTGCCGATTCAGATGCAACGATCTGTCTGTTCTTCACGAGGATTTCGCACTCATCGGCGAGCTTGGCCCTTGTCTTCTCCAGCTGCTTCTTGACTGCCTGCGCATCGCTGAAGTTAAGCTCTGCCTTGGACTCGAGCATCATGACCATTTCCTCAAACCACTTCATTGCGAGCTCCTGGCACTCGTGATCGGCCTCGCTGAGGATGCCGATGTACTTGTCGCTGATCATGACGACTCCGAAGTGGGCGTCCACGAGCCTCGACGAGCCCATTCTCCTCAGCGACATGCTTTCCTTCCCCAACATCCCCCGCCTCCCCCCCGCGGGAAGCGCAGCAACTTCAGCGATGGCTTCGAGCCCCTGCTTCGTGTCCCCCGTCTTCTTCTTCTTCCTGCCCTTGCGCAATCCTGCTTCGAAGGAGGCGATGGCCAGCAAAACCACGGTGGAGTTGACCAGAATGAACAAGATGCCGATCGCGCCCGCAGCTTCCTGCGTGGAGTCCAGAGCGGAAAGAGTGCCCATGAGCAAGTCGAAACCTGGAGGGACACGCGGTGGGGGGTTAGTGAGTATTTGGAGGGGGGAAGGGGGGACGAAAACGAACCTGTGGCGACCGCTGTCACGGTCTCGATGAAGTTGTAGAAGTCGACCTCCTTCTTAACCACTCTGAGTCGGAGCGGAAAGCGAATGAACGGCTTGAAGACGACAATGACCATGGCGTAGACGAGAGTGATGCACATCATGCCCATCGCCTGTGGAATGGGATCGGAAAGCAACGTCACGGGCAGCAGCATGGCTCCCTTGCGAGTAAGCGAGACCGCCTCGAACCACGCGAAGTCGTCGTTGTACCACTCGTAGAGGGCTCCGTAGCGCAACAGAGTGTCCCCGGAATTGAGAAGGTGCCGACGCTTGAGGCTGACGACGAGCACGACGATGCCGAGCGGGATGCCCACGCCGAAGAGGAGCAACGCGCCCCAGGCAAACGTGGTGTGCCCAGCGTAAGCCCCAGCCGAGTCAAAGCATTCAATAGAAGTGTCGCCGGCCATTACGAATAGCCCGCCAGGCGTTTCGACACACGGCTCGAACATGCGCAGCGAGTAGTACATTACTGGCGTGTACACGCTCGTTACGAAGATGACGATGAGTTGCCGCAGAAGCTTCCACTTCTTTCGGTAGTAACGAACGCTAACGATGTCCTCTTGTTGCTCATACCTTGCTCTCTGGTAGTTGAGGAACTTTGAGAAGAGGACGAGGAGGACCGCGATACCGACGGGCGCCAAGACGACCATCTTCAACTTGTCGTAGAAGTTCACGTCGACGGAGCACTCGGGGTGCGCAATCTCGATGTTGAACGACAGAGCGTAGAAAATCTTGGTGAACTTGGTGACCAAGGGCGGCCACGGCACTTCGACGTACCTGCGTCAAGTGAGTGTGAGTAAATGAAGCGAAACCGAGGGTTGAGGGGAGGGCTCGCTTGTCTCCACGTCGGTGCAGAATTGATCGCATGATGGGGCCCGCTCAACGCGGTTCCAGAGGCACTTTCCGCTCAACTCGCTTCGCTTCGCTTCGCTTCGCTTCGCTCTACCCTCCTTTACGCTCGAAAGCTCGCACGTACATTACGAGGCACATTAACTGGGCGAAGGTCGAGTAGATCTTGAGGCGGACTGCGCGAAAGCGAAGCGAGTGTTAGGGGGGAGAGGGGAGGGGGGATGAGAAATGGGAGGGGGGAGAACTTACTGATATGGTGGAGGTTGAGCTCGATCCTTGAGAGGAAGTAGTACGCAACGAGAAACACGACGACCGCGAGAATCGTCGTGACGGGCGAAGATGCGCACTTCTCGCACTGTCCTGATGCCTCGTAGTACCCTGATTGGCACTGGCCGCACAGGAATCCCCCGTAACCCTCCGAGCAGAACGCGCCTCCGTCGAAACATCCCAATGGTTTGCTGCATTCGAAGCAGCTTGTCATACTAGATTCGGGCGCGTAAGTGCCTGAGCCAGCAGCACACTCTGTGCACTGCGAAGAACTGGGTTAGCCGCTGTAGAGAGAGGAGAACGAGAATCGCCCACACACATGTGAACAAAGGGGGGCGGCGGTGTGAACAACAGTGGTCAAGGTGCGTCGCGGCTCGTTTGACGAAAAGGGTGCCCAGAATGCGCAGCCCACGAAAAAGTTCGGGAAATGTGCTCCACCAAGTTGCGTTAACTTCGCCGGTTTGCAGCCGATTTGCATCGCTTCCAATCCAATACCCTTGCTTACTAACCTCCTCGGTCCCCTTGGCCTCTGCAATGCTGCCCGCGGCGCAACCCTTGCAGTCATCTGGCTTGACTCTGCCAGTTCCTCCGTTGGTGGAGGTGCCCGATGGGCAATCTGTTGGAATTGTGGTGTTCGCTGAGCAGAAAGTGCCTGCAGGGCACTCTACCTTCCCGAAATAGCTGATAGTGTAGTCCGCGTCTTTCCTCGTATCGTCTTCGTCTTCGTCGTTGCGACGCTCCGGTGGACAGTAAGAGCCCACAGGACAGTCCAGACAGGACGCTTCGTTGGTTGCGCCAGTAACTGTGGTGGGGTGGTAGGTGCCGGCCGGGCATCTGCGTTTGCAGCTATCTCCTTCGACGCCGTACCTGCCGCGTGGACAAGGGACGATGTTTTCGAGGAGGGGGAGGAGTCCAACTTTCGGGTACTGGTAGCACATCGGGGATGGATTAGCGTAGAAGCCTCGATCGGCGTCAGAAGCGGGGAACGTGTCCTGGCGCCAGCAGCACAATTTCCCGGCTGGGCAAGGCAGGCAGCCTGCGGCCGGTTCAGTTCTGTTTTGAGCCGTGCCGGTCGAGCACTGCTCGCAACTGTTGCCGGAATAGCCTAGGGCGCTCCACGACCCAAGTTCGCAATTTTGGCACAAGTTCAATACCTCGTACTTGCCAGCAGAGCATTTGTAGCAGTCGGCAGCTGCGACGGTGGCGACTTGGTCGTTGGTTTGGCCTGGCGGACACGTAGTGCAGTGCGTCCCTGAGGTGGAAAGAGCGTCCACATAGCCTTCTGTAGAACTGTACTGGCCTCGCGGACATTCGTCGCAGTAGAGACGCGGGTCGCCGAGGGAACCTCCGGTGACACCGTACGTTCCTTTCTCGCAGAGGACACAGTCGTCGGAGGAGGTTGAGCCTTCGGAGGGAGTCGTCGAGCCGTCGGAGCAGGCCGTACAAGCAGTGGAGCCGGGGGTGGAGTAAGCCCCGACTCGGCAGGTAATGCAGTGGAGGTATGGGTCGTTGGGGGTGGAGATGAAGGTAACGCCGCGCTTTCCCGCGACGCAGTGGACACAATCGGAGGAAGAGGTTGAGGCGCCGGTGGTAGTCGTCGAGCCGTCAGAGCAGGCTGCGCAAGCAACCAAGCCAGTGGTAGAGTAAGCTCCGCGTTGGCAGTCTTGGCAGCGGAGGTATGGGTCGTTGGGGGTGGAGGAGGCGTCGGTAATGCCGCGCTTCCCAGCGACGCAGAGGGCACACTCGGAGGAAGAATTTGAGGTGGCGGAGGGAGTCGTCGAGCCGTCGGAGCAGGCTGTGCAAGCAGTGGAGCCGGGAGTGGGGGAGTAAGCTCCGAGACGGCAGTCTTGGCAGATCGAAGTCTTGAAGTTCAGCGTGAGGAGTTGGGAAAATGTCTGACCACTGTAGTAAGCTGCAGTGTAGTTGTAGGACATGGACCTCTTGCCTGAGGCGCAGGGTGTGCAATCTGTGGAAGAATTCTTGCCTTGCCTGGGGGATCGGGAGGGGTGAGGGAAGAGGGTGGGTGGTGAGAGTTTGTGAGTGTGTGAGTGAGTGCGTGTGTGCCATGGATGTGTGCATGTTTGCGTGGCCTGTGTCTGGGGCGTATATGTGTGGCGTGTGTGTGTGGCGTGTGTGTGTGGTGTGTGTGTGTGTGTGTGTGGCGTGTGTGTGTTTTGGCGTATGTGTGTGTTTGGCGTATGTGTATGTGTGGCGTATGTGTATGTGTGGCGTATGTGTGGCGTATGTGTGGCGTATGTGTGGCGTATGATTGTGGCGTATGTGTGTGTGTGTGGCGTATGTGTGCGACGTATGTGTGTGTGTGTGGCGTATGTGTGCGACGTATGTGTGTGTGTGTGGCGTATGTGTGCGACGTATGTGTGTGGCGTATGCGTGTGGCGTATGCGTGTGGCGTATGTTTGTGGCGTATGTTTGTGGCGTATGTTTGTGGCGTATGTTTGTGGCGTATGTTTGTGGCGTATGTTTGTGGCGTATGTTTGTGGCGTATGTGTGTGGGTGGCGTGTGTGTTTGCACTCACAGGGTGTAGTCTGATACAGTGCCGCTTTGCGTACTCTTGCCTCTGGGACACTCGACGCACTTCGACTGCCCCGTAGCATCCTGGTACGTGCCCTCGGTACACAAGTACTCCTTGTTGTTCCGGCAGAAGTGCCCCGCTTTACAAGGCGTCGGAGCCGGGGTTGTACAGCTCGCCCTGCCGCCCGCCACAGGGGGGGGGTAGATTGCACCGTCCGGGCAAGCGGCGCATTTGGTCGCGGCGGCGGCTGAGAAGGTGTGGGCGGCGCACACTTCGCAGGTATCTTTGGTCGTCCAAGGGGCAGCTCTGAGGATGTTTGCACCTAACATTTGGTTTGCGGTAGATTTAGATGTTCCTGCGGCGCAGGAGATGCACGGCGAGGCGGGGTTGCCGGAACTTTTGTAGCCGGCGGGACAGACCGCGCAGGTGTAGACGTTTGCGGTTGCGAGCGGCTGGAGGTTGGGGTAGGTGAGGAGGGAGGTACCGGTAGGGAGAGAGAGGGTGGGGGAATCGTAGGACCATTGGAGGTACTTAGTTGCGTACTCTTTGATGAAGAGGGGATAGTCGCCGGGGCTATTAGCGACGTCGGGGTAGATACCAACGTCAACAGAGTCGCAGGTCTTGCACTCCTTGGGATTGGCGTCGTCAGTAAGGTCAGTGCCTCTGAACAGCTCGTCGTCGGTCATTCCAGTGACGAGCACCTCGTTGGAGTTTGCGGCGGGACAGAGCTGGGTGGGGTCAAATTCACAGGGGGTTTTGCACTCGGTGGTGTTGATGTTGTGGGTGTAGAAGGGGAAGTTGTTGGTGGGATTGGTGGGGTCGTACAGTGCGAGTGCCACTGCGGTGTTGGGTACGAACCACGTTGGGTCGGTTCTGCCTGTATAAATGCTGCCAAATTTGCAGTAGCAGAGCATGTATTTGTCGCGGACTTGAACCGCTGATGGCATCGTCCCAAAGTCGTTAAGGAAGTCGTCGTCGTCTTTTTGAAAGAGTGCTGTGTAGGAGGAGACAAAGGTGTTGCATGCAGTGGTGCAGGTCTGGGGGATGGCCTGGGGTGGGGGGGGGGGGGGTGAGCGGGGGGCAGCACACACGTGCGAACAAAAGACGGAGGGGAGGCTGAAGACGTTCTCGTGGCGGCGTTCGTCTTGGCGTGCTCGTCTTGGCGTGCTCGTCTTGGCGTCCTCGGAATGCGCTGTTCAAAGATTGCTCGGTGCGCAAAAGCACCACTCATGCTCTTGGCTTGGCGGACTCACCTGCTCGGATTGGGTTAGTGTCTCGCGCTTGCAAAAATCATGTGGTGCAGCGTAGTGGTCATGTGGGTCTTCATGCGCAACTATTGCCCCCTTTGATGGTCTGGGGCGCACTCATAGCGGCGCACTCATAGCGGCGCACTCATAGCGGCGCACTCATAGCGCTGGGAGACCGCCACACACATGTGTGTATCACATATTGTGTTTATCACATATTGTGTTTATCACGCATTACGTGTATCACACTTTGTGTGAGCATCCTGTCAGTCGTATTATAGTACTCAGCCCTCCCAACTCAACAAAGAACCGTAACAAACTCACCTTGGAAGCGTCAAAGATGAACATGGGGAACTCAAACTCGGGGATGGTACTCGTATAAATGGACGTGGTGCTCGCGGTGTCTAACTGGTTCATGTAGTGGCATGCGGTAATGTCGTCTGGGGAGGAAGTGGCCCAGCTGGATCGAACTGGAATTGTGTTGGGGTTGGGGCAAGTTAGGGGGTAGACTGAGGGGGGAAGGAGGGAGAGGAGGAGGAGGAGGAGGAGGAGGAGGGGAGTAGAGGAGGGCATGGTAGAGAACCTGTGGGGTGAGATGAGGGGGGATGTCGAGCGCAGTGGAGTCGAGAGAGGATGAGATCGGGGTGTGTGTGATTTAATATAATGTAACATTTTAGATCTTAGGATGGTTTGCCCCAAGTAATTTCAGTGCGAGGTGAATGTGGGAGACATCGCGAACAATCGACAATCATTAGATGAAGGACTCAATACTTGAATCGCTTATTAGCATTCTTCTGCGGCGGCACCGACCTCTTGTTGTTGCTGTTGTTGTCGCCTTTGCCGTTGTTGCCGCCTTTGCCGTCGTTGCCGCCTTTGCCATTGTTGCCGACATTCCCGCCGTTCTTCCCTCCTCCCGCCTGCGGCGGCATGCCGCTCGCGTTTGCGTTCGCGACCACCGCAGGCCTGTTCTTCCCCACCACCTTGGGCTGTTTCAAAGCCTTCCGACGAACCAGCCTTTCCGTCCCCGCAACGACCTCCTCGCAGATGGCCGCATTTATCATGTCCGGGCTCCTCATTATCATATCCATCCCCACCCTCCTGCACGCGAATCCCCAGTGGTTGTCTCCCCCGCAGTTCCCACACGTCCCCTGCGCGTTGCCGTTAGTCGCATGCGCCGGTCCTTCCGTGTGAATATAAATGTCCGCGTCGTTTCCCTTGCCGTCGCAACAGCCATGTCCAACTTCCCCGCACGCGACACAGTTCATCAACGGGTTCTTGACCTCCCACGGCCGAGCGCGGCACTGCACGCGGTGGTGGTCATTCCGGCCACAAGTCGTACAGATCAACCGAGAAATTCTCTGATTGCGCTGGTTCCCGTTCGCGCCCCGAGCCGGACAGTTCTTAGTCTCGTGCCCCGGCGTGTGACACGAAAAGCACGTCATCAAAAGCGGGCACCTCGGTGGCAATCCCCCCCCCCTTGGGTTAACGTGATTATTCTCCGCTCCGCACGCGTTACACGGCTGGACCTTCATCGGCGCCTTACAGTCCCTCGCCAAATGCCCCACCTTGTCGCAATTGAAGCACTTCATGCCAATGTCACCGCAGTCGTCACCGTCCGTCGAATAGTAACGCAGACCGAGAGAGCCGTGCCTAGGCTTGCTGTCAACAGCAGTCGCATCCTCCACCGTAATCGTTCTCCCATCCACCGTCAACGGCTCCTTCGATTTCGTCGCCTCCTTAAACGCCTCGGCACTCGCCGCGTTCAGCAACGTCACGTAAGCCCTCCCCGAGTTCGCATGGTTCGCAACGCTCGAGGGAAGGAGCGTGAAGTCAGTATACTCGCCGTAACGAGCCACCACTGCCTCCAGCTTCGTCGCAGTCGTCTGGAACGACAGGTTGCTGATCCGAAGCCGGCACTTGGCGGTACCAGCAGTCTTATCTCCCACTACCTGCGGGTAGGAGCGAAGCGAGTGTTAAGAAGTGTCGAACTGGCGAACGACCGGTGAAAGAGCGTGCTTTGGCGGGACGCTTGTACCTGCTCCTCATCATCGTCACTGTTTATACTCTCCAGGTCGTCCTCCTTGTCATCATCGTTCTTGTTGTCGTCACCTCTGCTAGTGATAGACTCGCCGAACGTCTTGAGGAAAGTGTCGTTGAGGGGATCGATAGTGGGAGTAAGGATGTTGGCGGCGCGGGAGGAGAGGTATTTTGGATCGAGGAGACGCTGACCGAAAGAGGAGAGGGTTACTTTCTTAGATGTTACTTTCTTCTCGGGGATGGGAGACATGGGCGTCGGTTTGGTGGTGGGTGAGGAGAGGGGTGAGGACGGTGAAGGGGGGGAGGTGGAGGATGGGGGAGAGGTCGGGGGAGGGGGAGAGCCTGTTACAGAGCCGGCGGAGAAAGCTGAGGAAGAGGCGACGGACCAACCACGGTTGCGGAGGCTCTGCGAGGACATGACTGGGGTGGAGGGGGGGGTTAGCGAGGGCGATGAGAGGCACCAGGAACAGTAGCACCACTGACAGCTCGAGGATGGGATCTAGAAGTTGTCTTGTTCGCGTTAACAAGGGCCAGGAAGCGGCGCAAGATAGGTTAGGTATCGAACGAGGAGGTGAATGAATGGTAAGGTCTGATGTGAGAGCGCAACGGCATCTCACCAAGCCGACAATGTGAGCGAACAAAATCACTCGAACTCCGCTCTCGCTCAACAAGCCCACAAGAGCGACAGTGCTTTATCTACACCGCTTTTTGAGCACCGCCCCCCTTTGTAATTGCCGAGGAGTGTAGACCGTAGGTATGTACTTGATACAAGCTGCATATACAAAACCTTACAATAATCAAACACCTTGGGTTGGGTTGTCACGCCCCGCCCTCGCTGAGTTCGCTAACAACGCTACTCGCGCCGCCCTCCCTCTCCTTCTCCCTCGCCCTCGCCGCCTGCTCCTCCTCCTTACTCTTGAACTTCTGCCTGTACTCGTCGCCGATGCTCATCGCAGCCAAGTCGGGGCTGGCGCGGGAGTTCGCGGGGCTGCTCTGCTGCGTGACGTACTGAGACACTCTGAACCCGCCTCGCTCGCCCGCCCCAACTCCTCCTCCTCCTCCTCCCTCCGCTACCTTCTCCAAGCTTCCAAGCGACTCCAAGCTGTCGTCCATGTGACTCATCTCGCTGATCTCGTCCACCATCCCCCCCGCGTGCTCCTTCTTCTCCTTCTTCTTCTTCTTCTTGTGCTTCTTCTTCTTCTTCTTCTTCTCCCCCCCCTCTCCCTCCCCCTCACTGTCCTCGTCCTCGTCCCCCTCGTCGATCTTTCTCACGTGGTGGCTTAGATTCGGCGACTCCCACTCCTTCATCCTGCTCAGCATGCTCCCCCGACTCCGGCCGGAGCTCACCGTATCGCTATCCGCGCTCGCCCTGCTGATGCTCTTCATGCTCCCGAGACTCGCGTCCGCGTCCCCCTTCCCAGCTCCCTGCCTGAGTTTAATCAAGTCCTCCACCTTGGCGAAGTCCAGGGCGTTGCTGAATCGCCTGCTGGCTTTGTAGACAGGTTTCTTGCCCTTGTCGTAGTTATACAAGCGGCCGCTCAGACTCTCCTCGAACGTGTCTGTGCTCATGCCCTCCTTGATGACATCGGCCACGATCTGGTCCACCACCTTGTAGAGCAAGAACATCCCCATCTGGTCAGCGATCCGTTTTTTCGCCTCGGGGTCGTTCGCGGGGTCGTACTCGTTCTTCTTCACTTCATCCTCCCACCCCTTCTTCGCGTCGCCCTTGACATGCAAGTCCTCCTTCGTCTTGCCGTTGTGCCCAATCCTCGCTCCCAAGCTCGTGAAGTCGCTGTGCTTCTTCTCCGCTGCTTCTCGCTCCTTGTCGACATCCATGTATTCCTCTGGCAACAACGCGTGCTCTCCAGCCAAGATTCGGTTGTTCAAGTTGGCCTTGTCCAAGTGGTCGTCGCACGTCGCCAACAGATCCGAACCAATGTCAGTGTGGTTCGCTTCTCTCAGATCCTGCTCTGCTTTGGCCAGCGCGGCCTTGATCTTGAGATCGGCATTGGCCTCCCTCACCGTGTCCTTCGACTTGCTCGTCAAAGCGGCGAGCTCCTGCTCCGTCGGCTCGTCCGGGTTGCCCTTGGCAACGATGAGCTTCTGCCCGACGTACATCTTCTTGACGTCCTTGATGCCGTTCCACTTGACGAGCTCCGGGATGGATACTTTGTACTTGCGGCTGATCTTGGCCAAGTTGTCGCCGCTGTCGTAAATGTGAAGCTTGTCGGGCTTATCGCTCGCGCTGCCCCACTCCCAGTGCTTGATCGTGCCATCACTGCTGGCGCTCACGACCTTCGTGCTGTCGAACGCCAGCCCGACCACGGGGCCCTCGTGCCCCCTCAGCGTCTGCAAAATTTCCCCAGTCGTGATGTCAATCAGCTGCAAGTTGTGATCAACCCCGCTCGTTACGATCTTTGTGGCGTCGAACTGCAGATCCGTAATCACCCCAGTGTGCGCCTTGCACCGCTGCACAATGTCGCCGGTCTTGAGCCACCAGACGATGATGGTTCCGTTCGCGTCGCCGCTGATGAGCTCCAACTTCCCGTACTTGACCACCGTGACTTTGCAGCCATGGCCCTTCAGCCTTGTTTGGCACTTGATGCTCTTGTACTTGGGATCTTCGTCGGGGTGCAGATTCGACCAAACCCGGATCTCGCCCTCGGCACCGCCGGAGCAGAACCAAGTGGGACCGCTGTGGATGCAGCTGACTCCGCGCGAGTGCCCGTGGACCAGCTTTACCATCTGACCGTTGAACTTGTTCCAGATGATAATCTTGGTGTCGGCGGCGCCGCTAATCAGCTTGTACATGTCCACGTACAAGCAAGTGACAGTCGCCTCGTGGCCATTCCCCACCCACTCCCTCTCCTCGGACTCGATGTCCCAGCACATGACGGTTGTGTCCATGCTGCCCGTGTAGATCTTGGTGTCGTGGAAAAGAATGCACGTGATGACACTCGTATGTCCCAAGGTCTCACCCACGTGACGGCCCTCCTCGTCTCCGCTGAACACGAGCTTCAGCGTACCGGTGTGGATGTCGTACAGGTTGACGTTGTTCGTGTCAACGGCGGCGACGAACTCGATACCACCAGTGGCAGTTCCCGTGACCTCGTTTCCGGCGGTGTTACTCGGGTTGAGTCCGATGGCGCGCAGGATTTTCCGCTTGACCACCTGCTTCATAAGGGCGCCTTGCTCTACGGCGAGATCTTTGTCCAGCCCGTCCAAGTCATCCTCGTAGTTCAGCCCCGTCTGCCTAATCTTCCTGAAAAACCGATTCTTGTCCTCTACGTCCACCTCGACCTTCTTCTGCCTCTCCGCAAGGCGCATCTTGAGCTCCTCGATCTCAAACACCTGCTCCTTCTCGTGAACGAGCGCGCTGTTCATCTCATCCTTGTCAGTAGTTCGGGCTTCTTGCAGCTGGTCGATGATCTTCTGAAGCAGCTCCTTGGTCTGGTCAACCTGCTTGGTCGCCTCCGCGAGCTTCTCGTTCTGCAACTCGATTCGCTCCTGAAGCTTGATGCGCTCAGCCCTCATGGAGATGCAGCCGGGAGAAATCCTCTCCAGCTCGATAGTTTCCCCCATGCTTGCCGTCGTGTCGATAAGCCGCGCCTTCAAGTCGTCCAAAGAGCCGAAAGCCGACGTGATCCTGTTCCCATTCGCGTTCGTGAGCGCGTCCGCCTTTTCCTTGAATCGCGCGGCGTACAGCGGATTGTAGAGCCTCTCGTAGCTCACCTGCACGCCCCTGTAAGCTTTGGCCTGTCTGACCCTGTCGGTAATGACCATGCACTTGAGCATGGCTTGCTCGAACAGCACGCGCGAGTTGTCGTAATCGCCCTTGCCGAGATAGCCCTCGCCGAGGCCCATGTAAGCCGATGCCCACTCGACGTCGCTCTCGATTTCGTCAGCAAGCGACCGCTGTCGGTCATAGTTCAAAATCGCTCGGTCCCACGCACGCCGAGCGAGCTCGATGCGACCCTTCCTCCCGAAGAGCATGGCCAGCACCTTGACGTCGGGCTCGTTCGGGTCGTCCTCCTCTCGCATCTGATCTAGCTGGCTTTCGTAGCAGTTCATCGCCCCGTCGTACTTCCTAATGTTGTAGAAAGCATCGCCCTGGATCATAAGAGCCAGATCCCGCTCGTAATGGCCCAGAGAGTGGCCAAGCTCGCTCTCCAGGAAGTTCGGATTTTTCTCGAGCTCGAGCCGCTGCTCATTCGTGTAATGCGACAGCTTCGACTGCTTGTCGATCTCCGTGAGGGAAACGAGAACGGCGGCCATTTCCTTGACGTTGTCCATCCGCCCAAGCTCGCTGGACACGAGCAGCGTACCGCCAGCTCCAACGATGTTGTACTTGTCGCCGATCCCACTGCCGCCGGCGTGCTTCCCGTAGACCCACTTGACCCACGCTGACCTCATGAACCGGAGGCTCTGACCGCCCCACACCTTCATCATTATGCCGCGCACTCGGATGATAGTGGCGACGTTCTCCTTCCACGCGAGAAGCATCTTCTGCTTCATCTCCTTGGGGTTCCCTGGACCGTTAGCCTTGCTGAACTTCTGCGTGCGCCTCCCCTGGTTCATAAAGTCCGCATACGCCGCCTGCCTCCCCTTCAGGTGCTCAATCTTCTTGATCTTCTGCTCCGCGTACTTCATCTTCATCCTGTCCCCATGAATGACCTCCTGCTTCCAGGCCGCAATACTACCCTGCGCGTTCTCGAGCTCCACAGTCAAGTCAGTCTTGAGCTGGTGCACCGTGAACCGCTGGTCAGTGCCGTGGATCACAGAACTGTTCAATGCCTCGCCCTTGAACGTAATCACTCGGTCCATCTCCCCCTGCAGCAGAATTATACGCTCCTGCATGTGCCCCATCTGGTACGTTAAGAAGGACCGATTCGACACCGCCTCCTCCTTCAGTCGTTGCAGTTCAACGATCTCGTCTTCCACATCCTTGATCCTGAAGTCAAACTGATCCTTCCTCCGTATATATCCCGGCATAAGCAACTCAATAGCCGCCTCTTCAGCCGCCTTAGCTACCTCCCTATCAGCTCCATGAACGCCAACACCCCTCCCCATCGCATGGCCAATCTTCAGCTTGGTCCACTTCTTCTTGCCCGCGCCAGTGCCCATCAAGAATGCCAAGTGATCGGCGTCCTAGAATACGCATGTGTGAGCCATAAACATGTGCGAACAAAGAGCCATACACACGTGTGATCAAAGAGGGTGCTGGCGCGCAAGTGTTTGGTGTGTGCGTGTGCGCGCGCGTGTGCGCGTGGTGTATCCGCGCATTGCAATCTCGCCTCGAACCCCACTCTCGTCGCTTCGTCCCACTAACCTGAGGAAGGGTCGCCAATTCGTCCTCCAACCTCGTCAAATAATCCAAAACTTCCTCTCTCTGCACAAAGCCCGAGTAAAAGTCCGTATCAATATACTCTCCCCCAACCTTCCGACACCGCTCAATCTCCTTCTGCACGAGCTGCCGGCGCGTCGGCTTCTTAGTTTTCAGCATACCATGCATCACCGGCTCCGAAAGCTGCCCGACGGCGTTGATGGCGCGGAGCTCCCAGTTCTTAAACTCACCGTCGCCGCGGAGATCGAGGAAGGAATGGTACCTGCGAGCGATGCTGGCGTGAGTGCGAGGAAATGAGCAGCGAGCGAAGGTTGATGGGATGGAGAAAGGGCGAGCAAGAAAGGCAAGCGCGAGCGGATGAGATATTCGGGCGAGGGTTTATGAGAGGGGGAATCAGGGCGACGCTCTCCCTATTCTGCTGCCAGAGTACGGGCTCGTGAATGTGATATGCTCGCTCGGCTCGCGCGTCTCAACGTTGGAGATGCAAACGCTCGCGTCCCTCGAGCACGTACGTGTGATCCCCCCCAATCTTCGCCACATGAACAACTTCCTCGAACTTGTCCGATTCCTTCTTCAATCCCACACCCTGGTTCTCCTTCGCGACTACTTCGGTGTACGTTAACTCATAGTCGACGATCGGACTGCCGTGGTGACTCATAGGACTGCCCCACTTGAACGCGATGATCGAGTTCGTGAGCTTAACGTTCTCGAAGAAAAGCGGGGGGCTCGGCGGGATAGCATTGAGGGTAAAGACCGGCTCAATGGGCTTAGAGAAGCCACCCCAGTCAATCTTGTTCCTACACCGCACCTGTATATCACTGTATTCCGTATCCTGAGCCAAATCTGTCATGGTGAAGCCATACGTAGCAACCGGTGGACGCATCGACCAACGGCTGCAAAGCAGCGGCGGCATGTCCGTGAGGTGCCTGGAAGAATAGATATGTGTGAGCCATGGATGGGGTGTGGCGGGAGCACACACACTTGTAGAGGAAAGGGGGGAGGGGAAGTGTGTGCTTGTGTGTTTGTGCTTGTGTGTTTGTGCTTGCTTGTCGTGTGCTGTCTCCACTCCTTCCCATCTCGATCCTACCCCCCTCGTTCCTTCTCGCTCTACTAACCTGATCTTCTGCTTCCCAATCGTCTCCACGACACAGTGCTTGTACGTTAACTCGTAGTCGAACACCTTGCAGCCGCCGTCGAGGATTGGCGGCTCCCAAACCAACTGGATGAAGTCGGGACCGACGAGCTTCACTTCGATGTTGCGAGGCTTCTGGGGCGGTAAGAGGGAGATCAGCGCGGACTCTTGACCTTCCTTCGACTCGAGGAACTTGGCGCGCTCCTCACACTTGCTCGTGTGCTTCGAGATCGTTTTCCCCGTGAACTTTTTCCCACACAGCTGGCAAAACACTTCCTCGTCCGGCCCGACTTCGGCGACGTTACCCGACGCCGTCGTCTTGGTCGTTTTCCCGTCATCGGCCTTCTCAGTGTCCTGCCCATTCGCCCCGCCCTGGCAGTAAACCACATGCTTCAGCAACAAATGCTTCACGAACCGCTCCCCGCACTTGCTGCAACTCTTGAACTCCCCGCGAATGTCCTTGCTGAACGGGCCACGGAGCATGTTGTCAACCTCCTTGTCCGCGTCGTGGTTCGTAGTGGGACCGTCGGCGACGACCTGCTTCAGCTTTATCAACCGCTTCTCAAACTGGCTTATACTATCAATCTTCTCCTTGCTACGCCCAGCGATCACACTCACCTCGTTCTCGAACAAGGACAAGGTGCGACCGACTGAGAACTGCTTGTCGACAGACGAGAGGTACTGACGGTCGCTGATGTTGTAGTCGGCGAGAGTTAAAAGCATGAGACCGTGGGCGTTCTTTTCGGCCGCGAGGCGTTTCTAAGAGTCACACAGTGTGCCAGTCACACAGCGTGAGCAAAGGGGAAAACACCAAATACATGTGTGAACAAAGGGGGGAAAACATGTGCAGCACTCACCTGATTGACCTTACTCTTGGGTTTATGCCCCTGCTGTGCAAGGATGAATGGAAGGTACTGCTCATCATCCTTGCTAACAGCGCCCGGGTTAGGTTCTGGAGCGGCGAGACCTAGCGCTTTCTCGCGATCGGCGCGGCGATTCATCAGGCGTTTTCTGAGCTCTTTTGCTCGAGGGTGTTTGGGTTCATCCAGCATCTTCTGTTTGAGCCGCGCTTCGTTGTCCTCGTTCTTCTTTTCTTCTTCAGAGGACGTGGGGGAAGGTGGGACACTGAGGAGTTGCGTGGATTCCATGGTTTCCAGGTCCATTACTATTACTACTAGTAGAGGGGGGTGGGGAGGGGATAAGAGAGGAGGGAGGGGAGGGGATCAGGGGACGTTTACGGGGGGGGGCGCGGCAAGGGCAATACGCAGGGATCAAGGGGGTACACTTGGGGCCCAAGTGATCGTTGTGTGGTGGTGTTTCAGTGTTGTCTGGCGGTGTCGTCTCGCAAAGCCGCAAAATGACCCTTGCTCGAAGTACCTTTTTTGCCTAAGTACCTTTTTTCCCAATAGCGCTCGCCCTCATAAAATCACGACATGTCTCCTCCCCTCCGCTGTCAGCCTCTTCCATTCGCTACGAAGTCATTCCCGGTACCGTTTCCCTCGTTGTCCACCCCGCGGTGTCTTCACAGTCGAGACTACTAATGTTAGAAGAGGGACTGATCAAGAATTACATTGGGAATATATGGGGTTGTTTAGACAAG
>Ga0307985_10000665_pt1 | contig 20025 bp, 21 predicted proteins | sample EllFjometageno80_FD_203155 | JGI IMG/M metagenome (GOLD analysis project Ga0307985, IMG submission 203155) | Marine microbial communities from Ellis Fjord, Antarctic Ocean - #80 | ecosystem: Environmental > Aquatic > Marine > Unclassified | place: Southern Ocean | collected 2014-10-09 | reverse complement strand
AAAAATTGGCTGAAATCTTCACTTTCTTTATCTCATCATTCATCTGGTGTTTGCTGCTGCAGCCACGTTGCTCCTGACGAAGCCTCCTAAATTCGACGAGATTTACTATGTTTGCTTGCTTGTCTTTATTGACGCGGACGTGGTGCGATGCCCAAGGTTCGCTCAAAAGGGTCGACTGGTATTCATGACAAAAACGACCACACATGCCCCCCCCACGGCGCCACGGCTGAGGAGCTAGCAGGAGCGCAGCAGCTGCGCGGTGCTCACCGCCGCAAGCGACTAAGGTTCTGGGCCAGAGGTGTGTGCGTGTGTGGTGAAACTACAAATCCCTATTACTTCTCAGCTCCATTATGATCTTGTAGAACTCGTCAAAGCCGAACCTGGACTCCCCGAACTCCTCGGTGTCGCACCAGCAGCCCACCTTCTCCGCCGCCGTCCTGACCTCCTCCTCGGTGACCAAATTAACAATGGGGTACATGTGCGCGTGACAGACCTCTGGAATCCTCCTCGCCACCACCTTGTCGACCAAATCGTTGTACCGAAGCTCCCCCACGCTCCCGCTCGTCATCATGTCCATGTTGCAACCCTGCAGAAACGCAGCCTTTACAACCAGTGCCGACCACCCCCGTAACCCCCCCTCCTCGACCTCGCTAACCGCGTCCAAATCCGCCATCATGCTTTCAACGATTTCCGCCACCGGTTCGATCTTCACCTTCTCAATCTTCAACCTCCCTGTCCAGTACTTCAAATCGTCGCGCGTGTCATGCAACGACTCGGACTCGTCCGCGACAGCATCGCGCATCTTGCTCACCGTGCCCTTCGCCTCTCGGATCTTCGTGCTACACAGACGCTTCCTGTCGTCGCGCAAGTTCTGCAACAAGGCCTTTTCGTCGACCAGCTTGATGCACTCCCTCTGAACGTCCTCCACGTTCTGAATTACCTTGACGGGGAACTGCGCCAGTCGTTCTTTACGACGCGAAAGCTTGTCCTCGCTTCGACTGCAGAAAGAGTGGGTTAGGCAAGCCACACACACAGATGGCATACACCCGATGGCATACACACAATCACCGTGCCTTACTCACCTCGCCTCCCCCTCCGCCTTCCTCGCAAACTCCTCCACCGCCCCCATCCCCTTCAACAGCTCCTTATTAATCAGCTTCATCTCCAGCACATGCAGCTGCATCGCCACTTTGTCATTCGCCGGCGGCGCCGGCACGTTCAGCCATCCATCCCGCCCTGCTTCCTCCTTCTCACCCTGCAAACCCAAGTCAACCTTAAAGTCCTTCATGTATTTCAAATTCGCCAAATGCCTCTTCTTCTCATTCAACCTCTCCACCGCCTCCCCACTCTCACTCAACCTCCCCTCCAGCTGTCTAATCTCCTTCCCAACCTCCTTCTGCTCCCTCTTCAGCTTATTACTAATATCCTCCAAAGCCTCCTTATCAAAAAAACTCGCCGCCTTAGGCTCCCATACCGCTTGCGGGAACTTGGCTTGCTGCGCTGGCGTGACGAGACGATGTCCTACTAGGCCGTGGGTGTGCTTGTCGGTTATCTGAGCGACTATTTGTGTTGGTATGGTGCCGGCTGCCTTTATCTTATCCACGGTTGAACGGGCAGCTGATACTCGCTCCCGTTGGGCTTCGAGTCGGTCCTCCGCTTTAGTTGGCGAATGCGCGAGCGCGTCGGCTACTGAGTAGAGGGGCGATGCGAGGTCCATTGAGTGTGATGGACGAGCAAAGGGTTTGACTTTAACCCTATTGAGAAGCAAATTGAGAAATACAGGGCAAGGGTGAAACCGCCCGGCGGTGCCCCAACAATTGTTTGCGCCGCGACCGACAATGATGTCCAAAACCAAAACGGAGAAGCAATGGACTACCGCGCAGCAACCAGGAATGGAGGGGTGCCGACTCGACACTGGAACTATCTTTTCAGCGCCAAAGATTTACGCATGACGCGCTGGGGTTTACGCATGACGCGCTGGGGTTTACGCATGAATCCGTTTCACAGTGACATTGATGTAACTCTTTACTAACCCCCCAAGACGTTTCTGAAACCCAACGCAACAATTGTCAAGCCGCCGACTCCAAGCGCCCACCTAGATGTACAGGACAAGACAGTTGCTTTGCAGGCCGACTACGTCACCATGACACGCCCAATATTGCTCCTTCTAGCACTCTTCCTAGCCCCCACTCTCGCCGCCCGGCCCGACCCACCAACTATTGATGCAAACGCAACCCCCCCCGTGTTAACCCAAGAAGGCCTATACTGTGAAATAGAGGCCGACTGTCCCATTAGACAGTACTGTTATATACTTGACGTGGAGGGAGTTACCGCGGGGTTAGATGGGGGGGGGAACGAGAGCGTGGCTTCGGGGATGTTGGAACAGGGGGTTTGTGGGTGTTATGCTGTGAGTAAAGAGACACACACACGCAAGAGAGAGAGGGTGTGAAGGGCTGTCAAGCTTGTTACTGTGCCAAGCACGGAGTGGGGGGAGGGGGGAGCGAGCATTGTAATCAAGGGGGACGCGTTGAGGGGGACGCGTTAAGGGGGACGCGTTAAAAGTGGGTGTGGCGCGTTATTGTGTGACACTGAGAGGACGTGGGTTCGAGCAGGGTTTTGCAGCACGGTGTTATGCGTTTTGGGGGGGGCGAGTGTATATGTGACGGGGTTGGGGAGCGATGTTACGCCATTTGTTCACATGTGTATACAACAATCTCACACATGGCTCCCGACGAACAGTTCTACGGCTTGACTGGCCCCACGTGCGAGGAAACGAGCGGGATTGCGCCAATATTCTCCGTCGTGACCGGCATTGTTGCCATCGTTCAGTTCGGGCTTTGGATGCAGACTTTCTACCAGCTGAACAGGTGAGGAGAGCGACGCGGAGAGAGCACGTTGGAAGAAAGAAGGGACGATCGGCGAGGACTAAGCGGCCGACGACTGCGCTGCGAAAAGCTACTGCCCACGCGTGCTGAAAAAGGAACTATCGGTGGACAACTGCGCCGCGGACAACCGCGCTGCGCAAAGCTTCCGGCCACGAGCGGCGGACAACTGCGCCGCGAACGATTTAACCCTTCGACGAAGAGCCGCGCGTTCCGCCCCTTTGTTCGCACGTGTGCATGGGTGCGGGCTGTTCGTTTGCCAGAGACCTCCCCTCTTCTCCCTCTTACCACTCGCTTCGCTCGTGCAGCCCGAAGGTGAAGGCGTTCCAGTTCAAGTCCGCGTCTGGGAAGGTTACTGTGATGTCCATGGGCGCGTCGTTCATGGAAATCCTGATGAGCTTCTGCTACTTCATGGTCAGCGCGGGGCTGAACAACTCGTACGAGATCGCGATGTACGTGCGCCCGGCGTCGTTCGCGCTGTGCGTTCTTTTCAAGCTAGGTGGATGCTTCGAGGTGCCGATTATGTGGATGGACATTGTGATTAAGAGTCCGGGCATGAACACTCCTGAGAACAAGGCGCTGTTCAAGCGCATCGCCAAGGGGCTCCGCATCGGCTCCGCCCTCATCGCCTTCATAATCTTGGTTTTGATGTTCACCGGCAGGGTCGCAATGGCGGGCGCGTTCTTCGTCCTGGTACTCATGGGCGCCATAACCATGTACAACATCGCGAGCCGCAAGCTCGCGTTGATGATCTGCAAGGACTTCTGGGAGCACGGGTACAACCCCGACATGACCAAATTCAAGGGGAGCGCGGAGAAGTCAGGCCACAACGCCGCCAAGAACATCGTAGTCGTGGCGAACTACTTCGCAGCGGCGGCAGTTGTCTTCATCATTGGTCTACTCGGGCTGAGTGCGACTGTCAAGGACCAAGATAACGGCATTAAGCCGTTCATAAGCGCGCACGTGTTCTTGCTCGCAGCGGCATGGATCGAAGTCATCTTCCGCGGATATGTTAGGTTGGGCGCGAGAAAGAAGCTTTCGGCGGCCGGGTTCGGGATGGAGAGCAAGGTTACTACCGTGAGTACTATGAGCACAGGAGTGGATAGCGTCGTGGACACGCCGCTGTGAGACCGGGAAGGTTGGGGAGTAACATTAAGTTTGGGGTTTATAGAGCACAACCGAAGCTAATTAGGGGGTTTGTCTTCTCAGAGCGACTTCCAGGATGATGCAAGTTCGCTCGCCGTCTAGATCGGTGTGCAGCGTGTCGACGCTCAGGCCCTTGTCCTGCGCCTCTTCTCTGAAGCGTTCGAGCCGGTCGTCGGGCACGGCTCGCTGCTCGTGCGCGATCACGGCAAGGCCCTGTGGTGACAAGCTGAGGAGCTGGTGGAGGGTGAAGCAGAGGTCCGCGTGCGCGCCGATCCAGTAGGTCACGTCGCTCGCGAGGATCAAGTTGAATCTTAAGTCAAGTAAGTCTAAGTTGGAATGTGAGGCGGCTGTGGGGCCCCAGACGAGCGGTCGAGCGTCGATCGTCGTCATTTGTTGGTAAAGTTTGCGATTGCCGGCGACGTTGGTGTGGGCGAGAGAGAGGAGGTCGGGGGGACCGCCGTCGGTAAGCACCTGGCACATGCATGTGTGAGCCGCACGCATGTGCGAACAAAGGGGGAACAAGGCGAGAGCGAGTTCAGGTTGAGCTCGCTGGTGCAGGTTGAGGGAAACGTCCAGGTGTCGCGCTTCACGACCGGTTTAGAGGATGCAATGTCCTCGTCTCGTTGCGCCTTGCGGTCCAGAACGCTCCGTTCGCCGTTCCAGCTTAAAATGCTCAACCCTGTTAGGGTTAGGGGTTGCACTCACCACTTGTCTCGCCGCTAATCCCGCCGCGTAGATCCCAACCGCGCCCGTGCCGCACCCTAGCTCAATGACAGTCTTCCCCGCAACCATCTCCGCCTCGCTCTTGAGCCACCGGCACAGCGCGGGGGCTGAGGACCAGAGGTGGCCGCCCGTGTCGCAATTGGCAAGCGAGCCCGTCGCGATGGTGAGCCTTTCGCCGGTGGGGAGGGGGGGGAGGAGGGAGGGTATGCTCGCCAGCGAGGACACCTCCTGTTCGCGGGCGTGGGCTGAGCTCTTTTCCTTCCAGGCAAGGCGGGATTCTAGGGCTTGAGGGGAGGCATCAGGGTGCAAGTAAAGGGATTTGTCGAAGCATTCCAGTGCATCGGCGTATGAACCGGCTTCGAATGCAGCTAGCCCGTCGTTGAAAGCAGCCATCGCAGACTCGGGGCTTCCCGGAGTTGGCATGAAAATGTGGCGTTTGGTGGAAGCTTGGGAAGGGCACCGGGGAGGGAGGGGATGGACGAGGAAGGAAGTAGCAAGTGGAAGGAGGAAGAACATCAGCATTGGTACTAATAGTATATGTAGTGCTGGCGCCATATTCTTCAGGGTTCTTCGGGGAGACAGACAGGGGAGGGAGAAGGGTAGGATAGAGAGGTAGGAGCAATATTGCGGGAGGAGCAAGCTTGAGGGAGCAGGATTGGTCTGGTGTCAATAGTGACAAGGGAGTGGGATTGGATTGGCCGTTGAGGGGGACGGAAGGAGCTGTGCGTTGTAGGCGACTAGGGTCGGATAACCGGTAGGTCGGGAAGGTCTGGATGAAGCGGATGAGCGGATGGGGTAGTTTGTAGCGGCCGTCGCCAGCTTATGATGATTGGCGAAAATCGCCATCTCACCGACAAACGCGACGCTCAACAAGCACAACAAAAGCAACGAGTGAGGCATCTACGAGAGAGCTGCCAATACTCGCTGAGAGCAAGCTAGTTGTCAACCATCACCCACTCCCCTAGCTATCCAACGGGATCTGGCACGCCCCCCCCCCTGCCCCCCTTTCAGTCAAACAACAAGATAGTTCCATTGCGATCTGTTTGAACACCAACAAATGACACTAAAGATGATGATAGCTCTGGAGTATTGACATCTGTCACGCAGACAGATCTCGTGGCTATTCTCAGAACCGCAATTGCTCCTGCAGTGCCGCCCCACTTCTACCTCCCTACGCTCCAGAGACCTCGCGCCATGCTCAGCATCGTAATACGCAGCGCCTTTACCCTGATCCTAGCTCCCCCCACCTTTCACCTCTGCAAGTACCTTCTCCTTAACCCCCAGAGCCCTCTGTTTCCCAAGTCGCGGCGACGAATTAAGAAGACTAACTGCCTACTTCCTGGTATCCCGGACGATGGCAAGCCGTCCGTATCTTTCAGCGGCTGTGGCGCGCAGTACGGTTTCTATATTGGAATAGTGAAGCACCTCCAAGACACTTTTAACACTGACGATATCCGGATAGCAGCGACGAGCGGAGGAGTGTTTCCCGCGGTTCCGATGGCGATTGGCAAGTGCCCGATTGAGTGGATGGAGAGGGACTGGGGGAAGTGCGTGAGTTACTGGAAGTCGCGCGGGTTATTAGGGTTCTTTCTGGATGATGGCAAGTTCTTTAGACAACTGTGGAGTGAGTACTTGCCACCTGACGCTCACGAAACTTGCAGCGGTCGGCTGTACATCGTGGTGTCTCGAATGTCGTTCTCGTGGGAATTGTTCGGGCCTGTGTTGGGGGTTGGCACGATCAAGGTCTCGCAGGAAGTTGTGTCAGAGTACAGGAGCAACGCGGCGTTGATCGACGCCATTGTGGGGACTTGTCACATCCTCGGACTGTACTGGCCGGTTTTCTTCCCAAGAGTTCACGGGCGGCAAGCTTTTGACGGCTGCTATGTGAACACGATGCCTCTGCTTCACGCGAGTAAAACGGTGGTGTGTAAGCTGTTCGGGCGGGGCGTTGTTGACAACGGGAACGCGACGCCGGTTTGGCACTTGCTGAAGATTCCGACGCAGAAGGAGCTGGAGAGCTTGATAAGGAGAGGGGGCGAGTTGACTAGAGACGCGGATGACTGGTGCGAGGAAAAGGGCGGGTGGGTGAAAAAGAAGGAGAAGGAGACCAGGAGAAGGAACTCATCGAAAGGCGCTCATCGAATATCAAGTAGTTTCAAGATTTTGTAACGCGTGCCGAACATATTTGTAAAGTGTACCAGGAGAAGGTGGTACAGGAGAAGGTGGTACAGGTAGTACAGCGATGAATTCTCACGTGAGGTTTTTTTTCCAACTACATCATGTTGGCCAAGGAGAAGGAGGGCAGTGGAGGCAAGGTCACAGAGCTTATGTGTCACATGGCCGTCGATCCGAAGCTTGGCGGGCCCGCTGCTTTTTTCAGCGAAAGGATTGCGAGAGATGGCGTGCATTATACTGCTGACAATATCATCAACATGAAGGAACACGTTGAGCGGCTATTGGAGATGTAAGAGAAGAAGACGATGATGCTCTCTGAAGTGGTGTTCAGAGGTTACGACCTCGCTACCCACTCCGAGACCATGCACACGGCCAACGACAACGAGAAAGTCAAGAGGATCATGGTGACGATGGAAAGCTTCGCCGCCGAGTGCGCCACCCCTGACTCTGCCGCCCAGAACAAGTGGACTCCAGCGCTCGACGCCAGCGGCTCGCTGCTCGACGCGGACGTCCAGGGCTATGGCAAGTACGATTCTTCAAGCCGATTCGGCGAGTCCTTCGCGAGGACCGAGATCACCGCGACTCCCGCGCAAGTGTTCGCTTACTACCAAGATCCGAGGGCAAAGACGAGCGAGAACATGAGCCTCTTCGAAAAAGTCGAGAGAACAGCGGGAAGCGAGATTGAGTACCTCAGGATCCCCGCCAACTATCCGGGAGTGTCAGATCGCGAAGCGCTCACTAAATCGGTTTGGAAGGCGCTTGACGACGGCAGTTTTGTCTACGTCGCCTTTGGGTGCGGCGATTCAAGGAAGCCGTTGACGAGGGGCATAGTAAGAATGAAGACGGAGCTCGTCTGCCATGTGCGGCCGCTCGCTGGTAGCGACGGGAAGAGAAGCGAGGTGCGCAAGGTTCTGCGCATCAACCCGGGCTTTGAGGGCAACTTCTTGTCCGTTATTAATAAGCTCGTCGCCAATTCTTCCGTGGAAGACAACGCGTATCCTGTTTTGATCATGAAACACGAGACGGAGAGGCTGTTGGGGGAGTACATGCCCATGTTAGAGGAGAACGCGAGCGGCACACAGTCGATGACGTGGAAAGGGCAACTGTTGGGCATTGCGACCCAGTGCGCGCTGGGCTTGCAGTACCTGCATAATGAGCAGTACTGGGCCGAGGAGGAGAAGAACGAGGATGGCCAGATCATACCCGCGGGGTACAGGCAGTGCATCATTCATCGGGACCTGAAGCCGGGCAACATGCTGCTGACAAAGGACTGGCAGCTGAAGCTGACTGATTTCGGGGAGGCGAGGGCGGTGAACTTGAACCAGGTGAGGAGCGCAAGCACCGACCGCACCGCAGCGCGACCTCCACGCGCAGTCCCCCCCTTGTTCACACGTGCGTATGGTCCTTTGTTCACACATGTGTGAACCAGACAATGACGAGCGTCGGAACGCCGATCTACGTCGCGCCAGAAGTGATGAAGGGATATTCGTATGATTCGACTGCGGACAGCTACAGCTTCGGCATCTGTCTGGTCGCGATGATACGCGGAGAGAAGGACGTTATGGAGTTCTACTTCCAAGCTCTTAGGAAGACGATGAAACGGAAGAGCATGCGAGGATGTGGAGTTGCGACATTGAATTCAAGGATGTACGGAAAGCGGGAATGGCGGCCGTTGTTGCCTTTGGAGTTCGAGAGAACTTACCCCAAGCTGTGCAAGCTCATAAGAAGGTGCTGGGCACAAAAGAAGGAAATGCGCCCGTCGTTTGACGAGATAGTGAAGATCATGCAGTGCGAGGTCGCGGAGGAAGTAAGAAGGAAGGAGGAGCCTGCGATTGTGATGTATGGAGTGGAGGAGGACGATATTTATGCGAACAGGATGGACACGGGCGTGGACGAGCACTTCGACGACGAGTACAAGGGAACAGACATGAGCCAGTACGTAACCGTTACGGAACACAGAAATATCGTCGAGAACAAGGATAAGGTAATCAAGGAGCTGCAAAGGAAGCTCAAAATGAAAGAATGAATTTGATTGAAAGAAATAACGAATTTGATTGAAAGAATGAATTTGATTTATGAATGAATGAAAACCGCGTCGCCTAGAACTTGTACTTCTTCGCGTCCCCTTCGTCATCGTCGCTATCCTCGCCCCCCTCGTCGGCCCGCTTCCTCTTGTCGCTCCCCGCCTTGCTAATGATGCTCTCCATCCCCTCCTCACTCTCCTTCGCCCCAGGAAGCACATACTGTACACTACTCCCAAAGAACTCTCCAGCCCCCGCCTTCTTCTCTTTCGTCTCCAGCACCGTGTAAAGCTGTGGCGTCTCCTCACCTCCCTCCTTCCTCAACTGAACGTCCGCGGACGTGTCCACGCTGCTGGTTCCGTCGCCGCCAACAGTCGTCGCCACGCTCGCAGCGCCATCGCCAAGCGCGTCCGCGGTCTCCTCGCCCTCCTCCTCCTCCTCATCATCATCCTCGTCGTCCTCCTCCTCCTCGCTCTCACTGTCACTCTCCGCCCCCACCGGCTTAGCCCCCCACTCCCCCTTCGCCACAACACTCCCATCCCCCGCATAAACAAAGTCACTCTCCCCCTCACTAGCCTCCTTCGCGAACACATCCCCATACAACGGCCTCCCATACGCGTCAACAGGCGGCTTCCCCCACCCTCCCGGATGAAACCCAAAACTCGCGCCCGCCGGTAATGGCGCGTTGAGTCCCTGAATCTTAAGATTCGGAAAGCTCGGCGGCGGCCCATACCTCTGCATGTTCACCAGCCACGGCGGCGGCACGTTCCCACTCATCCCCAGCGCCTCCTTCAACTCATCGCTGACCTTGCCAGGCCGGTACACAGACACGTCCTGCTCGAACTCGCGTCCCTCATAATACAGCTCCCCGTACCCGTTCATGGCGGGCTTCGTCTGGTATTTGAAGAACGCGTCGTGGAGCGTTTTGTAGTCGACGTCAATCTTGCCCATCTTGGGAGCGACGCGGGCGCGCCCCTTCTGTTTTGCGGACTGCTTCTCCTCGTCCTCCTGAGTGCTCCCGCGGATCTCGGAGATGCCAGTGTCTTCGATGAACTTGGGGAGCTGGAACGCGGCCTTTTCCACGCCGCGCTTGCCCTGCAGGTACTTCCTCTTCTGGGCCCAGTGGGCGGGGACGGGGACGGCGGATTTGAGGCCCTTGAGGTGCACGAGGAAGGTGGGATCGGAGGAGGTCACGTCGTGAGATTCGACGAGGGACGGGTCGGCGACGAGCTGCTTCAACTCGGCGACGGAGAGGCGAAGCGCTTTCTTAGCCTTGCGAGAGGGGCCGGTGTTGGCGAGTTCGTCGTCTTCGTCGCTGTCGCTGTCGGCTGTGGTGGCAGCGAGGTCAGGCGTGCCATCGTCGAGAACAGGAACGAGAGAGGACGAGTTGAACTCCTTGAACTCCTCCATACTTGACATGTCGAGCTCGGCAGCAACATAGACAACGTCGGCAGAATCTTCAGTGACGGTGAGGGTTACGGATGTGGGAGCTACGGGCGCCGCCTTCTCCTCGGCCTTGGCGGCCTTCTTTCTGGCGTTGCGCGCGGCGTTCTTATCCTTGTTGGACTTCTTTGCGCCCATCTGAGAGGGTACATATGCGGGTTAGCCATGTGTGATTAAAAGGTTGCTTTCTGGAAAAAATACCAGGCAGATAGTATATATAGTGCCTAACAAACAGATGGCAGGGGTCGAAGTGGCGGGGAGCAGTGTCAGGAAACGCAATGCCAATGCTAGCAGCGACAAGGCAATGATCACTGCGGTAAGCAACGCCGCGACAAGCAACACCGCGGCAAGCAGCACCGACAATGGTACAGGGCAGTGGTTAGTAACTCGAGACAAAGTACATTGTTTCAGCAGGGGACTCGTTTGCGAAAAGCAGTTTGTCGACCACAAGTTATGGTCAGTGTTGGATGAATTTGACTTTGCGGTGTAGGGTCAGGATATCGACAAGTGTCCAGCCTTAGCGGGATTGTAATGAACGTACAGTTGCGGTGGGGAATGGCTCGAAATGCGAGGCAGAGACCAAGGGACCTTCGCAAAGTCCAAAGTCGCGCACAAAGTTGCTGTGGATGGGCGTCTTGTGCCTGTGTGCAGCAGTCTTCTCCTTGCAGCTCGACAACGTGTCAGTCTCCAACATCGATTCTCGTTCCCCCGTCCGTCGCCAATGATTATTTCACCTAGCGCTAAGCCTTGCAATCATACCCCGCCGCTCGGCAGGCGTGACGACAATGCAGTGATCATTACAACGCGAAGTGATCCTTTTACTAAGCGATGTTATCATGAGGCGATGCGGCGTACACCGGCCGTAAAATCACACCCACCCGTTGTGAGGGTTGCGCACAAAGTGGTATTTCAGCAAAGACTTCCCAAACAACTGTCCAGTGAGTCCAAGCTCGCAGCAACTCTCCCCTTCAAGTAATAAGATCCCCAGGGTGTCGAAGTGAACTTCAGTATTAGGCGGTAATACTGCGTCGAGGCTGTGGGGGGTGGAGTGATGTTGCCTAAGGGGTGCTGGGTGGAAATAGCCGGGCAGCACCAGGGGGTGCAAAAACACAAGCCTGTGAACACAACAGCCTTCCTAACCCCTAACCCTTCAGATCCCCCTGTGCTGCGAATCAACGTTGGAATAACATCACGTTTACCAGTCATGCGTAGCCTTCTTCTATTCCTCTCCCTGCTAGCGATCGTCTCGCCCCTCTCTCTTCTCCCAACAACCCACACAACAACCCACCGTTCCTTCATAGCAACAAGCATCCCCCTCTTCATCCGCGGAATTCCCGCAGGAGAAACTCATGGAAAATTTAGTCAAAGTCGAAAAGTCGCGCGACGGTGTCTTCAAAGTTGATCTCCTCTCGTCCAGACCCTAACCACTGCTACAAAATATTCTACATCTCCACCGAAAAGCGTGGCACCAAGCGCATAACCGACTCAATCCGCGTCATACCAAGCCCCATCGGGGGCGGGGTGCTCGTGCTCGCTCAGACGACGCAGCGGGAAGCGAAGGAGGAGAAGGAGATAAGGTGGGAGAAGGAGGATGGGGTGGAGAATAAGGTGCTTGATAGCTTGATGTGTGAAGGCGTTGGGGTGACGGATGTGACGTTGTTACTAATTGATGGGTTGTAATGAACACGGATTTGCATGCGACATCGATAATTCTCCATCGATAATTCTCCATCGATAATTCTCCATCGATAATTCTCCATCGATAATTCTCCATCGTACTTACTGTACAAGCCTGTCGCTATGTTGGTTGAATTCAGTAAAAACATCGCGCGGTTTCGCGGACACAACATCATGTTTCCCCTCCTTTTCGTTCTCCTCCTCACATCATCCGCCCACGCCGAGCCCCTCTCCTACCTCGGAATCCGCTACACCCCCCAACCCCTCCGCTTCCAAGCCTCCGGTCCCGCTCTCCCCTTTGATAAAACTGAGAACCATGATGATTTCGGTATGTATATCAGGAAGCAGCCAGCCTGGCGAAGGGATCGAGATGGCGATGAGCCGAGTGCCTTGGAGTGCAAGCACCAGGCGCCGAGCGACCCCGAACATCCCCATACATACTGTACTACATATATTGCACGTGCCCCTCTTTAACCCAAATCTCTCTCCCTAGGCGCCATTTGTCCCCAGGACACATCCACAATAAACATGACAGGGCAGAACGTGACCATGTCCGAAGACTGCCTGTTCCTAAACCTCTTCACTCCCACCCTCACCCCCCCCTCGCCCCTCCCCGTCATGGTGTACATATACGGCGGCGGCTTCATGCAAGGTTGGAGCCAGCAGATGGACAGCAGCGGCCTCGCGACGGACACTGTGCAAGTCAACTTTAACTACCGCTTGAACGCGCTCGGGCTCTTTGCGCATCCCGACCTCCAGGAAGAATCACCCAACAACGCAACCTCGGGAATGAACAGCGTCCTCGACCAGGTGGTCGCTCTTGAATGGGTCCAGCAGAACATCCACCTCTTCGGCGGTGATCCCGACCGCGTTACGATCTACGGCGAGTCCGCCGGCGGCTGCTCCGTTTGCTACCACCTCGTCTCCCCCCTCTCCAAAGACCTTTACAAGCACGCGATTGTGGAGAGTGGACCGTGCGTGGGGCCGTGGGGGATCGAGACGGCGGACACGAGGGAGGCGTTTACGCTCGCCAAGGCGTTCATGTTTGGGGCTGGGGCTCAAACCATTGAGGAGTTGCGCGCCATTGATGTTGACGATCTGATGGAGAAATACGGCGGTAAAAACTACCCTCTGATCTCGTACGACAACTACGTTCTCCAGAACAACCAGCTGCCCGCCGACTACATCGCATCGGGCCTAATCAACGCCGAGACTGTCGTTGTTGGGAGCAACACCGTCGACAGCATGGACATGGAGCCGTGGCTGTCCATGAGTGGGAAGACGCTGCCGTCCAACAAGCTCGCGTACGAGGCGAGCATCGCTCTGCACTTCGCCGGGTTCAAGAGCAAGGTTGTCGAGGAGTACAAGGAGGAAGCTGACGTGGGGTACGACCACGCGATTCAGCAGATCAGCGCGGACATATGCGTGCGTTGTCCCACGGTTGCGCTCGCGGGGATGCTCGCGGAGTCTACCGACGCGAAGGTGCACATGTACAGGTAAGGCCGCCACACACATGCCAAAGCGGCGACCGGCCTCTGCGTGGCGCCCCTCTGTTCACGCCGCCTCCCCGCTTTGTTTACAAACGTGTGTGACGCTAACCACAAGCCGTAGTTATGCGGGCGCTGGCGTGGACGGTCGGGCGGCTCACGCGGCGGAGCTGTGCGAACTGTTCGTTGACGAGCCGACGTGCTCGACCATCATGATGCAGGAGTTTGACCCTGAGTTGTCGTCGAGCATGGCCGCGTATTGGACGAGTGTGGCGATTGAAGGGGAGCCGAGACCGAGGGAGGGAGACCCTGCGTGGCCGGCCTTTCCGCAACACATAAGGCTGGGGTTGGAGCGGGAGGTGCAGGAGGAACGCGAGGGATTCGAGCACTGCCAGTTCTGGGACGAGCTGGGAATCCCTGAATTGCAGCTCAGGACTGCGTGCATATCGATATAACGAAGAAACATAACATTCAGTAAAGGGTTACTCAAGCTCAATAAGTAGGAGGTTGCGAGAACTGCATCATTTGCGGCTGCTGCGGCTGCTGCGCGAACTGCATCATTTGCGGCTGCTGCGGCGGCTGCGGCGGCTGCGCGTACTGCATCATCTGCGGTTGTCTTGTCCCACTCCGTTGGCGGTGCACGGGCTTTGTTTCCACGTGTACGGGCTGTGCTTTCAATCCGTTGGCGGTGCACGGGCTTTGTTCACGGGCTTTGTTCACGGGCTTGTTTCCACATGTACGGGCTGTGTTTTCACTCCGTAGGCGGTGCATGGGCTTTGTTTCCACGTGTACGGGCTGTGTTTTCACTCCATTTGCTTTGTACGGGCTTTGTGTCCAAGTGCTCGAACACTTTGTCCCAGTCTCGAACACGATGTTCCAGATATATTGTGTTCTATTTACTCTCCTCTTTGTAGTTCTTGGAGACGCCTTCGATCCATAGCGTGATGGCTACTCTTTTAGTGTGCGTCGGCTGCACCTGGTGAAGAATCCTCCGCGAGTCGAACAGAACTAGCGTCCCGCCTTCTGGATACACGTCGATTTTGGTCGACTCGGTGTCGTCTGTTGGAACCGTTTCGGCGTCATCCGCGGTTGGGTAGAGGGAAAGAGCGCCGCCGTTCTTAGCCGCGTACGGCGCGTCATTGAGGTAAATGATCGCCGTCAACCCACGCTTACGGTACGGCGCCGATTTGAGATACGGCATCAGCCCCACGTCCTTTAACGAGTAGCCTACTTGAGGGTTGTCGCGGTGGGGCTTGTAGAAGGAGCCGTTGCCGTCGTATATCGAGAGCTGGCAGTCGTGAGGGACGCGGTGGGAGGAGGTTAGCGTGTACGAGGGGATTGCGTCGAGCTCGGCGGCCAGGGAGCGAAGGTGGTGGAGGAGGAGGAGGAGGGGGGCGGGGATGGCGGAGGAGGCGGAGATGAGGGAGACTGGGTCACAAGGGAAGGGTTAGAAGGTGCACAACAAACAAAAGAGGGATGCGAAGTGAACAACGTGGAGCTCGGTTGAGCGTAATCGAGTTTAGCGTAATCGCAGTTCACTCGCCTTGAACGGCCGTTCGCACGCCTAGAACGGCGAACAAAGGTAGGAGGGAGCGCGTTCGAGCAAGTGGCGCCTTCTCGTCTCATGCACGCACATAATCAAGGCTGATTAGTTCAGGCGCATAATCGTCTCGCAGTGTCGAAAGCATAGCCGTTCTTTGTAGCGCGTTTCCTCGCTCAGCACCCTCAGCTCGCCTGTGACACCGCCTGTGACACCGCCTGTGACACCGCCTGTCACACCGCCTGTCACACCGCCTGTTACGCCCTCTCACCTTTGTCGGTCCGGACGGACGTAGAGTTCTGCGCGCCGAACTCTTCAGGGTCAGATTCATAGAGCGACAGAGCGCCGGCCCGCGCCTTGTTTATTAAGTCTTTCGGGAGTGCGTTGGGGATGACTGTGAATCCGTTGATGTTCAGGGATGTGATGTGGTGTTGGGAGAGGGTGTGGGGTGGTAATCTGAGGGATGGAGTGACTTCGGATGCCAGATCAGATGGAATGTCAGATGTGAGGAGGGCGGTAGATAGGTTCCAGGATGTCAAGGAGAACAGGGCGCCGAATGCTAGCTTGTCGAACAATGACAGGGACATCCTTACACGGGAAGGAGGGTGCCAGGGGACGGAGTGTGCTAGAAGATGAGGGATGTTTTGCTCTGTGCAGATTGAGCTTATCAAGCGAGCTCGAAATGGATTTCTCAGTCACTTCTGGCAGTCACTTCCTCAGCTTCACTTCTTCAACACGTCGAACTGTACAACTGTACAACCCGGGATCGGAGGGTAATTAAGGGGAATTGGGTGGGCCAGGATGGGCCAGGGGCGGTTTGTTTGTTGCGGGCCAACAAGGATCGACTAGGCTAGGATCGGTAGGCTGGCACGGCCGGCGCGGTCGGCACTGTAGAAGCGACTGGGGAAGTGAGTAGCACGGCCGTATCAAGAAGACGTAAATCCTTATTACAAAATATCAGCTTCAATAGTCAGCGCCCTCCCCCAACCCTCCAGTGCAGCAAGCCATCCAGTGTAGCAAGCCATCCAGTGCAGCAAGAGGCGACCCTATCGATGGGGAATTATCTGCTGTCGTGTCCCTCCACAGCTCGCTGGTCTTCGCACGCCTTGCGACCAAACATAGCTCGTAATTCACCTCTTCCTAGCTTTACTGCCAGCCCTCATCTTCGCTTCCGCCACTCTCGCCTCCCACTTCTTGAGCCTCAGGTCGTGAATCTCGCGCCGACGAACGAGCGTCTTTTTGCAGCACATGATACCCAGCAGAAAGTAGAGGGCCCCGATTCCAATCATGATGAAATTCTGAGGAGTGTTAGAATGCGCTGGTGTCGGTGAAAGGAGTGTCGTTTGAACCGGTCGCATCGATCAGCGCCTTTGAACCGGTCGCAGCGACCAGCGCCTTTGAGCCAGTCGCAGCGAGCAGCGCCTTTGATCCAGTCGCTTTGAGCTGCGCTGCTCGAGCTGCGCGTTTTGAGCCGGTCGCTTACGCCGGACGTTACGCGCCGGGCGTTATGCGCCGGGCGTTTTGAGCCGGTACTCACAATAACGTGGTAGAAGGTGCGTATCTGCGTACTGTCCTTGATCTCGTCGATGTCAATCCCGTCGATGAGCTCCTCCTCCTCCACGACGCCAATGTAGACGTAGAACAAGCCCTTGGCGAGCCATGACTCGGCGAGTGTTCGGCCGCCGGGAAGCGACCATTCTGTGAGGACGACGACTATGGCGAACGCGGCTGAGTAGATTCTAACGATGATTTGGACGGGCGTGAGGGACTGGATTCGGTAGTAGAGGGTTATGGAGAGGGAGGTGAGGAGGAGAAGGGAGGTGGCAGTGGTAAGAATGGAAAGAGTGACGAAGAATGAGTGGAGCGGCGAGCGAGGCGGGCGTTGAAGAGGGTCGTGTTCGTCGTCAGAGTAGTCAGAGTAGAGCGACTCTGCTTCAGACTGCGATTGGTCTTCAGAATCCTCAGCAGGCTGCTCAATGTCCTTGGCTCTGTCCTTGGCAATGTCCTTGGCTCCTCGTACTCCTCCGCGCTTCTGCTTCTTGGGGACTTTGCTGGTCCTACTAGGGGAGTCGCTTGTTGCGAGAATGAGGGCGGTAGCTTCGGTTGCATGGGAGTCCGTCGCCCAGGATGGCTTGGAAGGATCATAGTCTGGCTCGACAGTGGAGTACTCAGTGGTTGGGGGGGGGGCGTCCAGGGTCTCAGGGACGGACACGCCCGGGGAGGAGGACGAGTTGCTGGTCTTGTCGCCGTGGAGCCAAGACGGCTCGTGTGCTGGAGGGCTTTCCGGCTTTAGAGACATGAAGAGGAGGAAGTGGCGTGGTGTTTAGTTTTAAGGCTGGTTTGGACGGCCGATCGCACAGGGCAGTGCTGGAATTACTTGCCAAAATGAGCCCATTTATATTCCAAGCACTCTTATTCCAAGCACTTGTCCAGAACGAGCTGCTGCATGACCCCGAAAGGGGCAGTTCTCCCCGTCCAGAACTCGAATTGCTTCACGCCCTGCTCGTAGAACATCTCGCTCCCCCTGATGACCTTGCACCCCTCCTCCTCCCCCTGCTTCAGAAATTCAGTGCTGTACGGCTTGTAATTGGCGTCGAAGCAGATCAGCTCCGGCGTGAGGAACTTTTGCGGCAGCTTGAACTCAGCGGCCGCTGGCAGCGTTGACATAACGACGCGCAACCGGCCAATGACGTCCGACCCGAGACTGTCCAGGTCGTCCACGACCTCTCCTCCTGTCAACCGCTGGAGCTCCACCGCCTTCTCCTTGGTGCGGTTCCAGATGAGCAGCTTGAACTTGAGCTTGGTCGCCGCATACGCAGCGGCCCTCGCCGCCCCTCCAGCCCCAATGATGAGAAAGTAAGACGCAGCGGTATCCTCCCCAGGCACCAACCGCCTCTTGATCGGATTGTAAATCCCGTCGACGTCAGTGTTGTAACCCTTTAGCACCCTTCCCCCCTTCTCGTCATACTCCGCGACTATGGTGTTCACGGCTCCCACCTTGCTCGCGGCATCGTCAATCACATCGAGATGTTCCATGATCTCAATCTTGTACGGGATCGTCACGCTGCTCCCCCCAAACGTGGCGGCTTTGAAAGCAGGTGAGTCGATGAAGGACGACATATCATCCACATCGTTCTTGACGTAAGTGTGCGGCAGTGCCGCGACCTCCAGCGCCCGCTCGTGAAGTGCCGGACTCAGCGTATACGGTATGTTCTTCCCCAGAATGTGGTACGTTCGAGGCGGCAACAGGTTGGCTTGAACGCGTTTGGCAATGAGGTCTTTGGCGCAGAGCTGGCCGGGCGCGGCGACGAACGGGAGGGCGGGGTGCGTGACGGGCGTGAAGCGGGGGTTGAGGACGCGGGAGTGTTGCCCAGGGAGGCCGAGCGCCATCGCAATGACGGGCATGGTCATGTTCCGACCCCGGAGTGCCTTGGTGCATACGTCGAGGGCTTGGGAGGCGGTGTCGGGCGTGTCCGCCGAGAGGATAAGCTTGACGGCGTCGGCCTGGCCGTCGAGGGAGGTCATGATGGCGAGGGCGCTCGCCTCAGTGTCGTTTATCATCCTGTCGGGCACGTGGTGGGATCCCAAAATGGACGTCTTCTTGTTGTACACGAGGCGGTTGACGCGCAGGAGCGGCGCCCAGTGCTCCTCGCCCCACGCCGCTTCGACGTCCAGGATCTCCACGCCTGCGCGAAGCCCGAGGTGCAAGATTTCGAACATCTTGGCGATCGAGGCAGGCGAGTCGGGGTACGTTCCGGCTTGGTTCGCCGTTCGCACAGTGTACACGATGGGGAGGGAGGAGGTCAGGATCGTGGATTGCATGGAACCTGGACCAGTGCCGTCGTAGGGCGTGGCGGTGATCACGGCCGGCGCGCGGGGGGAGTCGCGGGACAGCAGGCGGAGCGTCTGTTGCTCGCGGAGGGTGGTGAACCGGTCGTTGGGGTCGGCGAGGAGATCGACGCGGAACTCGAGGGCGTCGGAGGAGTTAGCGATCTCGGGGAGATGGAGCGCGAGGTCGGAGATACGAGGGGCGGTGAGCGACGTGAAGAAAGTATTGAGGCCGTACGTCAGGTGGGAGGGGCGCGGGACGGAGAGCGCATGCGCAATAAGCCGGTGAAGGAGGAAGACGTGCGAGTCGAGTTCGTGCGAGTTGAGTTCGTGCTCGTAGAACGCCACTTCGTAGTTCGTCGTCTCGATGGCTGTTAGCTCGGCTGCGGAGTAATTTGTCTCGGAAGGGCCGGGCTTAATATTGATGAAGATGGAAATTGGTACTGACGGGGAGGAGGTGGTAGAGATGATGGAGGCGGGGGAGCCAGCCGCAGTGTTGAGCTTAGTGAGGAGGGGAAGATGATCAGGATTGGTGGTGATGAGGGAGATAGTGTTGGTGGAAGCCGGGCGACGGGAATGAAGGAAGGAAGAAGAGGAGGGGCAGAGCGACGAGGGGTAGAGAGAATTGGGTGGGGTAATTTGGAAACTTGAGTGGAGTGGGAGGAGGAGGAGGAGGGAGATGACGAGGGCAATGAGAGAGTTCATGCCGGAGTTTTTGCAACTGCAAGGTGCTTGGACTTTGGGGGATTGGGGCAGTACAGGGCGGTACAGCAGGTTGGGTAAGGGGGAGCGAGGAAGAGGGGGGGAGGGAGGGAAGGGGGGGGACGTGGCGCGGTAGGCTGCGAGGGAGTAGAACGGCTTCGAGGTAGGCATTTGAGGGACGCAAACCATTCTTGCCTTAATTTAGCTCAACTCTCAACGCGAAACTGTTTGATTGATTACCCTTCCTGTAGACATTCTTGGGGCAGGACGTCCGACATGAAGTGGAGCGTTAGGGTTAGGGTTAATATACTCGGGATACCGAACCCCAACTCACTCGGCGGTAACCCTAACCGTAACTCATTTGGGTGGTAACCCTGACCGTAACTCATCTGGGAGTAACC
>Ga0307985_10000664_pt1 | contig 20028 bp, 17 predicted proteins | sample EllFjometageno80_FD_203155 | JGI IMG/M metagenome (GOLD analysis project Ga0307985, IMG submission 203155) | Marine microbial communities from Ellis Fjord, Antarctic Ocean - #80 | ecosystem: Environmental > Aquatic > Marine > Unclassified | place: Southern Ocean | collected 2014-10-09 | reverse complement strand
GCTAGGCGTCGGGTGAGCATCCTGACAGTCTGCCGCTTGGAGAGATATCAGATCAGTTCATTGCTGACGGGTAGTGTTGCCGAGATATGAGTTCGATTATTCAATCTGGCGGCGACAACGCCATTGGAACGAAGCAGTGGCTCAAAGGAGCTGTTGGCTATGAGATCTATGTGCGGTCCTTCGCAGATAGTAACGGTGATGGAATCGGTGACATCGCGGGCATCACAGGCCGTCTTGATTATCTGAAGTGGCTCGGCATCGACATTGTCTGGGTGACTCCTTTTTATCCGTCGCCTGGGCATGACCACGGCTATGACGTGTCCTTCTACTGCGACGTCGATCCCCGCCACGGATCACTCGATGATGTTGACGCCATGATCGAACGCGCCCATCAGCTCGACATGAAGATCGTCTTCGACATCGTGCCGAACCACACCTCGTCGGAACACCGCTGGTTCAAGGCGGCCATTGCCGATCCGACGAGCCCCGAACGCGACTATTACCTGTTCCGTGATCCAAAACCCGACGGCAGTCCACCAAACAACTGGGTGAGTCACTTCGGACCAACGGCATGGACACTCGACGAAGCAAGCGGCCAGTATTACTGCCACCTCTTCTTGCCCGAGCAGCCAGATCTGAACTGGCGAAACCCCGCAGTACGGGCCGAGTTTGATGCGATTTACAAGTTCTGGTTTGACCGCGGCGTCGATGGCTTCCGCATCGATGTCGCCCATGGGCTCTTGAAGAACCCCGATTTCCCTGACATTCCGCTGCGATCCGAGATCCCAGCTGGGGCCGGCCCGATTGAGACGTTCTTCAGCTACGACCACATCTATGACCTGGATCAGGATGACAACGTCGAGATCTTCAGCCGCTGGCAAGACGTCGCTCGTCCCTACGATGCATGCTTGCTCGCCGAGAGCGGCGTGACCGATCCTGAGCGGCTAGTTCGTTATGTAGGAGACGGCGCGCTGGACCTGACCTTCTTCCTCAAGCCGGGTTGGCTCGAATGGGAGCCTGAAACGTTCGTGAGCGAGCTCGGCGGCCTCGCCAGCCTGTCGCCCAATGGCGTGTCCTGGGTGACCAGTAATCATGATCAGGCCCGACCAGCGAGCCGGTTCGGCGGCGGTGCAGCCGGACGTAATCGGGCAATGGCGGTCACGACGCTGATGTTCTCGCTAGGTGGTGTCCCGTTCCTATATCAAGGCGAAGAGTTGGGCTCGCCGAACGGCGAGATTGCACCTGAGCACCGATCTGACCCAATTTCGACCCGCAACAGCACGTCCGAAGGTCGCGACGTATCCAGAACTCCTATGGCGTGGAACAGCGACCGGTTCAATGGATTCTCGACGGTGCAACCATGGATGGTCTCCGAGGAACGTTCGCCCGACTTCACCGTGGCCGGGCAACATGCGAACCCTGCGGCGCCGTTACATCGATACCGCCGCCTGATCGCTCTGCGCAAGCAGCTACCCGAACTCTGGGATGCAGACGTCAAGCCGGTCCCAAGTGGACGCGAAGACGTTGCCGTCATCCAGCGAGGTTCCACGCTGACCGTCGCCAACCTGGGACCGACGCCGTTCGCTATTAATCTTGGCGACAGCAACTGGAAGGTTGTCTTCGCGTCCCAAGGTGGCGACGGTGACATCGCCAGTGGCATCGTTAACGTTGCCGCCGAGACAACCGCGATCATGATTCCTGAGTGAACGTGCTCGTGACTCCACCATCGACTCTGAACGGCTGCGCATAAACCATGCCCGCACACTTGCCAGTAATCGTCGGCTTTGGCGGGGTAAACCCCGCGGGTCGGCTGTCATTTCACCATGCGTATCGACGCATGGTTATCGAAGCGCTTGGCGAGAGCGCACGATTACGAACCTTCACGAGTCTGGCTGCGCTGATGGGTACGCCGGGCAGCCCGGCGGACGATCAGACTCGCCAAGCAATTCTCGATGGCACGCTGATCAGACGAATTAGTGACGAGCGCGGTAACCAGATGCGCTGGCATACCGCGGTGCCCCACGACCAGGGTCAACCCGATCTGACCTTCCGTCTGAGTTCTCGCCAGATCCCCGAGGTCCTCCCCGATAACTGGCACCTGAGTGAAGAGGAAGACCGCTCTGTGCAGGTCACCGTCACCGGTGACCCGAACCTGTTCGCTCAGACCTCTCAGCCTATGAAGGTGAACTCGGCCGGACAGCTACCCGAAGGGTTTGAGCCCGGAGCGCTCTATGGCTCCCGTAGCCACCCCAGGGGTTTGCAGATCACGGTCTTTGCCGCCTCTGATGCGCTGCGCAGCACTGGGCTCGGTCTCGATCTGTTGAAGTCGGTGGTCAAGCCCGATCAGTTCGCGGTCTTCTCTGGCAGCGCCATGGGTCAACTCGACAACGAGGGTTATGGCGGTTTGTATCAGAACAGCTTGATGGGCAAACGACCCACCTCGAAGAACGTCCCCCTTGGGCTATCCGAGATGCCAGGTGACTTCATCAACGCATATGTGCTTGGATCGGTCGGCGAGACGGCGGGCATCATCGGAGCTTGCGCAACATTCTTGTACAACCTCAAGCGCGGCGCCGACGCCATTGCCTCAGGTGACAAGCGCATTGTCATGGTCGGCAACGCCGAAGCCCCTGTAGTCCCCGAGGTCATCGAGGGCTACCGCACGATGGGTGCGCTCAGCGAGGACGAAGCACTCATGGCGCTTGACGGTTCCGACGTGGCTGATCTGCGCCGAGCATGCCGTCCGTTCTCTGCCAATGCTGGGTTCACTGTGGCCGAGTCGGGGGTCTACACCCTGCTGATGGATGACGAACTAGCGATTGAGTTGGGGGCCCAAATTTTGGGATCGGTCGGAGGTGTGTTCGTGAGCGCCGATGGTTTCAAGAAGTCCATTCCTGGCCCGGGCGTCGGGAACTACCTGACGGTTGGCAAGGCAATGGGTCTGGCCAGGAACATGCTGGGCGAGGACGGACTGCGCCATGGCACCCATATGCAGGCACATGGCACCGGTACACCACAGAACCGTGTGACCGAGTCCGACATCCTTAGCCGCTTGGCTGGAACATTTGGCATCGAGAACTGGCCAGTTGCAGCGATCAAGTCCTACGTAGGTCACTCGATGGCGCCCGCTGGCGGCGACCAGATGAGCGCTGTGCTGGGCACCTGGCACGATGGCTGGCTGCCAGGGATCACCACGATCGATCATGTTGCCGACGATGTCCAGACCGACAACTTGGCGCTGTCGATGACGCACACCGAGCTCGATGAGAACCAACGCCAAGCAGCATTCATCAACAGCAAAGGGTTCGGAGGTAACAACGCCACCGGCCTGATCATGTCGCCCACCTGGACCCGCGAACTTCTCGAACAGCGCTGGGGTAAGCAGGCCATGGCAGATTATGACTCCCGGTCCGAGACCGTGACCGCTCAGGCAAACGACTACGACGACGTCATGTGTACCGAAACGATGGAGAGCATCTATCAGTTCGGCGAAGGTGTGTTGAGTGGCGACGACCTTGAGATCACCGATCAGCAGATTCGCCTACCTGGCTTTGGCCTACCTGTTGATCTGGACGTTCCAAACCCCTATGTCTAAGACGCGACGCTAGATCTTCAGCAGCGCAGGCAGCGGGGCTAGTAGAGCTTCCCGTGGTCGAGTTGAGCGGAACGCGCCAGATAGCGTGCTGCCGGGCTCTGTGCTTGAACGGATTGCGACGCAGAAGCAATGAGTTTTAGAGCCCCCAGACGCTGTTTGCCTCGGCGGTCTTGCGGGCTGGTGGCGTCATCCATTCCGAGCGGCCGGTGCGGGCGCCGCTGGACGAAACGTCTTGAAGCTTGGCTGGCAGGGTAAGCACAACGGCAGTTTCGGGTAGGTCCGGAGAGCCAGGTCGATTGGGGCCAATCACCGTTGGAAGCGCTGCGATAGCGGCGTCGCGGGCGTCCTCGTCGGCGTAGAACTGCACGTCTTGAATCTGCTCGAACTTGTCTGCCCCCATGAGCACGGCGTCGTAACCAGCAGCGATATCGACGATCAGTTGTTTGTCCGTCACCACCAGATTCAGCCAGGGTGCGTGAGCGATACTGGCTTCGATCACAGCTATTCGCAGGTCGAATGGTGCATGGTCAGCGTCCTGTTTGGCGAGCGCGTCGCGGGAAACGACCAAGTCGATGCGGTCCAAATTGGCTGCCCGTTTGGCCATTACGGCGATACCTAGATGGGCGATCGTCGGGGGATCAAACGAGCCGGGGTAGACACCTGCCCGTTCCTCTTCATATACTGAGTCGGTCATGTTGAACAGCACGGTAGTAGTACTTACGTAGCGCCCGGTCCTTTTCCCCGTGCGCGCTTGGCCTCCCCACCGGGAGGCCGTTCTGCTTTTCGGGGTCAAAGACACGGCAGTGCCACCGAAGAGCGTTCCGCCGTGCAACAGACACAACCAAACAGTTATGACAAACGAACAAGCCAAGACAGGTGAGTAATGCAGATCAACGGAGCCCAAGCGGTACTCAAAGCGCTCGAGCATGAGGGCGTGGAGACCGTATTTGGCATGCCCGGTGGTGCGATCCTGCCCGTATACGACCCGCTGATCGAATCGAGTATTCGACACGTCTTGGTGCGCCACGAGCAAGGTGCAGGCCATATGGCTTCGGGCTACGCGCATGCCACCGGCAAGCCTGGTGTCGCGATCGTGACCAGCGGCCCGGCCGCAACCAACATGGTCACCGCTCTACTCGACGCCATGATGGACTCGATCCCCATGGTCTGCATTACCGGCCAGGTTGCGCTTCCCGCAATCGGCACCGATGCGTTCCAGGAAGCGGACACGACCGGCATCACCATGTCGGCCACCAAGCACAATTACCTGGTGACCAAGGTCGAAGACATCCCGCAGGTCATCCATGACGCGTTTCACCTAGCGACGACCGGGCGCCCCGGTCCCGTGCTGGTCGATATTCCCAAGGACCTCGTGCTGCCCGACGCTGTATTCGAGTGGTACGAGCCCACCGGGCACGATCTTCCTGGCTATAACCCCAAGACCAAAGGCGACCCAAGCGCAATCGCTGAAGCCGCCAAGATGATCATGGCGGCCGAGCGTCCCGTGATTTACAGCGGCGGCGGCATCTTGCGCTCTCGCGCTGCAGCCGAACTATCGGCGCTGGCTGAAATGACGCAGATTCCTGTGGTCACCACGCTGATGAATCGTGGTGGTTTCCCCGACGACCATGAGCTGAACCTGGGTATGCCCGGCATGCACGGCAATTACACCGCTGTCATGGCGATGCAAGAGTCTGACCTCCTTATCGCCTTGGGCGCTCGTTTCGACGATCGTGTTACCGGTGCTCGTGACAAGTTCGCCCCCGATGCCAAGATCATCCACGTCGACATCGACCCGGCAGAACTCGGCAAGGTGCGATTCGCTCATGTGCCAATCGCCGGCGATGCCAAGTCGATCATCACCGACATGCTCGCCGAACTCGAGAAATTGGGCGGTGCCAAGGCTCAGCCCAACCGCGACGCGTGGCGCCAAACGCTCAGCGGCTGGCAAGAGAAGTACCCGCTCGTCTACGGCGACCATGAACCGGGCAAGCTACTCAAGCCACAGTTCGTGATTGAGAAGCTTGCCGAGGCGTGTCCCGCCGACACCATCTTGTGTTCGGGCGTGGGCCAGCATCAGATGTGGGCCAGCCAATACTGGACGTTTAACCATCCCTACCCGTGGATCAACTCAGGCGGCCTTGGCACGATGGGCTACTCGATACCAGCAGCGGTTGGGGCCAAAGCCGGAATGCCTGATCGCATGGTCTGGGCTGTCGACGGCGATGGGTGTTTCCAGATGACATCGCAAGAACTCATCACCGCAGCGGTCGAGAGGATTCCTGTCAAGGTCGCAATCCTGAACAACAGCTGGCTGGGCATGGTCCGCCAGTGGCAAGAACTGTTCTACGACGAGCGGTTCAGTCAGACCCATTTCGGTTCAGACATCCCCAACTACAAGATGTGGGCTGAGGCCATGGGCTGCGTTGCCTTTCGAGTCGATTCACCCGAAGAAGTCGTGCCGACCATCCAGAAGGCTAATGCGATTAACGACCGCCCAGTCGTGATCGACTTCCGCACTCAGGCCACAGAGAATGTCTATCCAATGGTTCCGGCCGGGGCGAGTAACAGCGAACTGCTGGTCGATCCTTCACAGCGAGACGACGAAGGAGTTTCGTCATGAGCGATGCTTGCGAATTCCACACCATCGTCGTTCGCGTCGAGAACAAGGCCGGTGTCCTGGCTCGTATCGCTGGGCTCTTCTCGCGGCGCAGCTTCAACATTGAATCCCTGGCGGTAGCACCGACTGAGGATGAACGCTTCAGTCGCATCACAATCGTGGTCGATGTCAGCTCGACGTCTATCGATCAGGTCGTGAAGCAGCTTGACAAGCTCATCAATGTGCTTGAGATTCGCGAGCTTGACCCGGAAACCTCGGTCGAACGCGAACTGCTGATGGCGACGCTCGATGCTCCGACGCCAGAGTCGCGACGCGAGATTCTTGATCTCGTTCAAATCTTCGATGCACAGGTGCTAAACGTGGGCTTCGATCAACTGATGGTTTCGCTTGCGGGATCACAACGCCGCCTCGATGATTTTGAAGCGTTGTTAAGCCGTTACGGCATTATGGAGATTCAACGCACAGGCAAGATTGCTCTCAGCGAACTAGCCAAAGTCGAACCAACTCCTTCAACGCAAACTCAACTGGAGAACTAAGAACAGGGCCGCGCAGGTCCTCCGAGGTATCGGGCAAAGACCCCGATCACCGCTTCGAAATCGAGTGTGCTGGCGTGCGCCATCTCATCGAGGGCCTGCCGGGTGATCTCAACATCTTGGGGCAAAGAGGCGGACAGCCAGTGGCTCTGGTCGGGTTCGACGAAGAAGTTCACATCGATGGCGATGATTCCTCGTGCTCGTTCTGTGCCCCGGGCCAGCGCCGGGAGCGCCGCCAAACGCATAGGGGATCGGTGGGTCGTCGAGCGCAGCATCTCGTCGAAAATGCAGCGGACTGTTTCAGACTTTGTCTCTCTCTTCATCGCCCTCATTCGCCAGCAACGACCAGAAAGCGCTGACCAATGGGTTCTTGAGATGGCGTTTCAAGGTGAATAGCCCGAGGTCGTAGGCGGCCAAAGCCGGTTTGACGTCGAGTATGCGCACGCGGGCGGCAAGCGGACTGTTATCGAGAACAATCTTTGGTACAACCCCGACTCCGAGCCCCAGACTGACCATGCTGACGATGGCCTCATTCCCAGCCACTTGTGCGTAGATCTTTGGTGTGACCCCAAGGGTTCGGAACCAAGCGTCCACGCGTTTACGGGCGATTCCGCTGGCGGCAAGGATCATGGGAATCTGCTGCCAAGTGGCGGTGTTGTCGGGCGGTAACTGCGCAAGACTCAGGTCTGTCGATTCCACCGGAGCGATGAAGACAAGGGGGGAGACAAGGATGGGTTTGAATATCATGCCGGGCGGCAGCTTCGCCGGGCGAGCCGCAATTGCCAAGTCTTCCTCCAGCGCCAGAACGCGGGCAATGGCATGCTCCGGATCGCCGGTCTGAAGTCTGATCTCAACTCCGGGATGAGCGGGTCGAAAGCGGTTCAACAGGTCGAACAGAATGCTGTGGCTGGCGGTGACCGAGCAGTAGAGGCTTATTTCTCCCTGAAGCTGCTCTGCAGGGTCAGTGAGCTCGTAGCAGATTTGTTCCCACTGCTGTATGGCGTTGCGTGCGTAACGTTGAAATTTTTGACCCTCGAGGGTGAGTTCGACGGTGCGGTTGTCGCGGTCGAACAGAGACGTATTGAGTGCGGTTTCTAGTTGCCGGATGTTGCGCGACAGGGCGGAAGTGCTGATGTTTGCGCGACGGCTGGCGCGGCCAAAATTCAGAGTCTCGCACAACAGGATGAAGTGTTTAAGCGTTCTGATGTTCACGGTGTGAGTATGCAGGCGTCTTGCACAATTTGGGACGAGGCGTTGCGTATATATCAATTTACGAAACACTGGCCTCACGGTAGGATTCAGCTGCACACCCTCTGACGAAAAGCACACCCATGGCTAACTACTTCAACACTCTGCCCCTGCGAGAGCAACTCGCTGAGCTGGGCAAGTGCCGCTTCATGCACCTCGATGAATTTACCGAGGGCGTCGACGCCTTGAAGGGCAAGAAGATAGTCGTGATCGGCTGCGGTGCTCAGGGGCTGAATCAGGGCTTGAACCTTCGAGACAGCGGCCTAGACGTGTCCTACACGCTACGCGCCGAGGCCATCGAGCAGAAGCGTCAGTCCTGGAAGAATGCCACCGAGAATGGTTTCACCGTAGGCACCTATGACGAGCTGCTGCCTGCAGCCGATGTTGTGTTGAATCTCACCCCAGACAAGCAGCACACCTCTGTGGTGAACGCCATCATGCCGCTGATGAAGTACGGCGCATGTCTCTCCTATTCACATGGCTTCAACATCGTCGAAGAGGGCATGCAGATTCGTGACGACATCACCGTCATCATGGTCGCCCCGAAATGTCCGGGTTCCGAAGTCCGCGCCGAGTACGTGCGCGGATTTGGTGTACCGACCTTGATCGCAGTGCACGAGGACAACGACCCGAACGGCGAGGGCTTGGCGCTGGCGAAGGCCTATGCCGTCGGCACAGGTGGCCACAAGGCTGGCGTACTCATGTCCTCGTTCATCGCCGAGGTCAAGTCCGACCTGATGGGCGAACAAACCATCCTGTGCGGCATGTTGCAGACTGGCTCTCTCCTGTGCTTCGACAAGATGATCGAAGAGGGGATCGAGCCTGGCTACGCCTCCAAGCTCATCCAGTACGGCTGGGAGACGACTACCGAAGCACTGAAGTACGGCGGCGTCACCAACATGATGGACCGACTGTCGAATCCTGCGAAGATCCGGGCCTTCGACCTGGCAGAACAGATGAAAAACATCATGCGTCCGCTTTACAAAAAGCACCAGGACGACATCATGAACGGCACATTTTCCAAGACGATGATGGCCGACTGGGCCAACGACGATGCTGAGCTGCTCGGTTGGCGTGCCGAGACAGCAGAGACCGCCTTCGAAAAGACAGCTGCCGGCGACGTCGAAATCTCCGAGCAGGAGTACTTCGACAACGGCATCCTCATGGTCGCCATGGTGAAGGCGGGTGTCGAGCTTGCCTTCGAAACAATGACTGCAGCAGGCATCATTGCCGACTCGGCCTACTACGAGTCGCTTCACGAGACGCCGTTGATTGCCAATACCGTCGCACGCAAGAAGCTCTACGAGATGAATGCAACGATCTCAGATACGGCCGAGTACGGGTGCTACCTCTACAACCATGCGTGTGTGCCATTGTTGGGCGACTTCATGACAGATATCACGAGCGATGTCATCGGCAAGGGTCTCCAGCTCAGCGATACCGGCGTCGACAACGCACGCCTGATCGAGGTGAATGAGGCCATTCGCAGCCACCCGGTTGAACAGATCGGTGGCGTCTTGCGCGGCTACATGGCTGACATGAAGCAAATCATCTGACCGAATCCGGGTAGTCCGGATTCGGCGCCGGGGGCGCCTTATCCTGTTTTCGAGCTTGCGGATCCTCGGTCCCGGACCGCTTCGCTACCAACTCACTCCGTTATGGCTCGTGCGGTCTCAGAGGCCACTCAGTCCTTTATTGCTCGTGCCGTCCCAGAGGTCACTCAGGTAGAAAAGGGGTAGATCAGTGAGCACAAGAGACTTGGTCTGCCTCGATGACTTGTCGGTCGACTTCGATGGGCGTTTTCAACTTAGTGACATCAGCTGGGTTATCCAGCCGGGAGAGCACTGGCTGATCACGGGCGCCAACGGCTCTGGCAAGTCGGCACTGGCGGCCGTGCTCGCGGGTGACGGAGACTGCTTGTCAGGGACACTGTCGGGCTTGCCTGATCGGGTGGCTCTCGTCTCCTATGAGAGACAGGCGGAACTCATCGAGGCCGAGCGCCGCAAGGATGATGCTGACATTCTGGACGTGATTTCAGAAGGAACTCCGGTAGCAGAGATCATCGATGCGGTCTGCCAGGATGATGAACTTGCGCAGACGTTGGTCGACATATTGGGTCTACGACCGCTGATGGGCCGAGCCTTCCGCAAGCTCTCAACGGGCGAGACTCGGAAGGTTATGCTCATTCGAGCTCTGAGTAGTCGTCCGGAACTGTTGGTCTTGGATGAGCCTTTCGACGGTCTTGATCACGAGTCGCTGAGCTGGCTTCAAGCTCACCTGCGTGTTCTGGCGAAGACCGTACCCATGGTGATCGTGCTGAATCGGTTTGACGAGTGTCCGGAGTTCATCACACATATTGCCTATGTTGACCACGGGCATTTGCTCCATCAGGTGAAGCACGATGATGAGCGCGCTTTTGCCGAGCTGTACCAACTCCTGCACTTGAAGACGAGCGAGCTTGAGGTACCCATGGCCGATCCTACTGCTCGGCTGCCCGCTCTGAATTCCAGCGATCCTCTCGTCCGCTTCACCGGAGCCACCATTCGTTACGGCGATAACACGGTTTTCGAGAACCTCGATTGGACGATCGAGACGAACCAGCATTGGCAGTTGAGCGGACCGAATGGCAGCGGCAAGACCTGTTTGCTTTCGTTGATCACCGGTGATCATCCGCAGTGTTACGTCAACGACATCGTGGTTTTTGGGTTTCAACGCGGCAGCGGTGAGAGCATCTGGCAGATCAAGCAATACATCGGGTATGTCTCCACCGCACTTCAGTGGGAGTACCGAGTCGGCACCGGGCTGAGAAACGTCATCATCTCCGGCTTCTTCGACAGCATCGGGCTGTACAGCAAGAGCACGGAAATGCAGAAAACCATCGCGGATCAATGGCTAGCGCTGCTGGGGATGACAGAGCGGGCAAATGAGCCATTCAATGGCCTGTCTTACGGGGACCAGCGCCTTTTGTTGATCGCTCGTGCGATGGTCAAGCATCCGCCGCTGCTCATTCTCGACGAACCGTGTCTAGGCCTCGATGATATGAATCGACAATTGGTGCTCGCTCTCATCGAGCGCATCTGCATGTCCAATGAGACGACGGTGTTGTACGTCAATCACCGCGCCGAGGATCACATCCATGGCATCGACAATCACCTGACTCTGAGCGTCGACACAACAAGCTAATTAGGAGCGCTACCCGCGACTATCGCTGGTGACGCTCCTAATTTGATTTTGGGAATAGCTGGCGCCCTGGGTGATGGCGACGGGGCAACTACAATGAAGATCATCGCGCACTGGCTCACAATCCGACGACGTTCTACCGCAGCGTTCTGCGCGTTACTCACCCTCGCGCTCGCTGCGACAGCGTGCGGCGAACCGCAGGTACCAGTTGCCCGGTCATCTAGCGCCGACTTAGTGGCGGCAACATCTGAGCCTGTGCCGCCAACACCCACGCCGTTGCCGGCGCCAACTCCCGAACCGACGTCCGAATCAGGTAAGCCGGTTCCCACACCGCGCCGGATAGCGCAGCCTGGCCTCTCGAACGATGTCATCCGTGTGGCAGTGATCTTTGACGACGAGACGCAGGGCACGGCCGACGAACTCTTCCGCGACGGATGGCTTGGCACCCTCGCCTGGGCAAACGAGGTCAACGACGACGGCGGCCTTGGAGGGCGTTTCGTCGAGGTCGTGCCCATCGACTCGCTGCTGTTCGACCACCAGTCAGCGCTTGAACAAGTCTGCCAGGGCGACTTCTTCGCCATTGTTGGGTCACACAGCCTGGGCGATGCCGAAGGCGCTGAACTGCTGGGCACCGAACAATGCAACATCGCAGACTTCCCCGGTCAGGTATACGGCTCTCGTCGAGCCGCATCACCGGTAACTGTGCTGTCGAATCCATTCCTTAACGACATCCGCCAAGCAGGTCCAGCAAGCTACCTGGCCGAAACCTTCCCTAAGGCATCACAGAACCTGGGTCTGCTCCGATACTTCGCTCTAGACCTGGAACGAGCGAACGAGCGACAGCGCGAAATGTTGATCGGGCAAGGCCTAGACGTCGTGTTCGAACTCCCTGCGGAGCTCGAAGAAGACCCAGCCGAACGTATCGTTTCTCGCTGGGAAGCCTCTGGCGCCGAGTCGTTGGTATGGGTCGCAGACCCCGGACGCCTGATCTCACTGCTCGATGCACTTGAAGAACCACCCAGCTTTGTCCTTTGTGAGTGGGGCTGTTACAGCCAACAATTCCTGCTCGACGGCGGCGAAGCCGTCGAGGGCGTCTACACCTGGATAGCGCACAGCCACTTCGACTCAGCGAACGCACGCGGCGACTTGTTCCAGTACCGAGCGAACCTTGCGACGGTCGCCCCTGATGCAGGTTGGAGCGAAATCGGGTTACAAAGTTGGATGGCCGGCCGACTCTTCGAAGAGGCTTTCAATCGCCTTTTACAAGTCGAACCAGAACAGCCGACTCGCGAACAACTTATCCAAATTGCGAAGGGCATAGATCTCTACGCCGCCAACGGGATCTTGTCAGCGACCAACCCAGGGGGCGGCGAGCCCACACCTTGTTTTGTGCTGATGGTTGTTCGCAACAGCCGATGGGAACAGGAATACCCCGCACCGCCCCGCGATCAGGACTGCGCCGAGGAGAACCTGTACGAACTGGTCACGTCTCGATCACTGGGCATCACAACACTGTCCGCCACGACCTCGGACGCACAGCCCACGCCCAACCCCGAAGCCGAACCTGACCTAGAGAACCCCGAAGAGCTCGACGAATAGGGGTAGTCCGGATTTGTCGCTGCGCTCCTCATCCTGTCCGAGCTGGCTGCGTCGGGGGTCCCGGGGGCTTTTGTGTTCCGGGTAGTCCGGATTTGTTGCTGCGCTCCTCATCCTGTCCGAGCTGGCTGCGTCGGGGGTCGGAACGAGTCTCAGTACCGTTGATCGGTTGCTTCGGCAAAGACCTGCGGGTTCGGCAAGAACCGATGCCTTATTGGCGGATCCAGACGAGAGCAATTTCGTCGACCGTAATGTCGGTCTTCTCAAGAGGCACGTCGTAGGCCTGAATGTTGTGGGCCTTGTCCTGCCATTCGAACACGATCTGATTGATGTCGTCTTCGACCTCCTCACGAAGCTCGTTCAGGTCACTGAGCTTGTCGTTGTAACGGTTCTGGGCCGTGGCTATACGTTGCTCGGCCTTGCCGGTGGCTTTCTGGCCTCGCAAGATCGACCGGCCGGTCGAACGAGATCGTCGGCGTCCGCCGAGTAGGCCGCCAAGTACGTCCAACGCTGCGCCTGCCCACGCTGCATTGCGGGTGCTTTCTCGGTCATATTCGAGCTCGCGGATTCGGTCCTCTAGCTTTGCCAGGTCGTTGTCCAGCCGATCTTCCTTCTTCACCAGGGCATCCCGCAGCTTGTCTATCTGCTCATCGGCCAGGTCATCAGCGATGTCTTCGCAGCGATGTTTGAACGCCTGCTCGTTTTCGCCGACTCGGCTAAAGGCCTTCAGATCGGCATTGCGGAACAGCTGCAGTGACTCACTGCGATACAGGTGATCCTTGAATGCCTTCTTGGCCTGGGTGAAGAAGGTGCTCTTGTCGACTGCAGCGTCAGGCAGTACATAGATCTGCTGACCTGCAGGCTTGGTCGCGAAGTCGCGGTCGTCGTAATCGACAGCCAGTGCATCGTCAGGATCGACGCGTGAGCCATCGATGCGAACGATGCCTTCCCAGTCGACCTCGTGGCGCAGGGCGGCCTTTGTCTCGTCGTAGAGCAGATGCATACGCACCGCGAGTGCTGGCACAAGTCGTGTTCCTGACGCGTCGAAACCCGCATCGTCGGCCCAACGTGCGTCGGCACGTAAGTACCGGACATCGATGCCGTTGGCGACCGGAGGTGCCACGGTCGACTCGTTGTCGGCCAGCTCAGGTTCGGCCGGTGCCACGACTGCTGCGACGGGCGCATGTGCGTTTGACGGTGTCACCTCTGGCCCGGCAACGTCTTTGCTGGCTTCGCTGAGCCGGGCGATCTGGGCTCGAGTGAGCGGACCTGCGAGATAGGACATGGCCCACCGAGTCGAGAACTGGCGGGGCATTCCTCGGGTCGAGTGAAGCACAAACTCGCGCGTGTCGAGGCTCGAGATGGTGGCGTCGAGTGCCTCGATGTCGACGGCACCATCGGATCGCTGCATGCCTTCGAGCAGACGTGCCTTGTCACGTTCGGTTTGTAGGCGCCCGATCATCCAGGTACCGGCGTTGGAGAACGCCTTGTAATCGATGTCGACCGGGTTCTGGGTTGAGAGGACCAGGCCGACGCCGAAGGCGCGGGCCTGCTTCAGGATCGTCAAGATCGGCTTCTTCGACGGCGGCATCGCCGTCGGTGGCACGAAACCAAATACCTCGTCCATGTAAATCAGAACCCGCAGGCCATCGCTACCTGGCTGACTGCGCATCCAGGTCACGACCTTTGACAGCAGCAGGGTGACCACGAATTGGCGCTCTTCGTCAGAGAGATGATGGATGTTGACCACGGCCGCCCGTGGATCGCCGTTGGTCTGGAAGAGCATGGCGTCGATGTCCAGTGGCACACCTTGGCTCCATGCAGCGAACGCAGGTGACGCCGCCAATCCGTTCAACTTCATTGCGAGTTTCATGCGGTCCCGCTTGGGGAAGAGCGTGTCGAGCTGCATCACACCCAACTTGCGGAACGGCGGTTGCATGACACTCTGGATGAGTGACTCGACGCTGACCGGCAATCCACGAGACCAGAAATGGTCAATGATGTTGGTCAGCAAGATGTGATCGCGACCACTTAACGGATCGCTGTTGACACCGACTAAACCGAGCAAGGACGAAACGAGCCCCTCGATCTCGTCGTGCTTTGACTCTTCGAAGGCAGCCATATCTTCGGCACAGGAAGCCTCGGGTGCTTCCATCGACCCAATCATGTTCAGCGCTACACCGGCAGATGATCCGGGCGTGTAGATGGTCATGTCACATTTGGAGCGCAGTTGGCCAATGCGGCTCGGAGCGATCCCAGACCGGGCGAGCCCGGACCTCCATAGCTCGGCGGTGGCAGCAGCATCGCCGTCGTCGCCAACCCATGGTTCAAAGTCAGACGAGGCCAGATCAGGGAAAGTCAGCAACAGGTTGCCCATGTCGCCCTTGGGATCGATGATCAGCGTAGGGATGTCAGCCAGCAAAGCTTCTTCCAGCATGATCATGCCCAAGCCGGTCTTGCCGGAGCCAGTCATACCCACGATCACACCGTGGGTCCTGAGGTTCGACGCGTCGTAGAAGGTGGGCTCGTCGCTGCTATCGCGACCTAGGTAGAGCCCGCCGTCGGGTACATCTGTCGCCATTTTTACATCACCCATGGGGGCCGAGTGTAGGGAAAGCCGGCACGCCGAGGGATTCGCAGGCTCTCATTCGAGCAATTTCGTTACAAAATGTTGCCGTGCCCATAACATCCAAGACGCAAACACGCAAAAGGAGGACCCGATGGGTCTACTCGACAAGATCAAAGACATGCTTGGCGGCAACGTCGACAAGGTAAAGGACGGCATCGACAAGGCCGGCGACATGATCGACGAAAAGACCGGTGGCGAGTTCACCGACAAGATCGAGATGGCCGAAGAAAAAATCGGCGAGATGATCGAAGATCAGGCTGGCGAAGGCGAAGCCTAATCACCAGCGGCAGCGTGGCTGTCGCTAGAAAACCTGTAATCAGAACTGACAATGGCTGCTCTCGTCTCGAGAGGAGCCATTCGTCTTTTTGTTCTGTCGCCCGAGTCGCTGTTTGGGGTGTCACTACTCGGTACGTCGCTGCTAGCCCGGACTCTGTGAAGGAGGCGTCGTCGTTCTTCATGTCGCCGCTGCGCTGTATTCCTGATCTCGAGTGTCGCTGCTGCCAACTCTTACCGCGTTCAGGTCAGGGCGCGTCAGCACCGAGTCTGCGCAGGCGTTGACCTACAGGTCTGCGAGCTCAGCGAATTGCTGTCGTCGAGATGCCTCGAGTGCTGCAATCCATGTCGCGTCGTCTACTTCTCCGCCTTCGTTCCATTCAGGAAGCAGAGGATCAGTTGTTTGCCGTTCATTCCTCATGCCTCCATTTAAGACGCTGAAAGTGTTTCATGGGTTTCGTTTCCATGACAGTGACGTGACGGTTCAGCTGGCCTGTGGTCATGTGACCGCAAGCCGTGGCGGAGTGGCATAGAAAGCCAGGTCAGTCGGCCCGGTCCGGCGCCGGACCATGACACGGAGCAGCGCGAGCTACAGCAACGTTGGAGGCTCTTCGAACACCCAACCTTCGGGATCCATGACCAGCCGGTGGCGAGGTCCCGGAGCATCAAGATCGGCGGCTTCGTAGCCAGCATCACCATGCCACATGACAGTCGGTGGTTCCTTGCGCGCCATCTTGGTCAAGTAAAAGGGGGGTTCGCGATCGGCGATTGCCTGCAGAGCATCCTGGGTGTTTGCGAACGCTGCCAGGTGTTTCAGCGTGACCCAGGTAGGCGGTACCAACGTGACGTCGCCGGCTGCATGTTTCTCGAGTGCCTCGGCTGGTGTTACCCATAGATGGTCGACGATCTCGCCACCATCGATCGTCACGTCGCCGTCGACGCCCAGAGGCGCTGCGGTCACATAGAACCATGTTGCGAACCGGCGAGGAACCGCCGTTGGAGGCATCCAGTGCGAGAACGGCAGCAGGCCAGCTTCATCGACGACGAGGTCGGCCTCTTCCAAGGCCTCACGACACGCGGCGCGGCGGCTTGCTGCGACTATGTCGTCGTCGCCATGGAAGTCTTCGGGATCAACCTTGCCACCGGGGAACACCCAGTTGCTGGCAAAGGTGCCCTTGGCATTGCGTTGGACCATCAAGATTTCGGGCCCGGCGTGGCTGTCACGTAGCGCAAGCACCGTGGCAGCAGGGGTTCCGGGATTGTCGGCGTCGTTTGCTGCCATCCATGCAGCAAACCGTTCAGAGAGTGAAGTCATCTCCGCTGAATCTACAACGGGTCAGCCTGCCACCTGAAAGTGTGCGGGCCCTGCAACACTGGAAAGGTGGCAATCGAACATCAGCAGGTGCACTTCCGAACGGACGACTTCAGCGAGGTAAGCGCCGCGATCGAGGCGATCTCCGAGCGAGCAAATGGTCGCGAATGGATCACGATCTCCCCGTGGGTTGACGCGGAACACCTACCGGAGGTGAGCATGTTGAGTCGCATTTTCTCGGGCCGAGGCTCAAAGGTCCCCGAGGTGACATGGGTTGCCTCAGAGGGGAACGAGCCGGCTCAGTTTGGGCTGTTGCATTCGCGAGGGGCGAACGCTCACGGGCGACTCATCGATGCAGGTGTAGCGATCCCGCCAACGTGGATCAAGGTTAGCGATCACTCGAAACGTGGCTTGCTGTTTGGGATACATCCCGACACGACGCCTGACCAGGTGGTGGCTTTTGCGGTTGCTGCCTCAGAAGTTATGGCTGCTGTGCCAACAGACGATCGTTGGGTGGCACAGGTCTCTACCCTCAATCAGTAACCCTTGAGCCGGTCCTCGCTAAGCGTCCATCAAGGCATAGCGCAAGGCGAACTTGTCGAGAATAATTATCCGGCCGCGAGCTGTCTCGATCGCGCCCTCGCGGCGAAGTTCGCCTAGCGCCTTCGATGTCCACTCGCGGCTGGCGTCGATGAATTGAGCGAGGTCCAATTGGGTCAGTACGACGACGTCAGAGTGTTCGCTGCTCGTGCTGAGTTCAAGAAGCCGCTGGGCGATACGGGCCTTGACCGAGCGCCCACCAAGTATCGAGCGTTCCGTCATTTCGTTGAGCCGTCGGCTCTGCATTCGCAGCAGTGCAAGCGCTACAGACGGATAGGTCTCGAGGTATGTCGTGAAACGATCAGCGCTGACCATTATCGCAGTGGTCGACTCGACAGCCACGACGTCGGCCGAGCGCCGTTCGTTGTTCAAGGTCGCCATGTCGCCGATGAACACACCAGGCATACGAAGGCCGAACATGGACTCGGTCCCGGACTCAGAAACAACGACGATCTTCACGAGACCCGTGGTGACATAGAAGACTTCTTTCGACTGGTCACCAATGCTGACGAGGCGATCGCCGGGAAGGAAGCGCTTCTCGATCCCGACCTCGCGAAAGGCAACCAGTTCGTCGGGGAGTAGGAGTGGATGCCGGGGCCGTTCAGCCATGATGGCTGCTCGTTCCGATCGGCCAGTGTTGGTTACGCATGACGGATCGTGACCTGAACAACCAGATCCTCGAAGGTGGGCTCGCCCAGCCCATCACTGCATCGCAGCGTGTGGACGTTGTCAGCGCTCTCGACGATCATGCCAGCACTGCCGAGCCATGACGAGTCGACACCATCGAAGGACCAGCTATTCCAGATATCGATCGACCGCGCCTTGCGGCCAACAACGTGCAGCGTTACTTGCTCGGGCGACGTGTGAGTCCAGATCGCAATGGGAGAGAGGACGACGCCGTTGGTCCGAAGGCTGCCCTTGTCGACCGCTATCTTCAGTGCCTGGGCTCGGGTCGGGGATGCATCAAGGCGCTTGACTTCGATGGTGTCGCCTTCTTTCACACTGATGTGGAAGAACGAGTGAATGATCTCGCCGTGCCATTTCGTTTTTCTGCCATTCCCATTGCGGAACGCGGCGGCAAGGCCAGAGCTCACGAAGAACTCCAAGGATCGACCGAGTTGTCGGGCCAGTGCATGCGGACGTCATCGCGGTCCGACGCCTGACGCAGCCCGGTGAGCTGCATGGCCTCGATCCGTTTGGTTATTGGGTTGAGTCGCCGTGGGGCCTTGCCAGATGCCATACGGTCAACATCGTCCTGATCGAAGTGCGAGTTACTGTTCGCCTCGGCCGTCGCCATCCAGAAGCGTTCTGCCTTGATCGCTAAGCTCGGCTTCTGATCATCGACGGTCATGTCGAATGCCATGCCTGGTGCCCAGGCTTGTTCTGGTGCAGTTGTCGCCACCATGGCCGTTTCGGTGCCAGCAATAGTCGAGTGAGCGAACAAGTCAGGCTCCTGGCTGGGTGCGACGTCTTGTGATGCCGCAGACCCAGGTGTGGCCAGGCTGTCGGTGAACGCTGATTTGCTCACCGTGGAGGATGCGGCTGTCACAGGGTCGAGCTGAGGGACCTTGACGAGTGGCGGTTGGGTTGGCACCGCGATAGTTGGGTTTGCCATCTCAGCTACCGATGAGGCCAGAGGGCCGTGCGCAGAGACGGTGGCAGGCATATGGCCGGCAACCAGCGGCTGCAGGTACGGACCCGGTTGGACATAGGGCAGTGGTGCCAGGTACGGCTGTGGAGCGTCATACGCCGGTTCGTCGAGCGTGTGTCCAAGGGTGGTGTTGCCGTACTCGTCGACCGGAAGCTTCTCATCGTCGAAGCGGTACATGCGGGGGATGAAGCGGCGATGCTTAAGCGGCTTGCCGATCCAGTCAATGCCAATCGTAACGAGCGCGATCAATGCCATGAGCGTGCTGAACACGATCAGGATCTCGGCTGTTCCCATAAGAGCTCTCAGTGAGGTCGGACTTCTCAGAAGAATCTAGTGTGTTGAGATGCCTTCCGAGATGCAGCTCAGCCGGTCGATCAGAGGACGGGTGGCAATCGTCACCGGAGCGGGGTCCGGCATGGGCCGTGCGACCGCTGCGTTGCTACTAGCAGAGGGGGCATCGGTCGTGGCTGTTGATCGCGACGGCGATGGTCTCCAAGCGCTCGCCGATTCCTTGCCTCCCGATGCGGCACTTCACACCGTCGTAGTGGATCTTGTCACCGCTTCGGCTCCGGCCAACATTGTGGACGCGGCCCATCAGGCCTTTGGTCCTGTCGATATTCTGATAAACGCCGCGGGGGTATCTTTTCCTGTCGAACTCAGCGATGAGGGCTTCGCCGACGCATGGCGACTGACCTTCGCTGTCAACGTCGACGCGCCGGTGTACCTGATTGCTGCGTGCCTGCAAGATCTTCAGCGCAACGGTGATGGGCGCGTTGTGAACATTGCGTCGA
>Ga0307985_10000661_pt1 | contig 20039 bp, 15 predicted proteins | sample EllFjometageno80_FD_203155 | JGI IMG/M metagenome (GOLD analysis project Ga0307985, IMG submission 203155) | Marine microbial communities from Ellis Fjord, Antarctic Ocean - #80 | ecosystem: Environmental > Aquatic > Marine > Unclassified | place: Southern Ocean | collected 2014-10-09 | reverse complement strand
CGGCCCGATCGCTCTGCGCCGGAGTAAGACAGGATGTCCCGGGCGTCGTAGTCGACAGACGCGACATAACAGACAAGGTCACCCGATATCGGCAGCCGGGCGATGATGCTGCGGTCCTTGGTTACCTGGCCACGCAATCCTTCTGGAAGATCGTTCACCGCGGCAGCGAATGCCGTAGCTGTCACTTCGACAGTCGGCGAGATCCCACCGAACCGCGTTCCCATACTTCCCAGATTGACTTCGCCATCGTTTCCGTAGCGAACCGCAGCTCCTCCGAGTGAAGCAAGATTCGCGTCGCCGGTTGCATCCACAAAAGCACGGGCCGAAAAGCGCTGTTGGGTCCCTTGGCCGACGACTTCGATCGACGCGATCTGAGCTGTGTGACGCCGGGCCGCGATGATCGTGGCTCCCAGCGCAACGGTGACACCTGCGTCTTCGCAGATGTCATCCAGCACGACTTTGACCGCCTCGGGTTCAAAGACGACAAAGACGCCGCGATGGCGAGTGATCGCCGAGAGTGCCTCGAGGGTGGCAAGGCGGTCGGTTACTTCGTCGGCAATACCACCAACCGCCCGCTCGGGTTCGTCGGCCAGCGTGTACAGGCCGCAGTAGGTGACGACGTTCCTCATGGTCGAGGCGCCTCCGAGACAGCCCGCCTGTTCGACGAGTAGTACGTCGGCTCCTTCTCGTGCGGCAGCGACCGCGGCCGCCACGCCTGCCGATCCGCCTCCAGCAACGATCACGTCATAGACAGATTGCGGGGCCATGAGCCGACCCTACATCGCCTCAAGAACTTGCTGCGACTCAGCTCGAACTGTGCGACAGCTTTCCTCGAGAGCAGCGACAATGGTCTATGAAATGCCATCGAGCGTAATGGCCTCGTAGCAAATAAGAGCTCTGGGCCGTCGCAGGCGTCTGTAGCTGTCGGCATCAATCGGGCCCACTCCAGAACCTCAGAGAGCGAGGAGTCGAAACGCTGCACTCCATGGTCGGCCCACCTCTGGGCGGCGATGTTCCAGCCGACGCAACTGCTCGGCCTCGATCGCCTGGCTGAGAGGTCCGGTTAGCGGAGCGCTGCGTCCAGCGCCTCGATGAGCACCTCGATGTCGTCGGGCGTGTTGTAGACGTTTGGCGAGACGCGGATGGCGTCGCCTCGCAGCGAAACGCGAATGTTGCGCTTGGCGATTTCGGTCATAGCTCGTTCTCTGGTCGCGACGTCATCGTGTCGGATACCCACGATGTGCCCAAGGTGATCGTTGGGCCCTGGTATGGCGTACGGGCTGGACTTCAGATGGGCGAGCAAAGGAGCCATCAAGCGGGTGCAGTAGTCCGCGACCTGGCCTGGTCCCCACGCCAAGACTTGTTCGAGCGAGGCATTCGCCATCGACAGGGTGACATTGTTCGAGTGGCCGCCGACGTCGAATCGTCGGGCCCCTGGTCTGAAGGTGTCCCTCAGGCCTGTCCCGGTGGTGTCTTGGCTTCCCGCACGATTACTCCAGTGGTGTTCGAACGGAGCCGCTTCGATCAGGCGATCGCCAACAACGGAAATAGCGAACTGGTCAGGGCAGAACAGCCACTTGTACGCCGAACAAAGCAACAGGTCGGGTTGCACATCTGCGTACGGGAACGGGGCAGCACCAAGCGATTGAGTTGCATCGACCACGACGAGTGCGTCGACTTCGCGGGCCCTGCTGGCGATGGCGGTGAGATCGAACGCAGTGCCGTCGGCCCACAACACGGTGGACAAGCTCACGACGGCGGTTCTGGCGTCAATGGCATCGATCATCGCTTGTGACCATCGCGCTGCGAGGTCCTCGCCATCAGCTGGTCGCGCAACGGTGACCATCGAGGCGCCAGTGCGTTCGCACGCTGCCATCCACGCATACACGTCGCTGGGAAACTCCCCTTCTGGAACCACCACGGTTCGGCCGGGGCCGAGCGACCAGTTGTGCGCCGCGATGCCAATGCCGTAGCTCACCGCTGGTGTGATGGCGACTTGGTCGGCGGAACATCCAACGAGTTCGGCGACCTTGTCGCGGAATGCCTCTGACTTGGCGAAGTACTCGTCGGGCGGCTGCGATACGGGCACGAGCATTCGCTCTACGGCCGCCTTGCCTGCCTCCATCGTCGCCATGGGGTACGGGCTGCGAGAGGCACAGTTCAAATAGCGCAGGTCGTCGGGCAGGGCGAAGAGCGAACGTTGATTGGTGAGCATGGCTCGCTTCTTGATACGTCGGCGGAAGTCGCCATGTTGGCACGCTTCTGGGAGGTCGTCTGCAGTTACGCACGCTGACATGTTCGGGGATCCAAAGAGGGCGCCAAACGCCCACACGCTTTCTACGAACGCCCACCAACACAGCGCAGCCCATGACGCGCCTAGGGTCGCGGCCCAAAATCCTTTGTAGCTAACACCAAAATTTGTTACGAAATAGCAGTTCTGGGGTGTTCGAGTACGGTCACTTTCGCGTTTTGGGGCCTGGCCGAGACGGCGCGGCATCGGTCAGAAGTTTGTGATCGACCTGCACCTTCGAAGCTCGTACCCTCTCGGTGCCGAATTGTGCGCGGAGAGCTACATCCACGACGTCGTGGCCTCAGAGGTAGGTCGACTGGTTGCGCAGCGAGGTATTGAGGATTACGCGGTCTTTGTTGCGACATGCGTTGGCGATTATCTCAAGGAATGCAAGGCCGCGTTCGATGATCGATTGGCATATCGAGACGACGGCGTCGTAGCTGACGCGTCAACGACAGTCAGCTAGTCCAGTGTCCAGGGTCTATTGCTCGCGGTTCTCTGTTCGGACGAGACGGCGCCGTAACGCTGCCAGCTTCTCGGGCGAGTCCTCGATCGGTGTTGTGTCCGGGTCGGGCACGGTCGACCGAGACTCGTACCACTCGATGTACCGACGCGCTATTTCCTGAAGGGACTCGGCCATTGTCTGACGTTACAACTTCTGCTTCGGTCCTAGTGTTCGCCACGGAAGAGACGGCAAAAGTCCTTTGCCCCTGTTCTGGCTCCGCTTCATCTGAGAAGATGCTGCGAACGAGATTCCCAATCTCGCAAACGTATGCACCACATCGTCGGCGGGCAGAAGGCGGCTGCAAGTCATGTATCTGAGCGACGGTCATCTAGTCCTGAGTCCCAGCGATGTGGTGAACCACTTGGCGTGTGAGCATCTGACCCAGCTCAACCTGTTGGTCACTCGGGGCGAAGCCGAGAAGCCGACGGCGTCTCGCTCCGAGGTCGAGCTGATTCAGCGCCTCGGCGACGAGCACGAGCTCGCGTATCTCGCGCAGCTCAAGGCCAGCGACTTGCGTGTCGTCGAGGTCGCGGCAGCAGAGCATGGCATCGACGGACTGAGGCAGGCTCACGCTGACACCCTCGCTGCCATGCACGAGGGCGCCGATGTGATCTTCCAGGCGACATTCTTCGATGGCACTTGGCGCGGTCACGCCGACTTCTTGCTCCGAACGCCACCTGGCTCGCCCACCACTCTCGGCGACTATGGCTACGAGCCGTACGACACCAAGCTTGCCCGCACTGCCAAGGTGTCCGCGTTAGTGCAGCTAGCGGACTACGCCACCCATCTCGAAGCCATTCAGGGCGTTCGACCCAAGCGCGTGCACATCGTGCTTGGCAATCGCCAGATCACTTCGTTCGCGACGCACGATGTTGCCGCCTTTCACCGCCGGGCCCGCACCCGGCTCCTCGCTGCAACCGAGCCGAGCGGCCGGGCAGCCGGGCAGCCGAGACCTATCCCGATCCGGTGAGTCACTGCGGCATCTGTCCTTGGAACAACAGCTGTGAGCAGCGTCGACAGGCTGACGATCACTTGAGCCAGGTGGCTGGGCTGGGCAAGCCGCAGATCAAGTCGCTGGCCAGCGTCGGTATCACGACAGTTCAGGGCCTGGCCGAAGCTGCCGAGGGGCAGCGCCCGCAGCGCATGCTTGCCGCGACCTATGAGCGCCTCGGTCACCAGGCCCGACTGCAGGCGTCGACCGCTGTCGACGAGGGCCAAAGGTTCGAATCGTGCCGCGGCAACGGCGTTGGAAGCTGCGTTCGCACAAACGAAGATCATCACCTCTGGCGTGCCGAACGGCGCCACTCGCCCAGGAATCGACCACATCGCAATCTCCGGCGATCTCGAGGCTTCCGGTGTGTGGGGTTGGCCAAACCGCATCCACGGCGTGCGGATCTCCGATCATGACGGCGCCGGCGCAGATCTCACAAAGACGAGCTAAGGCCAGGCCAGCGACCATGTCAGGACAACGCTGCCCTCCCTACATATCGACCAGCGTCACCCAGCTTGTAAGGCCAAGGATCCGACCCGCAGGTTGCTCAAGACCTGAGACGTCATAGCCGGGTCAAGGCCAGCCTCGGCCGCGAATGATGGCCACTCGGCGACGACGTCACGAATCTGGTCGAGCATGCGCAGGCCCTCACGTTCGGTCAGGTCGGCCGCAGTGGCGAACGCAGCAATGTCGGCCCGCTCGAAGCCACTTCGTTTCCCGTTCAGCGTCATCTGGTGCGAACTGGTCCACGCGCCCGCCGGGTTGTACGAATAGGTGATGTCGTAGGCCGGCGACAATGACCACTCGCCCGTGCGGTCCATCAAGAAGCTGATGTTCTTGGTGTGGTCGTCCTGGTTGCGCGCAACGACGTTGAACACGCCTCGACGGAACTGCTCGACAAGATCTGGGTTCGGAAGCCGCATCTGCCGCATCACGTGCAGCGCCTGCTCATAGCTGTGGCCGCCCGCCAGGTTGAAGTCGAAGTGGGCTAACGCCGTCAGCGTCTGCATGTGCAACCGCCCTCCATCGACGCGATCGAATCGTTCGGTCATGAAATGGGCCCGCCCGCCCTCTTCGAGCAAATGAGTGCGGGGAACCTTGATTCCCGCCGCTCGGGCCATAGCGGCGTAGGCCTGCTCGATGCGACCGAAACCGAGTGGGTCGGCAAGCTCTTTGTCGCGATTTCCGTCGACGCCATCGAACTTCAGTAACCAGTGGGTGAAACCAGCGGGCTGGTCGAGCTGCCCAGATCGGATCTCATCCGTCTGTTCATTCCAGGCAATGACTGCTTTGGCCCGAGCGCCACCGGCCGAGGTGCCGACCCGAATGATCTCGCTCAGGTCCTCGGCATCAGGATCGCCGGCCGTGACAACAAGGCCTGCCTTGGGGGCGATGGCCTTTTGCGCGAGTGACACCAACTGCGCGATATCAAGCGGCGAGTTCGACGCGTCGCCCGTGTCGACTGCAGGCGCGAACTCGAGGGCTCCCATTGCCCGGCTTCCCGCATAACACAGCCGCTCTACCGGGTTGAAGTCCTGGACCACACGCCCCTGGCGCACCAACCAAGCATCGATCAGGGCAGTGCCGAACTTGTCGGGTAATGCATCGGCCAACATGCCGGGCAGGCCCTTGAACGTGTCGCGCGAAAGCGACGGGAAACTCCACACTCCCTGGCCGAGAGGCATGCGTAGCGGCGCAAGTTCGATGCCGCTGCGCACAAAAGCAGGGTCGAACTCATAGTCTGCGAGGCCGCGGTCAGGATCCCACCGCACGGCCCCCACTCGGGTTCCCCACAGCCGCACCTCGGCGACCGTGACACTCACGACTCGTCGCCCCACGCCCACTCCGACAAGGCCGGCGTCGGGTCGCCGCTCACTCGCCGCCGCCGAGAGAACCGCTCGAGTTCACCCATTGGACTGACCGCCGGCTCAGGCAAGCTCGCATCGAGAACGTCAAGCAGCTCGAGTGCCCGCAAGACCGACAAGAAGCTGTCCAGGTTTACATCCTTGCCCCGTTCGAGGGTGGAAATGGTGGGCCGAGATAAGCCTGCACGCTCGGCCAGTTCGGCCTGGGTAAACCCTCGTGAGCGTCGCAGTCCGCGCAGCCTCTTGCCGAGCACCACCCGCACTTGATCATTCGAACGCTGTTCGAGGTGCATAGGCATCCCTTGACAAAGAACTTATTCATAATAACGCAAGTGTGAACTTGCGCATAAGAACGTTTACACGCTGAGTGTAACAACTAATGACAAGGAACTTGTACGAAAAGGATGCTCAGGAGCCATCTGCACAACATCGTTTACATCACGCCCGACTACACCGTGGCCGAGGCGTCCGTCAGCAGGTCCACGAACCAGCTAAGCAGATCCTCAATGTCGAGGTCCTCCATGATCTCGAGCACCCGATCGCCATGGTGCTCCGGAACCAATATGCCCTGGCCATAGGACGTGGTCACACCGTTGATTGTTTCAAGTCGCAGCAACAGAAGCTGACCTAACTCGGCCTCGAGCGAACTGTTCTGCTCAACAATTTGTTGTTCGTCGCCGGTCCGCATATTGCGAAGGTTCATGCCAACGCCGGGGTCAACAGCCACGATTTCATACAGGTCACGCCGACCGGCCTGCCATGACCGAAGCCGTTCAAGCTCGTTCGGTGGCAACATCTCGGCGCGATTCTGCAGGAACCGACCCAGCAGACCGCCTTCATGAATCATGAAGTCCCGAGCCTCGGGGAATCCCACCAGCTCTGCCTGAGCACCGCCACCCCCGCCAGGGGCGTATCGCTGGTTGAGCACCGTTTGCTCGGCATACATCTCGAGCTTCAAAAGCATCGCTCGTGTCGCGATGGGTTCGGGAAGCAACGGCACGTCTTGATGACACTGCTTGTACTTGCGCCCCGACCCACACGGACACGACTCGTTGCGACTCGCTGTGATCAGTTCCTCGGCATAACTCTGCAGCATCCTCTCGTTCGTCGAGTCGGGGCCAGACAATCGGCGTACCAGCCGAGCCCCCTCGTCGAATCGGCTTGCGTCGACGGCTGCGTTCAGACACTTCACCAGTGCCGCGCCGTTGGTCTCGTCGCTCCGCAGGACCTGACGATAGGCAGCCTCGGCGCTTCGCACATGACCATGCAGCTCCAGGCTTCGGCCAGTCATCAGCAGCGCCGCAATCGAGTCCGGGTCGGCCTGATGCAGCTCATCAGCAAGTAGATCGAGCGCAGTCTCCCGTCTGGCTGACCCGCCAACCGTCTCAGTCGACGCCTCGCTCATCGCAACACGGACCGACAGAGCGGCCTCGGGTTCATGCATGTCGAAGAAGGCCAACGGCACCTTCTCAACCTTCATGATATCCTCGATCTCGCTCGTGTCGATCTCGGGTAACTCGCCATCGCCAAAGGTATGGAAGCCAGACCACTCGCGCCAGATCTCGGTCAGCCTGGCGAGTGCCAGCTGGGCATGGCGCTGCAGGCCATAGGTCTCCGCTGCCAGTGCGAGCCCCGAGGCTCGTGCTGCCTGGCCCGGCGTTTTCCAGTCGCTATCAGCCGGGCCCCACCACCCACCGCGGTCGGCATAACCGTTGGCCCGAAGCAACTCGTCAATGGGCAGTGCTGTTGCCGAAAACAACAATGAGTCCTGTGACGCCAGATCGAACATCACATGGTTCAGGTTGACGCCAACGCCATCGGCGGCTGACTTCTGAATCCGATCCGCGAGTGCCCGCCACTCTGGCGCACCGTCGCTCGCAACGTCGCCATCATCGATCACCTCAAAGTGGACCTGGTCGCCGCCGCGCCAGGCGACCAACAATCGCCCCGCGTCGAAGCCATCGACCCATTCCGGAACAGCCAGGTTGTGCCCACCAGACCCAAACCGATCGAGAGGGTTCCCTCGACTGTCGTTGAACTGGTCGCCACCGGCGATATCGAAATCCAGCAGCCCGAGCGGGCCTTCGAGAGGAAGCACACGGTTCGCAACGTCGGCGGCCGTGATCCGATGCGAGAACTTTCTGCCATGCAGGATCGCGGAGGTGGTCATCAACGTCGCGTTCGCCGCATCAACCAATACGCGCTGGTCATCTCGGGCGCCGAGCACACCCACCCCATCGACCATGGCCACGTTCTCATCAATCATGCGAGCCAGGTCGTCGTCATCAAAAGACTCAAACGAGCTACCCAGGTTGGTGGCCCGAAGCTCTACGACGGCGTCGCCGAGCCGCGTCCCACCGTCTTCATGTTCCACACGTTCAACCAGTTCATTGAGCCACTCGGTGAACATCTCACCCCAGCCGTCATCGAACATCATGAGCTCCCTTAGTGCCGTGCAGGCCACTGCCAGATCCACAGCGCAAGGTCGTTCGCCTGCACTACCAGTGAGTCACCAAGCTATCGACTGAGGCGCGACGAAGGCCGAACCCACCGTCGAGCGTCCCGCCCCAAAAACGCATGCATGACAATGCGCTCACTGGCGAACTGTCCAGTCATGCCGGCCAACCAGCTGGCGCCATCGACCCGGCGCGAACCTGGGGCTGACGGTGAAACACCGCAGCTCTCGACTGCGTAGGCAGCGCTCTGCTCATCCCTATTCTCGAAATTTCTTCAAATGCAGGGAACTCGCGGGCCGTTTATATCGTCTGACTAGTTATGAAGCGACTTCTTCCCCTTGCCATGCTTTCCGTACTGTTCGTGCTTGCCAGCTGCGGGTCCGACGTCATTGTCGGCAGCAGCGGCCAAAGCACGCCCAGCCAGGTCGAACCGACCGCTGCACCAGCCTCTTCCCCAGGAACCACGCCGGTTACGAACCCGACACCTGGTGTCACGACGCAGCCAACCGTGACCCCCGACAACGTCGTTGACGATGTTTCCGCAACAAGCCAGCGCGAACTCCTGGCGTCTGCCCAAGCACGCTGGCAAGCCAACCGGCCACTGTCCTACTCATTCCGCTACACGCTGCAGTGTCTATGTGATCAAGGCCCTTGGCAAGTAGTCGTTGACGCCGACGCAGTCTCGACCTCGACTCTCGTATTCGATGAGACCCGCGTTGCCACAGCGCCCTATCTCTCGGTCGAGGACATCTTTGAGCACATCGAAGGCGCGCTCAGCGCCGGCGAAGTTCCCGTCGAAGTCGAGTATGACTCCCACCTGGGCTTGCCACGGACCTACACCTTCAATGGGCCCGAGATTGCCTTCGACGGCGGCTTCGAGCTCGTCGTCATCCAGTTCACCGCCGACCCCGCCGATGCCCAAGCAGCAAACCGGCAAGAATTTCAGGCAGCGGTCGAACGATGGCAACAAGCTGCCATCAGGGCCTATGACTTCACATTCCACAGGGTCTGCTTCTGCCCGATCGAGTACATCGGGCCATACGAGGCTTCCGTCCTCAACGGCGAAGCCATCGCAGCAACGCTCGACGGCATCGATGTGTTCGACCTCGACACAATCAACATCGAGACCTATGGCGACCTAGTACTCACAGTCGAAGAAATATTCGCCGAGCTCGACCGAGCGATCGACGAGGCATCTTCCTACACCGTCGAATACGACCCCGAGCTCGGTTTCCCGTCGAACGTCTTCATCGACTGGAGCGAGCGCATCGCTGATGAGGAATCTAGCTACGAGATCACCGAATTCGTAGAGCAACAGGCACCGTGTTCGACCACCAACGTGAACATTCAGCTGCTGGCACAACCCGAGCTACCACCAGCAATCGCCGCACGGCGCGCAGCGATCTTCGATGCCGCTGTTACGTGCGACATCAAGGCACTCGCTGCACTCACTGACCCCCAAGGTTTCAAGGCCAGTTTCGGAGGCGGACTGGCGCTCGATCTGTGGACTGCAGCCGAATCACGGGGCGAGCCGCTGCTACTCGATCTCATACGTCATCTCAACCTTGCCTTTACAACCAAAAGCTTCAGCGACGGCACCCACTACTTCTGGCCATCCGCTTTCGAGGAGCTCGAGGCAAGCGACGGCACCGGCCTAAGCCCGGCCGACTACAACTCGTTACTCGAGCTCTACCCAGTCGAGGAACTCAACGCGATGTTCGACAGCCTAGGCGGCTACACCGGCTACCGCGTCAGCATAGACCTGCAGGGAACTTGGCTCTCCTACGTCCAGGGAGACTGAGAACCGCCGAGAACGGCATTACGTATTCACCGCAGCAGTAAATTCTCTCGGCCGCCAGGCGCTGCTCGGTTCATCAGTAACCAAGCGGCGGTTGCTGCAGCCCCAGCCCACGCCCGCTCATCATTCCAACAATGTTCGCCTGGGCTACTTTGGCAGGCCCTTAAGGCATGCAACACCAGAAGAAGCGTGTTCACTGGGCGGCATCAAGGACCGGGGAACCAGTCGTGCGAGCCGCGTTACGTGGGCAGCATGACAGCAGCATCTGATATCAACGACATACTCGAGACCATTCCGACGGCGCTCGGCCGCGGCATTGTTGTCGCAGCCGGTGCCGACATTCCGCCACCATTCAGCTCCATCGAGGTTGTCGAACTCACCGATGCAGTGCTGACAGACAGCCAGGCACTCGAGGCACTCATCCTCAGGCTCCACTTGCGCTGGGTAAGTCGAGAACCGGTTGTCATCCGGTGGGGCATCGAGAGCGACGCATGGTCAAAGCTAGAGACAAGTTCCCGCGAAGTCTGGTCGGTCGACGCAGACTTTCTGTTTCCACTCGAACGACTGCGCTTCCTTCTCTTCGCCAACAACTACGACATGCGCACACCAGCCATCAAATGGTGGTTTGGGGCCAAGGCCGAACGACTCGTGCAGGCAACCGTCGCCGGGCCCGCCGACGTTCTGCTTCCTGATGGGACGCCCGCCTGGGTTGACGGCGGACCCACGGGCCCCATTGAACCGATCGACCACGCCGTGATTTCGGGCGAAGAGGTCGAAGCCGGGCGCATCGTGGCCATCGACCGTTCCTACTCCACATCTGACGAAGCGTTGGCCGACGACCAACGCACCGCAACCTTGCACCCCGCGGGCGCAGCCCGAGTCATCGCCCCTGCCGGGTCGGGCAAGACCCGCACCATGGCGGCACGGCTTCGCCACTTGCTCGACGACCGCGGGCTCGCGCCCGAGAGCGTCATCGCCGTTGCCTACAACAAGCGCGCTGCCGCGGAGCTTGCCGGTCGAGCTGGGGTCGCCAGCAACACGGTGCGAACCGTGCACTCACTCGGCTGGGCGATCCTGCGTGAAGGCCGCCCTGGCATAGGCCTGCTCGACGAACAAGGCCAGCGCCAGATCCTTGACGACCTGTTGTCGGTCAACTGGCAGGCGAACAAAGACCCCATGGCCGTCTACCTCGAGGCGCTCAACCTGGCACGCCTTGGCCTCGAGAGCCCAGCATCGGTCGAAGCATCGGGTGATGACCTCGACGGGTTCGCTGACTGCTTCGACGACTATCGACGCCGCATCTACGACCACGGCCAGGTCGACTTCACCGAACAGATCTACGGCGCCATCGAGGTCCTACTTCGCGACGGCCAGCTGCGCCAACGTTGGCAGCGCCGATGCCGACACCTGCTCATTGACGAGTTCCAAGATCTGACGCCCGCCTATGTGCTGCTGCTTCGTTTGCTTGCTTCACCCCGGCTACAGGTCTTTGGAGTGGGCGACGACGACCAGGTCATCTACGCGTACAGCGGTGCCGACCCGCACTTCTTAATCGAGTACGACACATGGTTTCCGGGCGCGACGAAGTACGCCCTCGAAACCAACTATCGCTGCCCCCAGCCCGTGGTGCAGGCCGCCACCAACCTGCTCTCATACAACCGCATCCGGGTACCAAAGACGATCAAGCCCGGCCCCGAAGCAATCCAGGATGCATCCGCGCTCGATGTGCGGAAACACCCCGGCGGCGAGCTAGCTGTCGAGGCTGCCGACCAAATTTCAGCATGGCTCGATGACGGCATCGAACCGCAGCACATTGCCGTACTGACTCGGGTCAACGCCAGCCTGATTCCAATGAAGGCCGCACTCGTCGACCGAGACATACCAACCCAAGACGAACTCTCGGGCAACTCTCTCAACCGGTCAATGGTGCGGGCCCTGTTCGCCTGGATTCGGCTCGGCCAAGAACCCGACAAGGCCAAGCGCGCCGACGTGCTCGAAGCCATCCGCCGACCCAGCCGCGGACTCAACGGCGTTGCTAACTCGACCAGCTTGCCAACAACGATGACGCTGCAACGCCTGCGCGAAGCATCCGATGCCATGCAAGACCGCCACGCAACCAAGTGGCTCACGTTCTGCGACGACATCGCTTCCATCGCCCGGGCCACCAAGACCGGCGACAGTCGATCAGCAGTAAAGGCAGTACTGAACGCTGCCGGGCTCATCTCGTCTGCACAGAGCCTCGATAAAAGCAGCCGTCAGCTGAACAAGCCAGCCCACGAAGATGACCTGGCTGCGCTCGAGCGAGCGGCCGCCATCCACCCCGATCTTGCGACATTCGAATCATGGCTGCAATCCACCATGGACCGGCCCCAAACCAAGAACGGCGTCATGCTGTCCTCTGTCCACCGCGTCAAAGGTATGGAGTGGCCCCGGGTCATCGTCCTTGGCGCAGACGACGGAGCGCTACCCCACCGACTCTGCGATGACGTCGAAGAGGAACGCCGGATCTTCCATGTCGCAATCACTCGCTGCCAAGAACAGGTTGTGATCCTCGCCGACGCCGCCCAGCCCAGCCCGTTCATCGCAGAACTCACGTCAGAAGCGCCGCCAATAGAAAAGAGTCGCCGCTCCAAAGAAGTATTCCCCCGAGCAAAACGTCGCACCGGGTCAAAGCGAACTGAACGCTCAGACTCTGACGTGGCCGTCGGCGACACCGTCGCTGTCACCGGTGGAATCGAAGGCGAAGTGATCCATCGAAGCAACAACGACATCGCTGTCAAGACCGCCTCGGGCGCTCAGATGGTGTTCCCCATCACCGAGATCAGTCGCATCGTCAGGAAGGCCACCAGTGGCGTCACCGATGCAGAGCCACTGTCGGAAGCCGACGAGGCAATCTTTGAGGTCCTGCGTGTATGGCGATCCGGCATCGCGACCGAACGCGGCGTGGCGCCCTACGTCGTGTTTCTCGACTCGACCCTGCGCGCCATCGCCAGAGCCAAGCCTGAGACCGAGCAGGAACTGACCGCCATCTCCGGCATCGGCCCGGCAAAACTTGAGAACTACGGCGACGATGTGCTCGACGTCGTCGCGTCAGTCCTATAACCACCACGACATACGGCCGGCCACCCGGCCACTCGCCCACCCGCCGGTCTGATCAACCGCTGACACGGCCCGAAGTTATGGCCAGCATCAACTGCTAAGGGTTAGCTTGCAAGAACTGCTGAATACTGGCCACCAGTATTTCAGGAGCATCTTCCTGACAGAAGTGGCCGACACCCTCGAGCTCGACCACCGGACTGGTTGGCCAGACGCCACGGAAATCGGCGATAGCTCGCTGGGGGTGCACCTCTGGCCATGGACACTTTGGGGTTAGGGGTACCCGATACCGGTCAGTTCCTGGCTCACGTCCCACAGTCGTTCGGCGATCGCAGGGTTCTTGGCATCGGCCGAAGCGCCGACCAGCGTCGCCCGGCCACGCACCTCGCCCATACCGCTGGGCCCGAAATACTCCCCACCCTCAACCAATGGGTCGGTGGCGGCTCGCAACGTGGGCAAAGCTCCAGTAGCGGCATCTTGCAGCGCAACCTTTGCGAGCAGCTTCAGCGGCTGCATGAAGATGTTGGCCAACAGATGATCGCCGAGCTCAGTAAAGGAAACGCCGGGGTGGGCCGCGACCGACATGACGTTGAGCTCGGCGGCCTCGCAGCGTCGTTGTAGTTCGAAGGCGAACAGCAGGTTCGCCAGTTTCGAGCGGCCATAGGCAGCCCGGGGCCGATACGTGCGCTCCGACATCAGATCATCGAAGTCGATGGTGCCGGATCGGTGCGCCAGGCTGCCCACGGTCACAACTCGAGCGCCTTCGGTCGAAGCCAACCGTTCGAAAAGGCGGCCCGTCAGCGCGAAGTGGCCAAGGTGATTTGTCCCGAGTTGACGCTCGAAGCCGTCTGTCGTCAGTCCCTTCGGAACCATCATGATCCCGGCGTTGTTGATCAATAGGTCAAGCCGGTCATGGCGCTCGGCAAAGCTGTCGGCAAACACGTCGATCGTGGCCAAATCGGCAAGGTCGACCGTGATGACCTCGAGCGATGCTCCGGGCACGCTGGCCTGCAGGGTCCGTTTGGCCGCTTCGGCCTTCTCGACATTTCGACTGGCGATCACCACATGAGCGCCATGACTCGCCAGCGCCTTGGCTGTCTCATAGCCAAGCCCGGTGTTGGCGCCCGTAACAACCGCCACACGCCCCGAGAGATCCGCCATACCGTCGACTGTCCAACGTGGGCTTGTCATGGCAATAGTGTGGCGCACCCGTCGCCATCACGCGATGTCCACCGCCGGGCCGTCGCTCCAGTCTGGCGCCAACCTCTCGCAGGGGAACGAAGACGGCAACAACCTGTTCCTTCGACGACTTTGTTCGTGAGCCTCAAGCCTATACTTCAAATTCTAATCTGGATTCGAACTTCGATACCATGACGATCGACACAAGGAGACGACATGGACGTCGGAATTCAAACCGTGTTCGCCAGCCACGGCTGGGACAATGTGAGCGACGGGCAGGTCTACCGAGAAGAGACAGCGCTGGCGCTGCTGGCCGACGAACTCGGTTTCGATGTCGTCTGGGCGGCCGAGCACCACTTCTACGACTATTCGTTCTGCCCCGACAACACCCAGTGGTTGGCCGCGATCGTCTCCCAGACCAAAAATGTCGACGTGGGCACCGCCGCGGTGATCATGCCGTGGAACGAACCGTTGCAGGTCGCCGAGAAGATCGCAATGCTCGATCACATCGCCGACGGACGGCTGCGTTTTGGCATGGGTCGCGGTCTGAGCCGCCGCGAGTACAGCCACTTCCGCGGCATCGAGATGGACGAATCACGCGGTCGATTCGACGAGGGTTCAATGATGGTGCAAGCCGCGCTTGAAACCGGCTATATCGAAGGCGACGGCCCCTTCTATCCGCAGGTACGCACCCCGATCCGACCCGCCCCCGAACGATCATTCGCTGGGCGCACCTATGCCGTTGCATCATCAGACGATTCGCTCGAGGCCGCCGCCCGCCTCGGCGCCGCCATGGTCATGTTCGCCGACCGATCCTGGACCGCCCGCATGCCGTCGATCAACAAGTGGCGAGAGTTGCACCGCGGATTCCACGGCACCGAACCTCCTGCACCACTAATCTGCGACTTCGTCTACTGCCACGAAGATGCCGACGTGGCCGCAGAACGTGGCCCTTCCTACATCGCGCCCTATCTCGAAAGCGTGCTCGAACACTACGAGATCATGGGCGACCACTTCCAAGGCATGAGCGGCTACGAGTCCTATGCCGGTGCCGCAGGAGCGCTCCGCCGTATGGGCGAATCAGGCTTCCTCGAAGGCTTCCTCAGCGCAACCGCCCACGGCACACCCGAACAGATCCTTGAGTCCTACCGAGCTCGGTGGGAATTAATCGGCCCCTACGAGGCAGCCCCAGCGTTTCGTTTCGGCGGCATTCCGTTCGACGAGGCCGAAGCCAGCATGCGCCTATTCGCCGCCGAGGTCCTTCCCGAACTCCAATCCTGGAAGTAACTGGGCTAATCGCCCAGGAGTCCGCCCAGCACGACGAGAACTGTCTGGTCGGCGATCTCATCTGCAGAGGGACCACGGGCAGCGTCGAACCAATCAGACGTCCAGTTCATAGCGCCGAACGCCAACATCCGGGCGTTGAAAATATCGACGCCGGTGCGCAAACGGCCCATAACTTCGACGCCGAGCAGCAGTTCATGCCAGTACTCGCCGTACTTGCGTTGATCGAGGTAATGCTCCTTGGCGAGCTCTGGGGGCACCTGACCCACGATTCGGGTTTGGGCCGACACATAGTCGCTGATTTCGAGTATGGCCATCGTGTGAGCGTGCACCGCCGCTGCCAGCTTCTCGACCGGATCGGCATCCTCGCCCAGGCCATCGACAGCGGCGCGCACGTGCGCCCAAGCGATCTCGATACCGAGTCGAAGGATTTCTTCGACCAACACTTCGCGAGAGTCAAAGTGGTAGTACAGGCTGCCCGTTTGCATGCCGGCCCGTTCGGCGATGTCGACCAGCCGAGCGTTGGCGTAGCCGCTCTCTCGAAATACCGCCGCAGCCGCATCCAGAATGCGTTGCCGGGTGCGCTCGGACTTCGTCACCTTGTCGGCCATCGAGACCAATCTAGCGCCGTGTCTGGCAACGTTCGGAGTGTCGACCCCAAGGTTGTCTGACGCGGAACGAATGCTGGTGATCAGCTCGCAGCGATCACAAACCGGGTGCCAAAGGCGGTTACCTCGGGGCCGAACGGGCCGTGCAGGTCAGAAGCCAGCCCCCGCTCTGCAAGAAGCTCGGCAGCACGGACAGGGGCGTCAGCTGACAGCACCAACGCTGCCATGCCCTGACCCTTGTCCCGAAGATGTGATGCGATCGCACCGGCGAATGGGCGGCTCTCGTCAAGTGGCGACACCAACTCGATCACTGCACTCCCGTTCCCTGCGCTCCCGGTCTCTGCAGCCCCGGTCTCTGCAGCCCCGGTCTCTGCAGCCCGTGGAGCGATGGCGTGGGCCACAAGCACGCCACGCTCGGTGTCGGGTTCAGCATGGGTTACGTCCAACCCAAGGCCATGCTCATAGGCCTTCGCAGCAACCGAGGCATCGTCGGTCGCCACGATCACTCGCACGATTCCCGACAGGTGTGGCGCTGCAACGGCAGGCTCGTCGGGCTGATGCACAGATCCCGTTGGGTAGACCCGCATGAGCACACCGTGAGTCGAGTTCGGATGCACGTCACGACCGGTTGCGCCTGCCATCGCCGGCAGCACGTTCACGCCCCGCAGCGCAAGCTCGTCAGCCTCGACATTGGGAGTGGCGGCCTCGAGCATGAGCGCATACAGACCGGTTCCCCGACGGTTCAGGAAGCGGTTCAACGCCATGCTCAACGGCGCGTCGGGGTCGCTCGGAGCCATCAGCTCCACATTGCTGCCCCCGAGCGGCTGGCACATGCCGACATGGGCGCCAAGATCGGGCACGGTCCGATCAGACATGTCGTTGACGTGCATGCCAAAGACCGTGCGGAACGTGTCAACCGCAACCAAGTACTCGGCTGCAGTCATGGCGATGGCGATTCGAGGAAGCCCACTGATCATGCCCCAGCCTGGCCGGAATAGGGTCGCCAACGCAAAGGGGGGTCACGTCCGGCCGCCCAAGAAACGCTTGGGTCGACGAAGAAGTAGTCACCCATGGCAGGCCCAAGATCCAAAGGCCGACAGCTCATCGATGGTTTGGGCCATACCAAACACCAGCAGTCCCCTGGCCAGCATCGGCGGCCAGCGGGTCGCCCGCCCATCCAGACCTCAGGTGATCAGAACGACCGGGTCACCAACACGGACCTCGCCTGGGACCGAGGTTGTGGCGAACGCTCCAAGATCGGTGTCGTGGTCACGCACGATGGTCTTGAGCACCCGCAGGTCACGGGCAATGTCGGCCTGGGCGACCGTCGTCATCACGCATCGCAACGTCGGCCAAATCTGCGACACCTCGACCGCTCCGATCCGCAGCTGGTGCCCCATCCACGCATCCTCGACCCATCCCTGGTTGCCCACGTCGGTCACATCGTCGGTGCGAACCAGGATGTTCGGGCGGAAGCGACACACGTTGGTGTCTGCGTCTTCACCAATCAGTGAACCCAAGTGGTCGAGGGTCCCGGTAGCCAACAGGTGCAGGTGTGCCGAATCGAAGAACGTTCCGGTCGCCAAGCTGTAACGATCGGCACCGGCAGGAAGCTGGCGTGGCTTCCCCTCGAGAACCTGAGTGGCCGGGATGCCAGCAAAGATCGTGTCGGCATCAAGCTCGCCGAAGACCTCGTCGTTCGTTCCCGCACGCTCGACGATCACGTCTCGCCCGAGCCGTTCAGACAGGCGGGCCGATGCGGTTTCGTCGGTGGCTTCAAAGGTCTCGCCATCGGGAGCGGTGATCAGTGGGCTGCGATCGCCCGGATCGACGCCTTCACCAAACGAGGCAGACCAGCCCAGCAGTTCTTTGGTTCGCTTGGCAGTCAACACCCGGCCCTGAGGCTCTCGCACTGCGAACGCCCTATCGCCGACGAGGCCCGCGGCACCGACCTGCGCAGCGTTCAGCCGCTCGCCCTGCATCGACTTGACCGGATACCGGAACAACGCTTCGACTGTGCCAACCAACAACTCGCCCATCGCCCCAACGTACACCGATCTCCTGGCGCCTCATTGCTGCCGTTAGCGATGCTGTCCTTGCCAGTCAGTGACCGCAGAATCAGTCCTGTAACTCTCCGCTAGCGAGACGTAATCCAACGCAACGTTGCCTCCCTCCGTCGTGCTCGTTGCACCCACATCGCACCGGCCATTCGCACCTCAGCATGTAACGCTATGGAGGCCGTGGTTTGGGTCTGAGTTCACCGCCCGTCAGGAGACACCCACGTCACCAATAGCTATTTGGGTGGAACCTTAAGAGATGTAGCCAAGTCAGGGCAACGCCAACCCAGCACCTCGTCACCGAGGCTTCGCCGCCCCATCCACGACAGAGCGCTGCCCGGCCGCGTTGCGCAGACGACAGATCTGTTCTAGATTGACAAACAATGAAACGACACGAAACGTGGTTCAGTATATTTCTTGCTGTTTCGCTAATTACGGCCTCCTGCGCTGAGGGAAGCGAGAGCACATCGCTGGTCACCCCAGCCCCTGTCGTCGAGACGGTGACCACGCCCACAGTCGAGACACCCACACCGGCAGCTGCGTTAGACAATGCCGATGACCTAATCGAAGCAGCGGTCAACCAACTCGACGCCGAAGTAGCCGCAGGAAATGGACCCTCAGAAACTTTCGCCTATGACCTGATCGATTCCAAGATCGACGCCGAAGGCTTCGTCACCCTCACCATCTGCGCATGGACCGGCGACACCGTGTTCGACACGGTCCGTGATTCGCTCTACCGAACCGAGGTCGACGCCGACGGCTCGATCGCCGTCACCCATGTGACCACCCCCATAGCCGCCGGCGACTGTGTCAACACCCACCTAATCGAATCCGCCTTCGACTTCATCAACGAATTCGATCTGTACTCGGCCGATATCTCAGCGAACCCAGCGAGCTTCGCCACCGACGAGCGGACAAGCGATCTCGTTACCCACAGCTACGAAATAAGGGTCAATGAAATCAACACAGCTTTTGCAGACGACGAGATCTATTTCCAGCCCTCATTCATTGCTAGCGACGTCCGAACCGACGTCGTCGCCGATGCACTATTTCGGCGCTATCGACTCGAAGAAGTGACGATACTCGAGCTTGTCATTTGTCGAGCGATGAACCCCGCCTACGGCGCTTATCGCTCTGGCGCGCTCGTCGATGATTCACGATCACCAGAACTCCCTGGACTTCATTCGATCGATGCCTACCAATTGGTGCCCGATCCCGATTCAGCCGTCGGATGGCGTATAACCGGTGGCGAAGGGCTCCTCTGGGCCGATTGCTTCGAAACGGGCGACTGGCCCGGGGCAGCGAACATATGGCGCCCACGCGATACGACGCTCGCTGCCGTAGACACGTGAAGGTCACATGCTCACTGCTCTTGGCAGCCCTATCGATAGCTTTCTGGCCGGCCACCTCGGCAGCGTTCGGCCAGGAGGATCCAGTGGATACCCCGGGAACGTCAGAGCCCGGCGATGGATTCACCTCCGTTTCAAATCCCCAAGAGCCCGGCGACGCGACAGTCACCCGCACGGCCGTCCTGTTCATACCCGACCCGGCCTTGGACCCACAGCAAGGCCCAGATGTCCTGGTTGACGATGGCGGCCTGATCGATGTAAGCGTCGTCATAGACGCAGCGCCGCCGGCAGACAACTGCGTTGAGTACTCCGAACCGGAGTACAACGCCGAAGGCGACTTTTATTACAGCTCGTTCTGTATCAAGTGGCGCGTGTGTGGCGGCGAACGAGTCGACGATGTCGTCTCCGGCGATATTGCTGGCCGGGATGCAACTGGAAAGTACCGGGAATACCTGGGCGAGATGGTCGGCTACCTTGCGTCTGAAGCCACGCTGCCCGACGGTGCACTCGACGTCAACAGCGTGAACGACCTGCTGCTCAGCCAAGGCCTGGGCGACCGGC
>Ga0307985_10000660_pt1 | contig 20060 bp, 19 predicted proteins | sample EllFjometageno80_FD_203155 | JGI IMG/M metagenome (GOLD analysis project Ga0307985, IMG submission 203155) | Marine microbial communities from Ellis Fjord, Antarctic Ocean - #80 | ecosystem: Environmental > Aquatic > Marine > Unclassified | place: Southern Ocean | collected 2014-10-09 | reverse complement strand
ACTAACACCCGAGATAGACTTGGCAATATCACCAAAGTTCTGTTCAGATGTAGAAGCACCAGAGGCAACGTCAGAAGTAACATCGGCAATGCCCTTACTAACACCCGCAACATCCTTACCGACACTTGCAAAGCCATCAGCCGTAGCATCAGCTTGGTTACCCATAATCTGTCCCATGGTATCAAAACCACCGATAACAGTTTGGCCAAGGTCAGAACGGGTCTGGTTGGCTAGGGTGCTGTAGTCATTAAAGTCTGTACTGAATCCATCAAAGGCTGTCTGAAGACCTCCCTGATTCTCACGGATAACGTCTTGACCTGCGTTTAAAGCAGCGTAGTAAGTAGCAGCGTCGCCGCCGTACTTGTTAACCAAGTCTTGGATAATCTTAGTATCTGCCAATACATTCTTAGACGTATCAGTAAGCTGACCACTAAGGTTCTTTTCTGACTCGGTTACTTTCGTACCTACATCGGAGAAGCCTTCTGTTTGGTTAGCTAATAGGGTGGCGTCATTAATATCCATCTGGTCAGAAAGACCTGTGAATCCTGTGGCTAGATTGGTGTTGGTTGTATCAAAGCCAGTTTTAACATTGCTATTGATTTCACCTGCACGGGTATCTACGGTATTACCTAGGGTAGTAACACCTGTTTCGATAGCGTTAGCTGTGTTAGTGAAGCCTGTAGATATGTTCTCGTCTGTTTGATCTAGGCGATTGTCTACCGAAGTGTTTAATCCACTTATCTCACTAGTTACACCAGCGAAACCATCAGTAACGTCACCACTTATACCTGTCAAGCCTGAGTCAACAGAGTCAAAGCGAGTATCTAGAGTTGTGTTCTGATCATCAAACTTACCCACGATCTTGTCGTAGTTAATCTCAGCACTATCTTGGAAGCCATCGATATCTGCTCGAATGGTGCCCTGACCTGCCATGATCTCTTTAGTCTGCTCATCGCCCAGACCCGTCTCTGTAACATTGGTTGTATCACCACCACCGCCTCCGCACATACTTTACACCTCTCGTTTCATTATTAAGCCGACTTTCTTGAAGCCGTGCTTGAGTATTAATTTCTCGTATCCTGTCCCGGCAATTCCTGACGTGACTCCAATACAAATTTCATGAGCACCCTTTTCTTCGGCCCACTTGTAAAACTGCCTAAGCAATTTGATTAATGCTTTACCTATCCCATCTCTGTGTTCGGGGTAGAACACCATCACCATATCTTGAGCGATTAGTTTAGAAGAGAAGAAGTATTCAGTTACATAACCTAAGAAAAATCCAATGACCTTTCCATCTAACTCAACAACACGCATAAACGTAGTTGAGTCTGGGTCGGCACCTGTAGATACCCAGTGAAGGGATTTCTCCGTAGACCAGCCGCATTTAGCATAATAACTATTCTCTTGGAACCACTGACCTAAGTGATTTATCTGGTCGTAATCTTCGAGAGTTGGGGTACGGACTATGTATTTCAATTAAATTCCTGTGGGGGTCTGGCGATAGGTAAGAGGGGACATATGTAATATGTTTTACCTAGAGGTATTATACCCTAAAAGGGGGGTATTTATCAAGGTAAATCCCTCTGTACGCACTTATATGCGCTAATTAGTGTCAAATAACAACACTTATACGCGCTATATTATGTACTGTACCCTATTTTAACTTAACCCCACTAAACTTACCTGACATTAGCTTGGTAAGCATTCCACGCATTCCGAATTTAACAACATACACGCCTATAACTAAATACTGATACCACTCAGGCATCGCAGCAAATGATTCAAATGCTTCTGTTATTTCTGTCTGGTAACCAAGGAACGATGCAGCGATAGGAACCAACAGTAGGGCTATCATAATCTCGTCTAAGAAGGATTTCTCCATCTGCTGCATAGCCACTAGGTCTAGGTTAAACTCTTGAGTCTGTCCATTGTCCGCGAGTTTGTTAGCAGCCCTTACTCCAGCTACTTTAACGTCGGCTTCTGCTTTCAAGCCTATAATAGCTGCTGCCTGTTTAGCTTTAGCTATATCATTCTTACCGCTTAGATAGGTCTTACCTAGGTCGGCTATCGGGCTGATTAGTGCTGAAAACATACCCATGTTAGTCCTCCAGTTCAAAGTGAGGCATATCCTGCCACGACTTCCATAGACCGCCCCACTTTAACTTATAACCAAGCTGGGCAGATGCCTGTAGCATGGCGGTAGCGATTAAGGCAAGATGAAGTTTGTCCCAGCTTGCTTTGCCGTCAACGTAAGCGTACACGTCAAGGGCTTTTCCCGACTGATGGTAGGATTTGTTGGTACGTCCGTCTGCTTTAGAGACCCCGGAGGTGAACAACTCGGCTTGATCTTCAGTGGTACGCAGCCCACCAGTAGAAGGAATACCAAAGTCAATGTTGGATAAGCTAATTGCAAGGTCACTGATCTCTATAAGTCGGGGGTCTACACCTGCTCGGTTATTTAAACTGCTATTACCTAATTTATAAGCCATGATCATAATTCCTAGTTAGCTAACGGGTTATCTAAAGCCCGTTGTAATTTGTTATTTAACCTTGTCTCAAGGTCAGTTAGTTTTCTTTCTACGTCTACTCTGATTGTGTCAGACTTTTGTTCGTAATCACTCTGTAGTTGGTCACGCTTACTCTCGAATCTACCTTCTGCACTCTCTATGGTAGCTCTAACGTCGGTCTCAACACCTGCAATGTCATCTTCAACCTTATCAATGATCTTCTCTTGGCGGTTAATATCGTCCCGTATAGACTGTTTAAGATCCTTGATAGTAATGTACTGTTCCTCGGTGTCTTCTTTAATCAAGGATATTTCATCTTTTAGTAGGCCAAGCTCTTTGCTTATTATGGCAAACTTCCCTTCCATGACGGCTATGCGTGTATCGTATTCTGAGAGGTCTGGGGAGACGAACTCATTGATCCTAGCCTCCATATCAAGATAACGCTGATACGCCTCAAAACCCCCATAGAGGCCGCCTAAGAGGGTGCCAAGTAGGGGTACTATTAAAAGTAGTTTACTGCCACCTAATTTGATGCCACCGTATTCTATTTCTGCCATGTTATCCGCCTAACTGTAGCCGTCTAAGTTCGTTTAGCTCAGTCTCTAATTTCATTATCTCGAGGCGCTTCTTATTCAATTCTAGTAAGTACAGGGTGTTGCAGTTAATCCGTTCTTTCGGTGCATTAAGGGGCATGATGATCCGTGCGAATATGCCTATATCTTTAGACTTAGGGAATGCACCTGAATCAGAAGCGTCCCATAGGCTGGTGGCGTTATTGATAATGCCTGTCATACCAAACTCTAGGTTAATGGTGCCACCTATAGCATTAGAGCAATCAAGGTCACCCGTCTTAAACTTGTCTGACTGATAGCTGCCGCTGCTACTGGGTAGTTGCAGAGAAAGCGAATTACCTGCAAGTACAGTGGTACTTAGCATCAGTAGTAACAGAAAAAGCGTATAAGCTGCAAGTACGAGCTTACCCATTACTTAACTCTCGAACAGATCTTGGATGACACGGTAGACCCGACTGCTAATTGTGATACAGAACATATGTACTCCACAGAACCAAGCGAGAGGTTGCTTACATAGACATCAAAGGCTACGGTGTCCAAATACTCCATGGGGATTACCGTGTACTGTGATACAAAGGGGATTGGTTCCCACTCCTTGGTAAATACCCCTATCTCATAGTAAGAGACATCGGTTCTCTTATTGAATAGATTCATCGTAGTAACCGATATACCTGCCATAAACGAATCCGTGAATATGGGATATGTCGGTGTCATCTCATGTGAATACACAGGGGCACTAAGTGTAATCACTAATAGAGACAGTAGTGCTCTAAGGTTATTTAGCAATGCATTCAGCTAGTATGACGGCGGTGTAGCTGCCACCGGGGAACGACTTGTTAACCCCGTACAATGCTGCTGATTCAGAAGAGAACCAAGTAGAGCCTGCAATCGTTAAATCAAACTGTGTAGTCTGGCCGTAGGTAACCTTGTTAGTTTCATAGATAGACATACCTGCGTCAGTCGTCTTAGTAACGGCGGTAGATCCTGTCCATGACACAGAGTCACTTAATGCAGGGCTTGAGCTAAATGCAGTAGGCGTAGTTACCTTAGCTAGATAAGCATCGGCAAGTGTTACGTCGTAGCGTACAACAGGAACAACACCACCATCGGTAGAGGCTGTGCTTAACTTAGTAGGCGAAGGGTTACCGAACACACCATTAGTATCAGTTGTGATTAGGCATCTAGTTTGAACATTACCCGTAATGGGGGTCTCTTCAGCGAATGCTGGTGCGTTTGAGGCAAGTATTAAGCTCACCAATAGTAACTTTTTCATGTTCTACTCCGTTTTGTCATACTGCATACTTATCATTTGGGTATGCAATATTTGCTGGGCTAGACCCGCTCTGGCCCCTTTCTTGTTGTCTGGCAACTCTCCCCCATGAAGAACAACCGTTTCCTTATATACCCCACCCACCAACTTCTTATCGTAATAAGGATTCATTGATGGGTTATTCGTCATAGCGAACATTAATAGGTTTTGTGCGAGGATATTAGTGGAGAGGACTGATTCATCTACCCCGCTTAGAATACGCTCTAGCCTACCCCTGTCTTCATCTTCTTCGTTTTCTTTCTTATCCTCTTCGTCTAGATCTACTTTCTCGTCTAGTACGTCAGAGATATTGCTGTCACCCATGGGATCGTAGTATTCAACTGTGCTATCACGCATCATAGCTAACACTGCATCTGCATAACCGGGACAGGATGGATCTGCCATCGGGGTTGTGCATCCCTCGTTATACTTGTAGCTGTAGACAACATTAGCATCTACTACTGAACCTGTACCTTCTATATCGATAGAACCCTCACCCCATAGTTCAATGGGTAGGTTATCTATAACGAAGCCTTTGGTGATAGCTATACCACCCGGTAGGCCGCTCCAATCGTCGGTACTTGAGAAGATGTAACCATCACCACCTACTCTCTTGTTCCTGACATGGACTAACATGTCGTCTTCTGTGTTCTTGATAGGCGTATACTGATAGTACACACCATTAATTCTCATACCCCTTTGATTGCTAGGGCCTACGCTATTCATTCCCCAAGTATGTCCAGTGGCTGCCATATTCCCTGTGATGCCGTATAAATACTCACTGTGTGCGCTTGTAGCATAGATTGCTAACAAAGCCACAACAGCTAACTTCTTCATAGGATCAGTAGCAAGCCCAGTACTGCGCCGCCCATACTTAATAAGAACTTCTGAGAGTCGAACTTGGATTTCTCCTCGGGCTTAGGCACCTTCTCTTCATCATTCTCCCATGCAATCTTAGCATCGGCACCAATGATGCCGTTGTATGGGCAAGGTGTTCCAGCCATTATCATTGCATCAAAGACTCGTAGGTCTTGGCATAACACTGATACGGCGGCTACTTTCATACCCATGTCGTACAATGTCTTAGCATTCTTTAGCCTTTCACAGTTAAGGTCTCTGGCTGTAGTACCTGCTGAGATACCTAAGATCTGTGTCTGCACTGCACCTGCTACTCCGACGGTACATGAGTCAGAGTTACCCCCGGATAGGGATGGGGATATAGCCGATGGTGGTGGTGACTTTAATGTCGTTGTGACACTACCCGTGGTGTGGACAGTACTGTTTGTAGTAGAGTCTGTAACGATAGGGTCAGCTATAGCCAGTGCAGGCAATAGCAAGGCCAGCCATAAGAGTCTACGCATCTTTAACAGGCTGTGGAGTAGCATCAACAACAGCTTGTGCTGCTGCTCTCTCTGCTACATCAGCGGTGATTAAAGGGTTAGTGATTGTGGATACTGTAGGCTCTGCATCAATGTCGTCACTATAAGTAGTCACTTCAACTGTAGGCTCAACGGCTTCAATGGCTGTCTGAGTTACTACAGACTCAAGAATGTCCTCAAGCTCCATAGTCTCTTCATTCCACAATTGCTCACCTGTAGCTTGCATCTCGGTTAGTTCAACACGACCAACAGATACCACGTATTTCCCCAAGCGGAGAATAGCCTGCGTATAGTCCGCAAGTTGTGAGGCGAATAGCTTGTATGCTGCTGCTGTAAGGATCTCTGCTGGTACGGCAGCTAATGTAGTGCCTCCAGTGATACTCTTAGGGAATGCAGCCTTAACAGCGGCTACGTGGGCAGCTTGAGTGCCATCAGCAATCATGCCTAGTTGGTCGCCTGTGGAAGCGTACCCGTCAGGGCCAGTGCGTAGGGCTACATAGTCAGGAGCTATAACGTCAGCACCAGTAGGTGTGTTGCCTTCGTTGATCCAGTCTAGGATCATCTGGTAGTGGCGGTTAGCTGGGTCGTTAGGTACGCTCATGTTGCCGTTGATTAGGCAGCCTTGGGATTGTATTTTTACTGTTTCAATAGTCATGTTATAGCTCCGCCTCCGCCGTCCAATGTCCTGAAATACTCCATAAGGGATTACCCGAAGCCTGATTAGTTACAACTAATACTTTGGGGGTATTTGTCTGACAAAAGATGTTTGCATGAAATATAGGCGTATTGTCTGAACCCGAGGGTGACCCACCTGCATTTATGTACCCCCAGTAACCCGAACTGTTTCCGTACCTGACAACAGTAGGGGTTACTCTTTTTTCAACTTCATAAGCAATGTTCCTTGCATTTGGGCCTGACCACAGTAAAACGCCAAGACTAACATTAGGTGATGTAGCAAAAGTTGTAGCAGACGAGCCATTTGCAGGGACAGCACTATATGCAAACGACTTCTCGTAATAGCGTTTGCAAAGCTGCAACTCTTCTCCGAAACTGCGGTGTTCAAAGTCAGTGGCTACGGAGCCTAGTTCTAGTTGGACATCTTTAATTTCACAATAGTCGCCTACAGCTAGTGCTACGTCAGCACTGTTGTAGCCATCTAAGCCCACCTGTACGCTGAAAGCCCCGTCTGTCAGGCTAGATATGTCAGCAAGTACGTAAGTGGCTGAGAGCTTCTCCCAAGCGCCTCCACCTGTATGGGCGCTATCCCAACCATCCCAACCTACACCATTACCTTTAAAGCACTCTATACGAGCATTAGCTGTGTTTGACTTAACCCATGCCGAGAAGGTAAGTGTTTTGCCTGAGATTCTTTTGTATAAACCTTTATCTTCTATTGGCTGGTACATACGGAGAGTGCCTGTACCTGCACCTGTGACTTCAAGACGAACTGAACCCCCTAAATCCTGAATAGTGCCTGTTGTTGCAGATTGAGCTATTTTCCACCTATCTGACTGAAACCCTGACGATACATTAGTAGCAGTCGTATAAGTACCACGCTGCCATACATCAAACCCACCATTAATAATAAGGTTCTTACGACCTGCTCCAATACTATTACGAATCTCCTGAACACTGTCAGCCCTTAGTACAGCTTCACCAGCTATACCGCTAGGCTTGTCTAGTTCTGATAGTTTCTCCCTGATGTTGATCGAGGGTTTGCTTATGTTTACTGTCATGGTTATTCCTCGACTACTAGGTTATTGGAAGCTGAGATAGCTGAACCAACGGCTGATGTGGTGTTGTCTACTCTGCGTAGTCCTTGGAATACTGAGCGACCAGATGATGTGCCTACGTGGAGTAAGTTAGTTGTATCATCGTGAGCCAGAGCGGTGACAGCATCGGAGGAGCCGTAGAGAGTTGCTTGTGCATTCTCTTGGAATAAAGGCTTCTCTGCTTCGTAGATGTCTTTGATCTGCTGTGCTGATGGGGCTGTTGCTGAGATGCGGATAGTAGCTAAAGAACTGTTAGCCATTGGATTAGATCCATTCGGTGATGACCCGATGGTGGTCACTGCTGCGGTATTTGTAGCTGTATTAGTGTTCGCCACAGAGGCTACGAGTACACCATTGCCGTATATATGCACTACTCCACTTACACGTAAAACAGTAAAATGAGTCCACCCTGTAAAAGTTGCTGATGAAGTAGCTGCTGTGTTGTTTATCTTTGTGTAAAAAGCCCCAGTCGATTGAACATTGACGTATAGCCTAGTTGCTCCTGCAACCGACCCTTGTGTATTACGGAAGAATATATATTCAGTCGCTCCAGTAACAATCTTAACCCACCCCATAATCGAGAAGTCACCCGTACCAAAGTCCAAGTCACTGTTATAAGGCTGCTCAAGATAGTTACTTGAACTAAACCCTGAGTAACCCACTAGATCAGCGCCAGTTGCCACGGCTGTCTTGGTGATTGTTCCGTGTACTGCTAGGCCGTTGGCGTTCACTGAGCGGTCTTCTTCACCCCCCACATACATAGTAAAGCCTGATATAGAAAAATTAGATGCAACCCCATTACCAACCATTAAGTTAACATATGATGAAGCGGCAGTTGTTCCCGTCCATGTAAAACTATTTGCACCTGCAACTGATACGAAGCCATGAGGCCCAGAACCAACTGAAGAAGACGACTGCCCAAAGAATGTAGGGGCTGTGCCACTATTTAAGGTTAAGTTGAATTTAACTGTATACGTTCTACCGATAACAGGGGTATATGTCGTATTTAGAGTTCCATATGAGGTAGTGTTAATAGCAGAAGTGATGTCTAGCCCACTACCAGTGTATGTCTCAAATGGGTAGGTAGAGTGATTAGTCCAGCCCGATATGATGTTAGTACCACTACCCACCACATCAGTCGTATCAGTATCACTCAATGCTGCGAGTTTGATGTCACCGACCATGTAGCCTGTGTTGTAGTCTGAGGCAGTATAAGCAACCATTGACTTAGTTCGGTCAGCTACATTGTCTACTAAGTGTGAAACGCCACCTCCGAAGCCTGTGTATATTCGATCGCTTGAGGCCACAAAGTTGTTGTTCGCAACTTCTATATTACCAAGTAGAGTAGGCCACGATGAATTTGCTCCATAACCGTTGTTATTCACACTATTAGTGTGAGGGTAGCCTAGCGAGCCAGTCCCTATACTACTAACTGAAGTATAAGGGACTTGGGCCATAAGCTGGAATGCGCTATAGGAAGTGCCTTCTGACCCCCATATAGTTCCGTTAGAATCTATAGTTATATTGCGAACAGCCCATCCAGCGTTAGCCTCTCCACCACTAACCACACTCCCATCATCCTTAATCACAGACACTCCACCATCGGTAGCCACTGCAATCGTTGGAATCGGTAGGCCAGTTGCGGAGTCTATAGGAGCGTTGGGTAGGACTGTCATTGCTATGTCGTTGATTTTGCGGCTGACAAGGGAACCTAATACGCCTGCCCCGTGCCAGTTCTTATTAGAATTTCTTTTGCTTATGTTTCCGTTGTATATCTGAGAAAGACTGGGGGAACCCCATTGCTCGCCCCTATCTTGTAGGAACCTAACCACATTAAGGTCATAACCAGCACCGCCAGACCCAGTGGCTAGTACACCATTCAAAGCATCTACACAAGTTATAGCTACCTCACCCACCATGTTAGAGCTGCTAGATACATTAAACACCATCCACATAGGCATACTAGGGTCATCACCATCATAGATGGTTACTGCGCCTGTAGTTGCAACAATCACTGCAACCGCTGGGAACTCTTTCGTTGAACCACGAGTGCTAGTGTTCAATGCTTCGTTATACCAAGATGTGCCTTGTGTACGCTTACGCCATGCTCCACCGTCTGAGTCTTTGCTAGTGTCGTAGATGAATACGTCTACTGCTGTGACTGCTATCGTGTCAGAGATAGCTGTAAGATCAATGCCTGTGAAGTCTACTGCGTCTGTTGTAGCAACACCTTGGTTCAAAGCTTTAACAGCAGCAATACTAGTAAGCTCACTGTCCATGAGAGCACCTGAGGTGGTCACATTAGCTGTATCAGTTACATCTGCACTTGCTTCAACAGCATCTAGCTTAGAGCCATCTACAGATACGTTACGACCATCGAAGGTAGAGTTAGTTGTGACAGCACCTGTCATTGCTCCACCTGTTAAGGGGAGGGAGTATGCATCTACTCTGTCTGCCTTGACTTCACCTGAGGAGGTTAGTAGGTCTGCTAATAATCTTGCTTTAGACATACTATTCTCCCATAGCTGCTAGTGAAGCCGCCTGTGCTGCTAGGTAAGCTGCTTTAACTTCTGGTGTGTGTATCACTGAGCATATCGCTGTGACCTTTGGGTCTTCATCGGTACATACATGATCTGGCATACAGACATGACGATGGAATGATGAGGATAGTGCTACACCGTCTTCTAAGATTCTGGTTGCTGTGCGTACTTGTACTGAGCCGTTTTCTAGAACCTCAATTTTATCTACGATTGTTTCTTTAGTTAGTGCCATGTTATTTATTCCTGTGTTTGTTAAGGTCTGTTGCTAGAGTCCACTAGCAGTAGTTAAGAGTCTGTGTAATATATTGCATGTCCATAGATAGACGAGCTGGGGTTACTTAGATGGCTATATGACATAATTGACCACCCACCAGAGCTATTACCATAGAAATTTAGGTAGCTAGCGCCACCATTTAGATAAACATTTGGTGTTGCTGTACTAATGCTCTGATACATTACAGACCCAACCGTTCCATGCCCCATATACCCATTAGATACAAAGGGTAAGCCTGTTATAGAAACGTAGTTAGAACTGGAACGCTCACTAAAAGAAGACGCTACAAACCAAACAGTAACTTTATTACCTACTTTAGTGTACTTCGCATTTACAGCAGCGATTGTGCCAAGGCTAGCGGCAGGTTGCCAAGTACCCTCTTCATAATCATCTAGCACCTCAGAAGTCATACCTCCTGCGTTACCATTAGCAGAGAAGTCTATGCCTTTGCCTGATGTGCCTATGACTAGGTTGCCTGTGTTGACTGTAGCATCCCCGTTGGTTTCAGCGGTTAAGACTTGAGCATTATTTGAAATTAAACTTGCAGGATAGTTGTTCAATGCGCCTAACTTAACAAAGGCGTTGTTTGGGTCAGTGCCTACAATCATCTTCTTAGTGCCATCACTGGCTTCAAAGAAGTTTGTCATTACACCTCTGTTTAAATAAACACCTAAGCCACTGCCTACACTTGCAGTGCCTATCCCTATACCATTACTCTGTATAGTTAGCTTGGTACTTGAAGCATTATCATCAATACCTGTGGAGGTGAACGTGCCTGTGGATATAGCATCAGCCGTTACAGTGCCAGTTACGTCTATGCCACTTGCATCCACCCTCATACGTTCAGCGGCATTAGCCTTAAACTGTAGGTTGTTGTTGGCTTGGTCTATGATGTATGCGTTAGCTAGGGTTGCATCCCCTGCCAAGTACACTGTGTTTGTATCCGCATATACGTTTAGGTTAGCCCCACCCGTTTTTCCTATGGTAGCTCTAACACCGTTAGTTGAGCTAGTAGCTGTCAAACCATTTGTGGTTACGGTACCTGTTACATCTACGCCCGCAGAAAAGGTCTGTGAAGATGCAAAGGTGTTTGCAGAGGCAGTCTCTGCATACTTAGTATCAGCTTCTGACTTAGTATAAGCACTATCAATAGGCTCAAACCTAGCATCAGAAGCAGTCTTACTATAATGATCCGCTAATAAGAACGTACCAAATGAGTGTATAAACACTACATCATCAACAGCAGCACCCGTATCCAAGATAACACTAGAGCCGTTAGTAGCTGTGTAGTCTTCTGCATCTAAGCGGATACCATTAAGGTATACCTGTAAGTACCCTGCATCATAAACAGCAGCGTAAGTAGTTTGGTTTGCAGTAGCCGTGTATTGAACACTATTGTTTGTACCACTAACAGCAGAACCCGCAGATACCCAACCAGAGCCATTATAAACCTTCATAATAGCAGCGCCAGTATCAAACCATAAGTCACCAGTACCCGGTGAAGAAGGTGTACCTGACTGAGATACATACTGACCTACGAATGTAGCTAAAGAAGCAGCCGAGCTATTCGCACTGTTTAATGAGTTAGTTTCACTCGTACTAGCGTTAGACTCTGAGGTAGCAGCGTTAGAAGCACTGGTAGCAGCCGCAGTAGTAGAACCAAACAATGTATCTGAATAGTTTTTAGTCACTACGTCTTGCGCTAGGGTAGGGTTAGCTACACCTGTGATCTTGTTAGCACCCATTGCAAGAACACCTGACATGGTGTCTCCCGCCTTAGATACCTTCAAGGCTTCGCCTGCATCTACATAAGTCTTAGTAGTAGCATCTGCACCCGCTGTAGGAGCACCTAAGCCAGTAATCTTGCTTGTACCCATAGCAAGGGCACCACTAAGGGTTCCACCTGTTAGGTTTAGCTTTAATGCATCGGCTGAATCCGTGTAAGCCTTAGTCACTGCATCGGCAGCAGCCGTAGGAGTACCTAGACCTGTGATTTTGCTTGTACCCATAGCAATAGCACCCGTCATGGTGCCACCCGCTTTAGGTAGTTTAGTTGCAATGCTGTTTGTTATAGTAGTATGGAAAGATGCATCATCGTTCAATGCAGCAGCCAGTTCATTTAAAGTATCCAATGCCCCGGGAGCCGCAGCAACCAAGTCAGACACTTCCTGATCTACATAACCTTTGGTAGCAGCATCGGCAGTGGCTGTTGGAGTACCCAGACCTGTGATTTTGCTTGTACCCATGGCGATGGCACCAGACATAGTACCACCAGCTAGATTTAGCTTTAGGGCGTCTGCACTATCAACATAGGTTTTGGTAGTTGCGTCGGAACCTTGCACAGGAGCACTTAGGCCCGTTACTGTGGCTGCGGTACCTGAGTTCATGTTTAGTGAACCGTTGATGGTCAAGTCCGTGAATGAACTTGCACCTGTACTGGTTATGTTACCCGAGACGTTACCCGTTACATTACCTGTTAGATCACCATCAACATCACCCGTTACATCTCCAGTAACTGCACCCGCAATTGGGCCTACGAAGTTAGTAGCAGTGATAGTGGTACCGACTACAGTACTAGCAGAAGCAGCACCGATTGCAGTACCATCAATAGAACCTGCACCAATGTCTACCGTAGCTAGGACGTTAGTACCTGTACTGGTTACATTACCTGCTAAGTTTCCTGTTACGTTACCTGCAACTGTACCCGTGTGAGCACCGTTTGAATTACCTTGTAGGTTACCCGTTACATTACCCGACACGTTACCTGTGACAGCACCCGAGATAGGGCCTACGAAGGCCGTACCTGTAATGGTAGTACCAACGATAGTAGTAGGAGTAGAAGCGCCGATAGTAGCATCATCGATAGTACCCGCGTTAATATCTGCGGTATCTGCCACTAGGGCATCGATGTTAGCTGTACCATCAACCCAAAGATCCTGCCACTCTTGTGTGGTAGAACCTAAGTCATGTGTACCGTCTGTAGCAGGGAGTACATCCGAGTCTACCCGGCCAGTGAAGGTGACGGTATCTGAAGTAGCATTACCTAATGTTGTATCGCCTAATACATTTACAGTGTTGGAGAATATAGCTCCGCCCGTGACGCCTAGGCTACCTAATACTACGGTATTACCCGTAAGAGTACTTGCACCTGTAACGGCAAGGGTTCCACCTATAGCGGTGTTGGATGAAACAGTAAGAACACCACCTACATCGACATTACCCGTAGAGGACATAGTGACTGCGTTGATATCGTCAATGTAACCAACTCCGTCGATATGGATGTCTTTAAACTGTAGAGTAGACGTACCTAATGTAACTGTATTATTAACTTTAGGGGCAATGATGTTAGTGTTGCTGATTGCCGCTACGGTTACCCAGTTAGCATTGTTAGTTGTATTGTATAAGCACAGGTGGGTATAACCCGTGGAAGTGTTGATCCAGATCGAACCGGGTGCATAACCTGCGGTGTTATCATCTGTAGCAGCAGGATCAGCAGTCGCTGTGTTATTGTTACGACCACCGAAACCACCGTGAATAGCGGGTAAGTAACCAGACACAGACGTAGTTAAAGGTAGCTTAGGTGCGCTGCCCGTAGACCCGTCGTGGGTGTGTCCTGTTGAGGCGTTGAAAGCGGCTAATAACTGGTTAAATTCAGCATTAAGTGGTGGTGCAGTAATGTTCGCACCGTTAATAATGTCCGCTACTGACTGTCTAGTATATCCCGCCATCAACGTCTCCCCGCGATGCTAAATTCAAAAACGATTCCTTGTATGCTGTAAGGGTCAAAATTCCCCAAAGTAACAAAGGTAAGCTGGCAAGAATAGCCAGTGCCCTGTAGGCTGGTTGTAATGATGGGTTTCTCTGTTCCACCATAGTTAATGTTGGTACCTGCATAATTAATGTTCTTCCCTTTATAGCGTACTGGTGCGCCTTTAGACTCTTGCGAATAGGAACTAGGGCTGGCTGTGTTGGGATCTTCCCAATCATACGATACCGCCATGTTCAAAGTCAGAGGGCCTTCAGCCCGTATAAATGTGTTGGCCTTACGCATGGTCTTCTTAACTTCGGTATCTCCAAAGTCAAAGAAGGGCGTGGTGTATACGGATAGGATGTCTGCCCCATTAAACTGGTTGGTAGTCTCTTGCTGATAGACCTTGCCGTCGTAGTCACCGTGTAGGACTAGCTCTTTTGAGTTAACATATGCCGAAGCACAGCAACTGGCACGAATGCCCACTAGCTCTCCAAACTCCCAACCTAACCTTTGGTCAGCCGACCGAAGACCACCAATGATGCCGAAGCTATCGGTGGTAAAGGTAGTATCGTCACCTATGAAGTAACGTAACTGGGACTTGCTGCGAATTACCACACCATTGAGGGTAGATAAATCGTAGTCTTGTGGAAGCGCAGTAAGTAGTTGTTGTATGCTCTTAGAGATAGTCTCTAACTCAACGTCACCGATTCGACTTGTTCCCGCTACGGGGCGTAGTCCATCGGGTGCTAAGAACACTAGGTCACCACCAATCTCCAATACGGAATCTCGGGCAATGCAACCTACGTTGGTAGTAATCTGATCTAACACGAATCCAGCAGTCACGTCAGGGGATACTTTCTTAATTCCGTTATCACCAAATACAAATAGGTCACCACGGAACGGTTTAAACTGCACTACGTCAAAGCCTATGGCTAACTGACCTGCACCAGCGGCTGATGTGAATGTAAGAGGATCTAATGGGGCAGAGTAGGCTATTGTCGCCTGTGCGACTCGATCTCCACCTAGGAATAGATGGTTCTCAAATGCATCAACCAATTCAGGTCGGGCTAAGGCACTTGGGCCTCCCGGGCTTGAACTGCCACCAGAGCCACTTGGGCTGATAGCTTTCCAGTTGGTACCATCATAGAGAACAGCGTTATTCACACCGTCTACGAAACATATCCTGTTACCACCGCCGAAGTTAAAGCTAACGTGGCGAAGTTTAGAGACTGTTCTAACACCATCTTTGAAATTGTGTACTATGCCCGTGGTATAGGGTGCCCATGCTGAGTAGGCTACATAACGATAGTATTTATACTCGTTTGTATCTACTGTGATGGTGTCCCCTACTGTTGCACCCGTACCCAGCGTAACTGTGTTACCGCTGATACTATAGTGAGTGCTAACCGTTAGGGTTGTTGTGGTAGAACCCGTAGTCTTTGTAACAACCGTATTAGCTGCGTTGTTAATGTCTAGCGTTCTTGAGTTTGAATCTGCGCCAGTAAATGCTGTCTGGGATGCCGTGGCTGTGTAGGTAAAGGTCTTAACCTTACGGGTAGCAATTATGACTGTAGTGTCTAGGTTGTCGTCTTTGAAGATTGCGACAGACAAGACTTTACCCTCGGTATTAACGGGGTCTATTTCTTGATGGTTGGCATTAGCATTGTAAGGAGAGAAACCTTCAATTCTGCGGTATCCCCCAAATAGGCTAACTTCGTAGTTAACTAATCGGGTAGCGGAGCCGGGGGCATTTTCACTTAGATCTAGATGATTCTCGTTACTGTTAAGCCCGCCGCCGCATATTACCTTGTAGGACTGTACGCGATCAGCCATATCAGATACCTACATAATCTTGGCTTGATCTTGACTTACGAGGCACCCGGGTGTCATACACACGTTCGTATTTATTGATAAAGATACCTTGCATGTTTTTAACGCCCTGTTGGAATACTTGAGCAGTAAGCGTAGCTGACTCAGGATTATCTCGGAACATATACATATAGTACAAAGCACCGTCAATAATCACATTGTCGTATGAGTTAGGAATTCGAGTTGTATCCCCGTGCAGAGATAGGCCCACATTGTTCATATAATACTTGAACTGGATTGTGTAGGCTTGGTCTGGGGAGGGGCTTACCACATAGCCATTGCCGTGGGAGGGTGCAATAACAGCAGGTATGGATACGCCTGCGGTGCTACTGTCATCATCAGTACTTTTATATTTCTTGTAGTAAATATCACGGTCTATGAATTCAAGCATCTTGTGGTTAACATTTAATGATGCATTCTTTTGTAGCTGGAAGGTATTCCAATCTACGACCTTAAAGTACTCAGGCCAAGAATACTCTTCCTGACCCACGGCTAAAACTTGTGTGTGTTGAGCAGCGTTGAATGGCCACTCATATTCTGCTTGATTAATTTGACCGATAGCATCAGTGATAGCGTCTTTAGCTAGGGTTTGGATTCCCCGTGTATTACTAAAGTCGGCTTCAGCAATTTCAACTTCGTTTAGTTTACGAAGCAATCGATTGGTGAGACTGAGGTAAGTGGATGCCATGGGTCAAATTACTCTTTCTATAGATAAAAAAGGGGCACCCCTCCGAAGAAGGATACCCCCTAGTGGTTTACGCTAAGTTGTAGTTAGCAGTAATTAGAGCCTCTGGACGGAGGATCTTACGACCGTATAACTGCATTCCGCGCACGATATCAGCAAAAGATGCTGTATCACGGTAGCTTTCAGTCTTAGCCAACTGCTGGGCAGTAGCTACGCAAGACTTATGTCCTGCTACAACAGTACCAAAGTTCACTTCGGAACCGATTGAGGCAGAAGTGCCCGCACCAGTACCCATGTAAGGTAGGTTGTTAGACTTATACACTTTGAAGCCACGGATAAGACCGCTGCCTACACGACCGTTGCGAAGTTCATCGCCACCGCCGAAATCACTATTGATGAATTTAGAATCTTCATCCATTAGCAATTCGTAGAACACTGGATCAGCAACGAACCAACGATCTGCTGTGTCCACGTTAGCTTCATCCATCTTACGAGCCATTCGGTTAAGAACTGCAAGAGGACTAGTGATAGCACCAGAACCACCGCCAGCGGCAAGAGGAATAGAAGTCAATGCGTGTAAGGCTGCTGCTTCAGTACCACCAATGTCAGAACCACCGAAATCGGTAATGTCTAACTTGTTAGCAAGCAACAATTCGTCAGCACCAGCAGCAGAATCAGCCTTAGTGCCGTTAGCGGCAGTACGAGCAATCCAAGCTGTGTTACCAGCATTACGCTCGAAACCAGATAAGTAACCTAGTACTTCAGCGTCATAGGTGTCACGAAGTTTAAACGCGGCACGGTCAGTCGCTAAGTCCATGAAGTTAACATGGCTGTGAGCAGCTTCAATGTCATCGATCTTGAACATAAAGTAGTTCGCTTGGTCGATGGTAAGTGAGAAATCTCCGTCACTTAGGTTCTGTGCGGCCACTGCTGTGCCACGCGCATAATCTGAGACAGTAATTTCTGGTTCTTTGATGATCTTAACACTATCGCCATATGAAGCAATTTCGCCCATATAATCGGTATTGGTAATATCTTCAATTACAGATGTGTTGCGGAAAGTCTTTTGGACTTTTTGTGAATAAATGATTGGACTAAAGTTACCGTTTGGTAAGTTGGCATAGCCACTAGCTTTTGCGAAAGCCATGTTGCATCTCCTATAGATGTTAAGTTAAAGTGCCACTAAAATTTGGGGGTATCCGACACATGCCGTAATACGCCACCAGCGGCGAAACGAAACAGAATGGAATACTTCATTAAGGGCTAAGTTGTATTGGGTATCTTTGTGGAAAAGGGCCAAACTTACTTAGGTGTCTTTAGAGTTTTCTTCTGAAAAGGGGGGTGAGGTAGAAGGCTATGCATATAAGGAAAACAACTCCAGTATTGCATAAGCCTCGGCTCGGGGGGATGGTATCAAGGTTGTTATACCACATTTACTAGTTAATTAGCAAGTGGTTTAACGCGCTCCGCCAGTAACGTCGTACTCAAACAGCCCTTTACTGATTGATTCCATGATTTTAGCTTCATTTTTATCGTATTCAGCCGCTGTCATGCGTTCGACCTGACTTTCTGTAAACATAGACCTACCACCCGACGGGGCAGCAACTCCACTTCTACCTACGGCCTGTGCGGCATCACTGGCGCTTTTAGGACGTACCTTACGGATACCTTTGTCGGATTTGTAGAGGTCTAACGCTCTAGCCGCCGCTCTGGCATCTGTATTGTTCTTATATAGGGCATCTTGAACAGAAGTAGGCTGTTCTACTACCCAGTTATGGAAATCTTTCTGTGCTCTGATCTTATCGAAGTCAGGATGTAGTTTCCGTAGTTCTATCATTGCTTTTTCGGACTTAATACCTGCTTGCTGCTTCTTAATCTCAGCAAACTCTACGTTGGCATCTGATACCGCTTCTTGTACCCGCTTTTGGGCAATAGTATCGATTATCTTAGCAACGTCAGGGTATTTTGTTGACCATGCGTCAACTTCTTCGGCAGTTTTAGGGAATTTGATCTGTCCCTTGGTTGCATCGGTAAGTTGTGCCTTTACTTGCGAGAGTTCTTGGTCACGTTGTACCATTTGCTGTTGCATGTGGCGGCGTAGGTCACCATATCGCTTTTTAAACGACTCTTCATCTGATCCTGTAGGAGTACCCTCGTCAGGTACCTCTCGTACTAGTTCCTTTACATCTTCGGGTTCGTCCCGATATGCGTTTCGGTATTTAGCCATGTGTTCTCCGTGGGGGGGGCCGTTAAAGTAGACTAATCGGAATGATTAGTGGTTCTGCGGGTAGCCCGAGGCCTGCAAACTAGCGTTTCATCATAGCAAACTTGACTGCTGGACGATAAGTATTCTTGCCATCTGTGGACTTGTAGGGGTCTTCTTCCTCGTCTTCAAGGGTTTCTTCTTCTATGGTGGTAATTGCAACGTCTACAGAGTTACCTTCGGGAGTCTCATACTCCTCCTCGTCTGCTTCGTAGGCTTCGTCTTCATCCTCCATATACTCTTCATCTTCTTCGTACTCTTCTTCAAGAGTCTCGATCTGACCTTCCATCTGCATCGCCATAAGGCCCATCTTGGCCTCGTCACGCATTTCCATTAGATGCTTCAAACCATGCCATCGCACTACATCTGCTGGAACGACGTATTCACCATCACTTAGAGCGGCTGGGATATCGTCACGGACGTTCATTTCACTAGAGCCGGGAGGTACTGGGTTGCCGGACTCTTCGTCCATGCCTACCATCATCTCTGGCATCATCATACCACCATGGAACATTTCAATAGGGGCAGACTCCTCCGGGATAGGGACTTCCTCCATCGGTGCTTCGATGGGTACCCCTGCGTCTGGGGGGAGGGGGATGTCCTCCGCTACTTCAGGCAGTAGGCCGTCGCTACGGGTTTGAGCATACTCACTGGCTTCAGGTTCACTATCAAATACAGGCAATTCTTCACCTGTAAGTGGATCTACCGGGCCATTCTCTTCGATGAATGCTTCTAACTCTTCTTGAGAGAACTGCTCACCTTCTGCATTAACGGTAGGGATGGTTACCCAACCATACTTTGTTTCAAAAGTAATTGTGCGCTCAGAGAAGTTATCCCCTGTCTCGGGGTCTTCAAAAACCTTGCGACCTTTAGTTGTGTAAGTATCTTCCATTATTTTGCTCCCTCCAGAGCTTGATCACGCAATGTCTGGAACCGACGCAATTCTGCAATAGCGCCTTGTAGTTCCATTAGCTTGGTATGATCTTTTGTATTTTCTAAAAATGCCCGCATCGAGTCGATACGATTCTCTACATACCTCTGTAAGAGAGGATACTTTTCTACGTCGTTAACTAAGGGTAGTATTGATTTAGCTAAAACTTTTTCCATTACTGTGGTGGGCCTTGTGGTGGTTGACCTTG
>Ga0307985_10000657_pt1 | contig 20071 bp, 14 predicted proteins | sample EllFjometageno80_FD_203155 | JGI IMG/M metagenome (GOLD analysis project Ga0307985, IMG submission 203155) | Marine microbial communities from Ellis Fjord, Antarctic Ocean - #80 | ecosystem: Environmental > Aquatic > Marine > Unclassified | place: Southern Ocean | collected 2014-10-09 | reverse complement strand
AGCTTGTTTGCCCTGCTCGTCGCCTTTATCGTTCTGTATGTTGTCATTAAACTTATTCTTATCGTGCTTCGCTGGATTAATCCCTGGCACCTTATTCGTTTTGGGAGAAATTACAAAGAAAACCTGCGGGCAAATAGTAGAAGCAAGACGATTGAGGGTCTGCTGTATTTCACTCGAGGAAGCTGGGAGTCAAGCTACAACTTGCTTAAGAAAGGCATGAAGGATTCCGATGCGAGTGTCGTTAATTATCTCGCCGCGGCCTATGCGGCGCATCAGCAGGGAAATAAAGAGGCATGGATGAATTATTTGGAGACTGCCGAGGGAAAATACCCTGCGGCACGTTCCACTATCAACTCGCTGAAGGCGCAACTCCTGTTCAAGTCCAATCAGCTGGAACAGTGCGTGGCTGTATTACAGCAAATGAAAACCAGCTCACTGAACGATGCGTCCCTGCTAAAACTTTTGAAAGAAGTCTATCTGAAGCTCAACGATTGGGAGCAACTAGAAAAATTGTTGCCCGCCCTGGAGAAGAACAACGTAATCGATAACGAAGAGGCCGGGCTAATAAGGGTTCGAATCTTCATGGAAAACTTATACTGGACAAGTAACCAAAGAGTGGATTTCAGCAATGCGGAGCTTGGCGCGCAGCTAGAAAAGGCTTGGAAGAAAGGCCTCGCGTTCTACAAGCAGGATGAGAGGATCGTTAAACACTATGTCGAGATACTTTTTAAGCTCGATCAGAAAGAACAGGCAGGCAAGGCCATAGAAGTTGCTCTGAATAAAAACTGGAGCGATGAGCTCATTAAGCGCTACGGCGAGCTGGACTTTGGCACTCCTCATCGGCAATTGATAATAGCAGAGAGTTGGATTCAGGGCAGGCCAGGCAACGCGAGCCTATTAGTTACATTGGGACGATTAGCGATGCGCAACGAACTTTGGGGAAAGGCCAGAAAATATTTCGACACCAGTATTGAAGTCGCGCCTCAAGCTGAAGCTCACGGCGAGCTCGCGCGATTATTGAAGTGCCTTGGCGAAGAGCAGCTCGCCGATGAACATCAAGCGAAGTTTGTACAAGGAATTGGAGGCGAACTACCCAGCCTTCCAATGCCGAAAGACCTAGGCAACGCCTAGGTAATATTGAGGAAGATCTATGCGTTAGATTCGAATTAGAATCCACGTGCCTCGAATTCCAATTCGACTCCATCCTCCCCATTCGTCATGTACATCTTCCCGCCGCGAAACTCGATCGCGTTTACATCTTTCAGAATCAAGACTAGGTTGTTATGAAGCGACCCCGGCGAGCAGAGTTTGCGCGTGGTGACGAAAGGCTCGAAACGAAAGCCGGTACTTTCTTGGAAATAGTAACCGGAAATAGTGTTGCAGTCTGATGTGCCAGTGAGCCTATTTTCGGTTCGAAAATTTAGGCGGTAAAGACTTGGGTCCTCCGGTGTGAACAGGAAGCCACCCAACACCTTCATATTCTGCAATTGCCAATTCGTGCCTTCCAGGGCGGTGTCTTCCTCCTTGGCAAAGCTGGACTGGGAAGAAGATAGAGCGAAAATTAATAAAGTGCCTAATACTAGGCGCAGTGACAGTGTCTTTTTCATGGTTCAAGCTTCCTGACGGTTTATACCTAGGACAATGGATTTGGAATAGTAAAGTTAACCCTCTTTGCAGTCGATGCCCAGTTCTTGCCACATTTGATCGACTCGAGCTTTCACCTCATCGCTCATGGCAATAGTGCCCCCCCATTTACGTGTTGTTTCGCCTTCTATCTTGTTCGTTGCATCCATGCCCATCTTCGAACCAAGACCTGATACCGGAGATGCAAAATCTAAGTAGTCGATCGGTGTGTTATCAATGAGCACCGTATCGCGAATGGGATCCATGCGGGTAGTCACTGCCCAGATGACATCATCCCAGTTTCGAATGTTTACGTCATCATCCACCACGATAACAAACTTGGTATACATGAACTGACGGAGGAACGACCACACGCCCATCATCACTCGTTTGGCGTGACCGGGGTATTGTTTCTTTATGCTAACTACCGCAAGTCGGTAGGAGCACCCTTCAGGAGGCAGATAAAAATCGACGATCTCTGGAAATTGTTTTTGTAGAAGCGGCACGAAGACTTCGTTCAATGCGACGCCGAGCATCGCCGGTTCGTCTGGCGGTCGGCCCGTATAGGTGCTGTGATAGATTGGATCTTTGCGATGGGTGAGACACGTTACCGTGAAAACCGGAAATTTTTCGACCTCGTTATAGTAGCCAGTGTGGTCACCATACGGGCCCTCGTCGGCCATTTCGCCAGGTTCGATGACACCCTCTAAGACGAACTCTGCACTGGCGGGCACCTGCAAGTCATTGGTTCGCGACTTAACTACATCGGTCTTGCTGCCGCGCAGTAAGCCTGCAAAGGCATACTCAGACAAGGTGTCGGGCACTGGAGTAACAGTTGCTAAGATAGTCGCAGGATCAGCGCCGATAGCGATGGAGATGGGGAATGGTTCGCCCGGATGTGCTTGCTGCCATTCGCGAAAATCGAGTGCGCCGCCACGATGCGAGAGCCAGCGCATAATAAGTTTATTGGGCCCTGCCAACTGCATGCGGTAGATGCCAAGGTTCTGTCGTTCTTTCTCGGGGCCCTTAGTTATAACCAGCGGCCACGTAATGAGAGGTGCTACATCTCCGGGCCAGCAAGTCTGGATAGGTAGAAGGTTTAGATCGATGGCATCGCCTTCAATGATTACCTCCTGACAAGGTGCAGACTTGCGAACATTAGCTGGCATGTTCAGCACGCTCTTGTAACTAGGTAGTGTTTGCCAGAGGTCTTTCCACCCCTTAGGTGGTTCGGGCTCTTTAAGGAAGGCCAACAATTTGCCTACATCTCTAAGACCCTCTATATTTTCCTGACCCATGGCTAGAGCGATGCGTCGCGTGTTACCAAATAAATTGGTAAGCATCGGGATCTTCGAGCCTTTGAGGTTTTCAAACAGTAGGGCAGGACCATTGCTGCGCAGCGTACGATCGCTTATCTCGGTAACTTCTAGATAAGGATCAACTTCTGTCTGGATTCGCTTGAGCTCACCCTCTTTTTCAAGAAGCTTTATGAAGTCACGCAAATCTCTAAAGGACATAGTTGGCCGCTTATGTTGCTAATAGATTTTTATGAGAAATTCGCAATAGCGGATTACTTTCGCTTCATCGAATTGAAGAACTCTTCGTTAGTCTTCGTCTCTTTAAGTTTGTCGATAATGAACTCCGTCGCCTGCACATCTTCCATCGATGTAAGCAGCTTGCGTAAAATCCACATGCGTTGCAATTCTTCTTCGGAGGTTAACAATTCTTCGCGACGCGTACCAGATCGGCGCACGTTGATAGCAGGGTAGACCCGCTTCTCTGCGATCTTTCGATCGAGATGCAGTTCCATATTACCCGTGCCCTTAAATTCTTCGTAGATTACTTCGTCCATCTTCGATCCGGTTTCGACCAGCGCGGTGGCGATAATAGTGAGGCTGCCGCCTTCTTCCAGATTTCTTGCCGCGCCGAAAAATCGTTTCGGACGTTCCAGTGCGTGTGCATCGACACCACCGGTCAAGACCTTTCCGGAGGATGGAATAATCGTGTTGTAGGCTCTGGCAAGGCGCGTAATCGAATCTAACAAGATGATCACGTCTTCTTTGTGTTCGACCAGACGCTTCGCTTTTTCAATCACCATTTCTGCTACTTGTACGTGCCGCGCAGGTGGCTCATCAAATGTGCTGGCGACTACTTCGCCACGCACCGAGCGCTGCATCTCTGTTACTTCCTCTGGCCGCTCATCTATTAGCAGAACGATTAGTCTGCATTCAGGGTTATTTTTAGCAATGGACTGCGCCATGTTCTGTAGAATTAAAGTCTTACCTGCCTTTGGTGGTGAAACGATGAGGCCGCGCTGCCCTTTGCCAATAGGCGCTGCTAAATCAATGACTCTGGCACTGAGATCTTCCGTGCTGCCGTTGCCGACTTCAAGAGTTAGTCTGTCGTCTGGGAACAGGGGAGTGAGGTTTTCGAAAAGGATCTTGTTTTTGGATTCTTCAGGGCTACTGAAGTTAATCTCGTGAATCTTTAGTAGTGCAAAATAACGCTCGCCGTCTTTCGGTGGTCTGATTTTCCCCGCGACCGTGTCGCCGGTACGAAGATTAAAACGTCTTATCTGACTAGGCGAAACGTAGATATCATCCGGTCCTGCCAAATACGAAGAGTCTGCCGAGCGCAGAAAGCCGAACCCATCCTGCAATATCTCCAACACCCCATCGCCACTGATATCTTCGCCGCTCTTCGCATGCTTCTTGAGTAAGACGAAAATGATGTCCTGCTTACGGGTTCTCGAAACATTGTCCAATCCCATTTCGTGGGCAGTAGCTAGAAGTTCGGCGATTGGCTTTTGTTTTAATTCGGTTAGATTCATGTGTTTGGATCTTCTTGTGAGTTTAGGAGTTTCTAGTTTTTTGGTAGTTGATTTATGTCAGATATAGTCGGGCAGCCCAAATTATAATTGGCATGCACATCTAAGTGTCATAGATAAAGTAGTACTACTAGTAGTTAGGAGTTTCGTTAAAGATTTGGGTTTACGTTTTAGAAAATTGTGTAAGGCGGAGATTGTTGTTTTATGCTACTAACCATTACGTAAGTTCATATGCGGTGATATCAATTGCATTACTTGCGTTTTATATCGGTAGTTAGTTTGTTGACTATAGCTGTTTGACTATTTATTTGAATACTTAAATGGTCAGCCCTTTTTTCCCATCTTCAACTTTTCCGCAATATAGACCTACTTTTTCGTTGTGTCCACCTGTAAATACTAGTTGGTATTTGGAGGCGGGATTTATTGTCGTTTAATTTTGATTCAGGATCTTGATCTAGCATCCGACGAGTCGTGATAAAGATTTAGAGTATTTGGTGTTTAGTATTAGGTTTTGGTGGTTTGGTCGATCAATTTATCTATTGAATTGATTCGACATGATCATATTTTGTGGCATCTTGAGATAATCAAGATGCCACATTAAACGCAATTTAAATCACGCTGTCAATAAAAGCGGAAAGCTGTGATTTAGACAACGCGCCAACCTTTGTGCCGGCCACGTCACCATTGTTGAAAACAATCAGCGTAGGAATACCTCTCACGCCATATTTTGGCGCGGTTTCGACGTTAGCATCGACATCCATCTTGCAGATTTTCAGCTTGCCCTCGTATTCGCCAGCGAGCTCTTCGAGTACGGGCGCAATCATTTTGCAGGGGCCACACCACTCCGCCCAGAAATCAACTAGGACGGGGCCTTCGGCTTGAAGTACGTCAGCTTCGAAACTGCTGTCAGAAGTGTGAACGATATTGTCGCTCATAAGAGGTTTCCTTGTAGTTACTATTTGGGTATTCAAAGTCGCAAATGAGGAGTAGTCAGATTGAAGTGCTCGATTACATGCTCGCCTGATGCCTGCCCTATGATAAGGACAAAAATTCAGGTTTCAAGTGGTAGCTTGAATTTGTTGCCAATACTTTTCATCGAGTTCAACCTTTTAGCAGGCGGGCTGCAGTCTTCGCGAAATAGGTAAGAATCGCATCTGCGCCTGCGCGTTTGATCGCGATTAAGGACTCCATGGCTACTGCCTCTTCATCCAGCCAGCCATTTTGTACTGCAGCCATATGCATAGAATACTCTCCGCTTACCTGATAAACGAAGGTTGGTGCACCGAATTCGCGCTTTACTCGGCTTACGATGTCCAGGTACGGCATGCCCGGCTTCACCATCACCATATCGGCGCCTTCGGCTAGATCCAGTGCAACCTCTTGGATGGCTTCATCGCTGTTAGCGATATCCATCTGATAGTCGTATTTGTTGCCTCCGGCCAGATTACTGCTGGATCCTACGGCATCGCGGAACGGGCCATAGTAACTGGAGGCGTATTTGGCGGAATAGGCCAGAATTCGGGTGTAGATCTGATCATTTTCTTCGAGAATGCTGCGAATCGCAGCAACGCGCCCATCCATCATGTCCGAGGGAGCGACTATATCGGCGCCGGCCAAGGAGTGAGAGAGTGCCTGTTGTTTGAGTACCTTGACGGTTTCGTCGTTGAGCACATAACCGCTGGCATCGATGATGCCGTCTTGGCCATGAGTCGTGTAGGGGTCCAAGGCAACGTCGGTAATTACGCCGAGCTGGGGAAAGCTCTCCTTTAATGCCCGAATAGCCCGCTGTACTAGGCCATCACTATTGTAGGCCTCTTTGCCATCTAGGGTCTTGGTGGAGTCATCTAGTGATGGAAATAGAGTGACGGCGGGAATATCTAACTCTACTAGCTCGGCTGCCTCGACTAGTAATTCATCTATACTCAGCCTGAATATACCCGGCATAGATTCGATAGCTTGGCGTTGATTGTTTCCATCGACAATAAAAACCGGAAATATCAGGTCATCTTTGCTCAATCGAGTCTCGCGCATGAGGCGGCGGCTAAATTCGTCGCGGCGCATACGGCGCATACGGCTTGCGGGGTATTTTCGACTGAAGTCAAAATTGGACACGGTTTGATGAACCTTTTTAGTGTTATTGAAGCGCAGTGCTTTGCTTCGCTGACCAAGCAAGATCTTCCTCGCTAATGGTGCGCAAACGGTTATAGCATACAGATCTGTGTTCGCAAATATTACTCGGCACAATTATATGCCAGAAACTGAGCTGCGTCCCTTAATGGCAAGTAATTCTCCTGTAAATGGAATTGAAGGCAAACCTGTGAATAAGACAAGATTTATCGTAGTCGCGCTAATGGCTGTAGCTGTGCTTAGTTATATCACTTTGGATCTAGGGCAGTATCTAACCCTTGAATACGCGCAATCCCAACTCTCTAGCATTCAAGATTACAAGAATGAGAATTTTGTGCAAACGTCCCTTCTCTACTTTGCCGGATATGTGATCGCCACTTCTCTGTCTATTCCTGGCGCTATTATTATCACACTGCTAGGTGGCGCCATATTTGGTGTGTTCTGGGGAACATTGCTGGTTTCCTTCGCTAGTAGTATTGGCGCAACTCTAGCCTTTCTAGTATCTCGCGTATTGCTTCGAGATTGGGTGCAGAGAAAATTCGGCGACTACTTGGTCCCACTGAACAAAGGCATAGAGAAGGACGGCAGTTTCTATCTTTTCAGTATTCGTATGGTGCCACTGTTTCCCTTCTTCGTAGTGAATCTCTTGATGGGGCTGACGACTATTCGCACAACGTCGTTTTATTTTGCGAGTCAGGCTGGGATGCTAATCGGTACCGTCGTCTACGTGAATGCCGGTTCCGAGCTCTCGCAGATCACTTCGCTCTCGGGATTGGTGAGTGCGCCGGTCTTGTCATCTCTTGTGTTGCTGGGAGCCTTCCCTCTTATCGCCAAATTGATTCTCAATAGTGTGCAGCGTAACAAGGCGCTGAAGAGATTCGAGAAGCCGAAAAGGTTTGATGCCAACGTCGTGGTGATTGGAGCGGGGTCAGCAGGCCTTGTAGCATCGCTGATTACTGCGGGGGCGAAAGCAAAAGTGATTCTAATCGAGAAACATAAAATGGGAGGCGACTGTTTAAACACGGGCTGTGTTCCCAGCAAAGCGATTATCCGCAGCGGTCGCATTATGTCCTATATAAGGCGGGCGAAAGAATTTGGAATCGATGGCGCGGTGGGGAAAGTCAATTTCTCTGAAGTAATGGCGCGCGTACAGGGGGTGATAAAGACCATAGAACCGCACGACTCGGTAGAGCGTTTCACTTCTCTGGGCGTCGAAGTTGAGTTGGGCGATGCTGTTATTGAATCGCCGTATTCTGTAAAGGTGAACGACCGAACAATCACTACCCGTTCGATAATTCTCGCCACGGGTGCGCGACCATTCGTGCCGCCGATTCCTGGCCTGAATGAAATTGACTACCTCACATCTGATTCGGTGTGGTCGTTGGGTGAGTTGCCGAAGAGGCTTCTAGTTGTGGGTGGCGGGCCGATCGGTTGCGAATTAGCGCAGGCGTTTAGTAATCTCGGCGCAAAAGTAACGCAGGTAGATATGGCTGATCGCATCATGCCGCGTGAGGATAAGGACGTGTCCGAGATAGTTTCAAAGGCCTTTAAAGAGCAGGGCATTCAACTTCTCACCGGGCATAAGCTATTGAAGTTTGGTGCCGACGATAATGGAGACTACATGGAGGCAGACAATAACGGGGAGACCGTTAGAGTAGAATTCGACAAAGTGTTGTTGGCAATTGGCCGCAAGGCAAACGTGGAAGGCTTCGGTCTAGAAAATTTAGGCCTGGCGCTGACTAAGCAAGGCACGGTAGAGGTTAACGAATATCTGCAAACCAGCCTACCAAACATCTTTGCCTGCGGTGATGTGGCGGGCCCCTATCAGTTTACCCATATGGCATCGTTTCAAGCCTGGTTCGCCTCATTGAATGCAATGCTGGGTGGATTGTGGCGCTCGAAGACGAATTACAATGTTGTGCCTTGGGCAACGTTTACCGACCCTGAAGTTGCGAGAGTTGGGCTTAGCGAGGCTGAAGCTATCGAGAGAAATATTGTCTATGAACTCACTCGCTATGAAATGGAACACCACGACCGTTCGGTAGCAGATGGTGAGGCTCATGGCTTCATCAAGATTCTCACAGCGCCAGGCAAGGACAAAATTCTTGGGGTAACAATCGTTGGACATCACGCCAGCGAGGTGATTGGGGAGTTTGTTTTCGCCATGACCCATGGAATGGGCCTGAAGAAAATTTCGGCAGTGACACATATCTATCCGACTCTATTGGAGGCGAACAAATTTGCGGCCAACGCTTGGCGCAGTAAGCGCCTACCGGTAAAGTATTTTCCTTATCTCGAGAAGTTTTTTGCTTGGCGCCGCGGTTAGTTAGAGCGTCTTTGCTTGCTTACGGAACGCCGTGTATAGGCAGACTGTAAATAAACCGGCGAATGCGATGATAGACATCTCGGCGATCGAGAAAATGCCAAGGAATCGGAACTGAACTTCCGCACAGTTGCCGTCGCCTACTAGTAAGAAGTCTAGCAGCTGCATGAATGGAAAGTTGTCGCGGATATAAGTAAACCCGGGGCCGCAGGCGGGCACCAAGTCTTCGGGCAGGTGTTGCAACCAAATTTGCCTCCCTGCAAAATAACTTCCAAAGATGCACATGGCAGCCGCTGCGAAGGCATAGATTTTCTGCCCATCGGCAGCGGGATTGTGAATCGCAGATGCCAAACATGCCAGGCCGCAGAGAACAAAGAAGACGCGTTGAGTAATGCACAGACCGCAGGGAGAAAATAGCATCACGTGTTCTAGGTACAGCGCGATACCGATAGTGGTTACCGTCGCTAGGAAAACACCTATATTGATTATTCTATTGTTGGGTATTGCCAAGGCCATCGACTGCTCCTAATATTCTATCTTTTTCTATTCTGTGGGCAATGTTATTTGGATTTCGTGAACCCTAACTCAGTGCGCAGCAGTTTAGCATATTCGTTTTGCTGCAAGAACCGCTATGCGTCGTTCCAATTCTTCAAGTATTCGTCGAAACCCACTGTGTCTAAGCTCTCTATGTCCGCCTGATCTTTGTGTGATTGTGCTGCTGTTTCGGTCATCATCTTCACTGTGGCCTCATTCATGCCATTGTTTTGTAGATCGTCACGGTGCTTACGCGATTGCTGCATGGAGAATTCGAAAAAGGATAAATCGCCTTGTTTCATGTCTTTCAAGATTCTGCCCGAGGGAGTGAGATCCGAGTCGGCTATCTTGGCAGATTGCGCAGTCAAGCTGTTGGAATAATTCGTGCTGCCATGAATGTGATCTAACATCGTAGCGGCATTATCAACTTCTGCCAAAATCTCATTACCCCAGGCACGCATTTTCTTTGGTTCTGATTCTAGGTTGAGACAGAGCTCCGGGTTGCGGCCGTGTTCAACTACCTTGGCAAGATTGTCCGCCACTTCGAAGAATTCCTGCTTATGGCATTCAGGGCTCTCACTCAATAAACAGTGCAGTAGAAAACTGTCAAGGAAGTGAATCTGCTCGGAGTCTATTCCAAAGGGAAGATAAGGATTCAGATCTAATGCTCTCACTTCAATATATTCGATACCGTCTTGGGTCAGTGCTTCGGAGGGCCGCTGACCACTTTGAACCACGCGTTTCGGCCTGATGGTGCTATAGAATTCGTTCTCGAGTTGCAGCAGGTTCGTGTTGAGCTGCAGATGCCCGCCATCGATGCTCTGACCGATAGCTTCGTATTCGGGGTAGGGCGTATTCATTGCCTCGCGCAAACAATCCACATAGGCATCTAGCTCGTTGTAGCAAACAAATAGTGACTTCTGTGCTTCGCTGTTGTATCCCAAATCACCCATTCGCAAACAGGTCGCATCCGGCATATACAGGGTATGGTCATCGAGCTGCTCTAGAGTGTGTTCTCGGCCGGTTGCAAAGCACTTACAGACTGCGGGTGAGGCGCCAAATAGATAGATAAGCAACCAAGAATAACGGTGAAAATTTCGAATGAGATGCAGATATTTTTCTGTCTTGAAATCTTTCAGCTTACCTTTGAATCCGCACATGTCCGCGTAAGGTTGCCAGAACGATTCAGGCATCGAAAAGTTGTAGTGGATACCGGAGATAACCTGCATCAGTCGGCCATAGCGATTGCTGAGCCCATGGCGGTACAGAGTCTTTAGTTTGCCGACATTTGAGGAGCCGTATTGTGCTATTGGGATGTCTTCCCAGGCGTCAAGCGGGCAGGGCATGCTCGAGGCCCACAACATCTCGTTATTCTCGAGATTTTGTAGCGTAAAGCGGTGTATGTCTTCCATTCTCTTCAGGCATTCATCAATATCGCTATAGGCGGGTGTGATGAATTCGAGCAGAGATTCACTGAAGTCGGTGGTAATAAAAGGATTTGTTAGACTAGAACCCAGTGCCAGAGGGTGGCTTGAGAGTGAAATGTGGCCATCAGGAGATACTCGCAGACTCTCCTTCTCGATTCCTCGATGAATCTCTCCCCACGCCGCGTCAAATTCGGGAAGCTTGTAGCGTTGCAGGCACTCATTGAATTCTTTGCTCAAGGTATCTCCTGGAAGGTCTCTGATTACCTGCATTTGTGCTGTTGCTATGCGGCACAGTGGTTTTATATTGCCTTAGCCCCGACTTGAGTGATGACTCGTTTCAGGTGGGCGGCATTATGACAAATATCATTAGTCAGTGCTAACGGGACTTTCCAGTGGAACTTGCGGTGTGGAAAGCTGCAACATTGACGACTGGCTCCCGAGACAGGCTGAGGCGGGTAATTCTCTAAGTGAAGGCAGGTCTGAACAATCCAAAAGGCAGAGCTGCGGTAGAATTGTAGAGTCCTAGATGTGTTTAAAGCGATGGATGAGGCGTCGATCTTTCTTGTTTGGTTTCCCGGCTGAGGGCCCGTGGTTGGGCTGGGCTTTACGCTGGGCTGCCATTTTCAGGCGTGCCTGGGCGCTTTCTTCGGTTTCCTCATACAGTAGCTGCGCCTCAGGGGCGCCGCGGCGTTGCCCCGATAGCGCTTTGATGGTCACGGTCTTCTCGTCTAAGCCCTGACGCAGGCGAATCTCCATGCCAATTTCTACTTCTTTGCCAGGCTTGCAGCGACCACCTTCGCAGTAAACCTTGCCGCTATCTATCGCTTGCTTGGCCACGGAACGAGTCTTATAAAAGCGTGCGGCCCAGAGCCACTTGTCTAGACGCAGCCGGCGAAGTTCGCTATTTTTCTCTGTAACTGTGCTCTTTGCCATTGCTGAACCAATTCTAAGTTACACCAGGGCGTTGCCGTTCGATTGGAATGGCATGATCTTCGAGAAGTCATCAATCATCGGGAACTCATCGATTAAAACAGCCGGCTTTTTACTGTCTGGTTTTTCGATTCCAAATAGATGCTTGATGCCCTCTAGCCGGGCTTGTCTGAGCACGGGTAATGAATCATCAAATAAGACGGTTCTCACGGGGTCATATTTTTCCAAGCTTTGCAGGGACTCCCAGAAGCCATGATTCTCTTTTGCTAGCTTGAGTGTATGTGAGCTTATGCACTGATCAAAATAATGCGAGATTCCGGTGTGCTCCATCTTTATCTGCAAGCTCGAAGGATGTGCGTTCGTGATCAACAACACTCGCTTCTCACTACTTTTTAATCTTTGCAATAGTCTCTCAACATTTGGACGTACCCTTATTTTGTGTTTAACGCTCGTCTTCAGTCCTGTTATATCCAGCTCTAATTCCTTCTTCCAGTAATCGAGGCAATACCAATTCAGGGTGCCTCTGACTTCGACATTTTTGCAATTAATGATTTCAAGCGCGGCAGCCGGGCTCACGCCATGCTTATCGCTATAACACTTTGGAACTAACTGCTGCCAAAAATAATTGTCGAAGTGTAGGTCCAATAAAGTACCGTCCATGTCGAACATGATGGTGTCGATGTCTAGCCACGGCGGCATTGCTATCTCCTGAAAATAAGCCTTGGCAAGAACTGGTGGCTCGTGCAACATGATACAGCCGGAACACGAAGTAGTACCAGCGCGGCGCCGCAGCAAGTTACTAAATTTAATTCTCAATTAAGGATGTATTCACTGATGCTCGATCTGCAATTACTTAATGCCGTGAATGAGATAGCTATCGCAGCGGGTAGTGAAATTCTTGATGTCTACAATTCCGAGCAGGCAATCGAAGTCAGTACGAAGCAGGATGATTCCCCGCTTACCGATGCCGACCGGCGCGCTCATCTTTTAATAGTCGATCGGCTAAGCAGCCTTACACCTAATATTCCACTCCTGTCGGAAGAGTCTGATGCAATCGACTACAGTTTACGAAAATCTTGGCAACGCTACTGGTTAATCGATCCTCTGGATGGCACTAAGGAATTTATCAATCGCAATGGTGAGTTCACGGTAAATATTGCCCTAATCGAAAACGGTCAATCGGTGGCGGGGGTTGTGCATGTGCCGGTCACCGGCATTAGCTATTTCGGTGGCATCGGAATTGGCGCTTGGAAACAAAATACCAATCAACTGGACAACGAAGTGCAATTAATCGCCAGCCGGGCCATGCAGGAAAATTCCGGTGTGCGCATCGTCGCCAGTCGGCGTCACCTAGGTGAGCAATTGGATGCGCTTGTCGAAAAGATCGAAAATCATTTTGGTAAAGCGACACTATTGAGCATGGGCAGTTCACTAAAGATGTGCCTTCTGGCTGAAGGCAGTGCAGACATCTATCCGCGAATGGCCCCTACCAGCGAATGGGATACAGCGGCCGCCCACGGTATTCTCTGTGCAGCTGGCGGAGAAATCGTAGATCTGCAGTTTCGACCGTTAAGATACAATTCCAAGCCGGAGTTGTTGAACCCCTTTTTTATAGCCCTAGCAGACCGCGCTTATCCCTGGAAGCAGTTGCTGGACAAGCAATAATAAAAGCATTAGCTTCAGGATCGGCATTGGCGTTCACGCCAGAGGCTAGAGTTAGCCAAAACACGCCGACCACTTGACAGACCGATGAACCCAATGAGGTTACCCATGCGCCTATTTCTAACGTCCCTGATTTTGATGCTTGCCGCTTGTGGCGAACAGCAATCCAATCAGCAATCAGCTGCAGAAACTAATGTTGCCGAAATTCAAAGCGAGGCGATTGATTCGGTCGCCTCGGAGACCGTTCGTCTGAATAGCTGGTTCGATGAGCAATATGCCGAACAGCTTGACTTCAGCCCGCAGACCAAGACGCGCCTAGGTGATAAATCAGACTATGACAGTTTGAATGATTACAGCGTTGCCGCTTCCGATGAACAGCTCCGCTGGCGCAGGCAGAGTGTTGCTGCCATGCAAGCAGATTTCGATTACGGTCTTCTAAACGAGGATGGCAAACTTTCTTATGACATGTGGAGTTATTCGCTAGATCGGGCCGAGGCTGGTGTTCCCTTTAGGCAGCACGGCTACATTTTTGGGCGCGGAGGTCCACATGCTTCGCTACCTAATTTCCTGATTAACTATCATCGCGTCGATGATGTGTCAGATATAGAAGCTTACTTGTCTCGACTGGGAGAGCTCGATCGGGTCTTTGGCGAGTTGCTAGACCGTGCGCGCTCTGCATCAAGGGCTGGAATTCGACAGCCGGCATTCGCCTATGATTTCGCGATGACTGAAATTGATAGAGTTACCTCTGGCGTTCCTTTTACTACGAATGATAGCTCGCCGAACTCACCGATTTGGACAGATATTCAAGGCAAGATTGAGGCTCTCGTTGAAACTGATTTGATCAGTAGCGATCAGGCTCAAAGTTACATAGCTCAGGCACAAGAAATTTTGGTGGGCGAAGTCATGTCTTCCTATCAGGAAATACTCGACTGGTTAGAACAAGATAAGGCATTCGCTTCTGAAATATCACAGGGCGCGTGGGCACTCCCTGATGGGGGAAATTACTATAATTATCGCCTCGCACAAATGACTACGCTTGCGTTCACCGCAGACGAAATTCATGAGATTGGGCTGGCAGAAGTCCAGCGGTTACATCTTGCGATGGAAGGGATAAAGAACGCTGTAGACTTTGAAGGGTCTCTTCAAGATTTCTTTATTTTCATGCGAGAGGATGACCGTTTCTACTTTCCTAACAGCGACGAGGGGCGTCAGGATTATCTTGATCTAAACAATGAGTATCTCGATGCGATCACGCTGAAGCTGCCTGAATTTTTCGGTCGTCTGCCGAAGGCGCAATTGGAGGTGCGACGGGTCGAATCGTTTAGAGAGCAAGCCGGTGCCGCCCAGCACTACGCCTCGGGTACACCTGACGGTTCCAGGCCGGGGGTGTTCTATTCGCATATGTCCGATATGTCTACACTACCGATATTTCAGCTCGAAGATGTGGCCTATCACGAGGGCAACCCCGGGCATCATATGCAGATATCAATTCAACAGGAGCTAACCGGCGTGCCTAGGTTCCGCACGCAGTATCGCACAACCGCCTACACCGAGGGTTGGGGGCTGTATGCGGAATGGCTCGCCAAAGAGATGGGCGCGTTTGAAGATCCTTATTCGGACTTCGGGCGTTTGAGCGGCGAGCTCTGGAGAGCGATTCGTCTGGTTGTCGATACGGGCATTCATGCTCAACAATGGGGCGAAGAGCGTGCCGTGCAATATTTTATCGACAATTCTGCACAGGCTCACGGTGCGATACGTTCTGAGATCCAGCGTTACATAACTGGGCCAGGGCAGGCTACGGCCTATAAAATCGGCATGATGAAATTTCAGGAGCTTCGCGGGAATGCTGAGTCGGCACTAGAAAACGATTTTGATATACGAACATTCCACGATGTAGTACTTGGCGCAGGTGCGCTGCCGATGCCATTGCTTGAGTCGAGAGTAGATCGCTGGATCGAAGAAGTTCAATCAGACCTAAACTAACCATCAGAGAGTTAGAAATGAGAATGACTAATAGACTTTGGATGAGATTATTTCTTATCAACTTATTGTCCTGCTATATTCATTTCACCAACGCAGCCGAGATTGTGTCAGCGGAGTCAGTGGGCATGTCTTCCTCTGCATTACTTGAAGCTACGTCACGCCTGCAGCAGCATATCGATGATGGTGAGTTGGCAGGTGTCGTTGCAGCGGTCGCCAGAGATGGCAAGTTAGTCTATTTCGAATCCCTGGGTAAGCTTAATCTCGACACTGGCAAACCGATGCAAGACGACGCGTTGTTTCGAATTTATTCGATGGCGCGTGAAGTTACTAGCGCAGCCGTTCTCAAGTTATATGAGGAGGGTAAGTTTCAATTAGACGACCCTATAAAGATGTACTTGCCGGAGTTCGAGGACCAGCGAGTATTGTTGGATTCATTTAGCACAGATATTACACAAACTAAGGCGCGCACCGGTGATATCACGGTCGCCAATCTTCTTACTCATACATCGGGCTTGGGTAGCCGCAGCTCCGCACTGTACCGAGAGAACAATGTAAGAGATAAGAACATTACATTGGATCAGATGACCTCCAACGCAGCACGCGTTCCCTTGTTTCAAGACCCAGGCACACAGTTTCGCTATGGGATACATGCCACCATATTAGGAAAGTTGGTAGAAGTTTGGTCGGGACAGCCATTCGAAAAATACTTGCAAGAAAATATTCTCGATCCCCTTCAGATGGACAGCACAATGTTCTGGGCAGAAGGAGGCGACGCGGATCGGTTGGCAGAACTTTATCGGCCCACTAATGGCCAATTGGAGCCGTACAAAATAGAATCCGTGCCGTGGACATCGCAGCCGACATTGATCGAAGGTGGTGTAGGCCTGTTATCCAGCGTACCAGACTTTCTAAATTTTTCGCAGATGGTTTTGGATAATGGAAAATTCAATGGGAAAACCATCCTCAAAGAAGAGACCGCAGCTTTAATATATCAAAATGGTGTTCCTGATCAAGCCATGCCTATTGGTGACAGTGGTTACTGGCTAGGTTCCGGCTGGACCCTAGGCGGCTTTAATTTGGTTATGAATCCAGCAGAATATAATTTTCCTGTTTCCCAAGGAACTATCTGGTGGGATGGTTCTGCGGCTACGCGCTTCTTCATAGACCCGAAGGAATCTACAGTGATCGTTATTATGGCTCAAGTTTCGCCGTCTAGCGGCGGAGGCTTCCGAGAAATATTCAGCGAGATGATTGATAAGGCGATTATAAAGCGCAGGTAGAAAGGCTCTAGTCGGGCTTAGGGTTTTGCATCACCATTGAATTGATAAGCTTGGGTAGTTCGTTTGTGTCGGAGGATTTGGCTACCAATAAGGCATTTTTATGATCAATAAGAACTACGTCGGCTGACAGAAGCAGGCGATGCGAGAGAAGTAGGCCCTGCATGATAAATGTAAACACTTTCAACGCTCAGCTAACAGCTGATAGTTTCTGATAGAGCTATATCTAGCTCCTTCAGGCTGAGTCTCGGAACGCAAAAGATAAAAGGAGTCGACGCTCAGGTCACTCCATCGAGCCCTATCCGAGCTCTATCCGCGCTGTCTTCGAGGGGGCATGGATCGCAATTGCAGGCGATATCGAATAAAATCCCTAATCCTTCTCTATTCAGTTTATTAAGCTAAAAATCTGAGCCACAGTAATGACAATACACTCCGAACATCTCGAAGAAGCGAATATTGAACTAGCCGAGTTGAAGCAGCAGGTGCAGGTTGCTTGTTCTTATATAAAAGAGAAATGCTCTAGTGATGGAGACTTTGACGGAAAGCTATTAGATAACTGGCAGCTTCCCAGCTACGAATTGGCATTCTGTATGGCGGAGCTGTCGGCCGCAACGGCATTTAGTGACTACGCGCAGAAATTAACCACACAAAAATTCACACAGCAACTTGCGCTGAGCTTTTGCGCAGAGTCCTTGCAGAGCGTTCTAAATCGCTTAGTCGCTCGGGCAACTGACGTCGGTCTAGATAGAGCAAAATTATTGGAAATGCACGTGGGGGCTGTTTATAGGAAGCTACTAGACACGTACGCGAGTGCAGGATTTCTGTCGAGTCTAGGCAGTGAGATAGTTGGAAATGATATTCAGCGCCTGCCCTCATTATTGAGCGAAGAGAAGGAACTCGTGCGAGAAACGTTTTACCGTTTTGCCAATGAAGTAGTGCTGCCGCTTGCCGAACAGATCCACCGTTTTGATGAAGACATTCCCGACGTAATCCTCCAAGGCGCAGCAGAACTAGGTTGTTTCGGTACGTGTATACCGGAACGATTCGGCGGGCTCCAGCCAGACGATCGTCCAGATAGTCTTAGCATGATCGTTGTGACAGAAGAACTATCTCGGGGCTCCCTTGGCGCGGCAGGTAGCTTGATAACGAGGCCGGAAATCGCCGCACGAGCGCTGCTCAGTGGTGGAACCGAGCAGCAACAACAGAAATGGCTGCCTCTGCTTGCCTCAGGGGACATGCTCTGTGCGATCTCTATCACCGAGCCCAATACCGGCTCTGATGTCGCTGCGGTTTCTCTCAAAGCAACTTCAGCCGAGAACGGATGGCTGCTTAACGGTAGCAAGACATGGTGCACCTTTGCGGGGAAGTCACAGTTGCTTGTCGTATTGGCGCGTAGCAAGAAGGACTCTTCACTAGGCTATAAAGGACTTAGTTTGTTTCTAGTAGAAAAGCCGTCGTTCAGCGGGCATGATTTTAAGCATGTACAGCCCGATGGTGGTTCTTTAACTGGAAAGGCCATTGCAACTATCGGCTATCGCGGCATGCATTCCTATGATTTATTTTTTGAAGACTTTTTCGTTCCAGCTGAGAATCTTGTTGGTGAGGAAGCGGGCGAAGGCAAGGGATTTTATTTCACCATGGCAGGCTTCGCTGGCGGAAGAATCCAGACAGCTGCGCGCGCGACGGGTTTGATGCAGGCTGCATTCGAGCGCGCGCTCTCCTATGCAAAAGGCAGGAAAGTATTCGGTAGCGCTATCGCAGATTACCAACTTACTCAGATTAAATTGGCTAGGCTGCTGGCGACACTCACAGCAGCGCGGCAATTTAGCTATGCTGTAGCGGAATTAATGGATGATGGTGCCGGTCAGATGGAGGCTAGCTTAGTGAAATTGTTTAGTTGTCGCGCTGCCGAGATGCTATGCCGTGAAGCATTGCAGATTCATGGGGGCATGGGCTATGCAGAGGAGTCGGCAGTAAGTCGCCTTTTCGTGGACGCTCGCGTACTTTCTATATTCGAGGGTGCGGAAGAAGTTTTGGCAATTAAAGTTGTTGCTCGAGAGTTGATCGAAGGATCTACCTGAGGCTCTTGGTCAAAATCAGGACCAGTCGATGCGCAAGATCAATAGGGATAGGGTATTTAGTCGAACAAGCTAGACTATAATAGTCCCAATTAAATCATCTCGAATAAATCGTGGAGCAAACTTGCAAGCCTTACTAAGTGGAATGCGTGTAGTTGAGGGGAGTGCTTTTATAGCCGCTCCCTCCGGTGGAATGACGTTGGCACAGCTGGGAGCGGATGTTATTCGCTTCGATCAGATCGGAGGCGGCATCGACTATCGCCGCTGGCCGGTCACTGACAAAGGCAAGAGTCTGTATTGGCACAGCTTGAACAAAGGCAAGCGCTCCTTCGCTGTCGACTTCCGAAAACCCGAAGGGAAGGAACTTATCACGCAGCTTATCTGCGCTGATGGTGAAGACGCTGGTATCTTTCTTACAAACTTTCCTGCGAAGGGTTGGCTTGCCGAGACAACACTGCGCGCGCGGCGCCAAGATCTCATCTATCTCAATCTAACCGGGGATCGCCACGGCGGCAGTGCCTTGGACTACACGGTTAACAGCAAGGTGGGGCTACCGTTTCTTAGCGGCGATGGCGAGAGCCCGAGTAATAATCCCTTTCCAGCCTGGGATGTCATAGCCGGTCAACACATCGCCCTAGGTTTGCTTACTGCCGAGCGGCACAGAAGAATTCATGGTCAAGGGCAGTTTATACGACTTGCGCTAGCCGACGTTGCTCTGGCAACTATGGGGCATCTAGGTTATCTAGCCGAGGCAGAGGTGAACAAGCAGTCCCGTCAGCCTGTCGGCAACCACGTGTTCGGTAGCTTCGGCCATGACTTCAAGTGCATGGATGGCGAGCGCGTGATGATAGTTGGAGTCAGCCCGAATCAGTGGAATGCAATAGTGCGGGTCACGCAGACACAGGCACAGGTTGCAGAGCTGGAAGCGAGTCTAGATCTCAACTTTAGCAATGAGGGTGATCGTTTTAAGGCGCGCGAAAAATTGAAGGAACTCTTCCAGCCCTGGTTCGGTCAACGAGATTCGCACTCAGTGCATCAAGCGCTCGATCAAGCATCCGTATGCTGGGGACCGTATCAAACGATACAGCAACTTGTTCAGAGCGATAGTGACTGCAGCATTGACAATCCGTTGTTCGAAAAAGTGGAGCAGCCGGGTATCGGTGAGTATCTAATGCCATCGAATCCACTAAACTTTGAGGGCTTAGGAAACGTCCCGGTGACACCTGCACCCGTGCTTGGTCAGCATACCGATGAAATACTTGAGCTCACGCTCGGCC
>Ga0307985_10000656_pt1 | contig 20104 bp, 15 predicted proteins | sample EllFjometageno80_FD_203155 | JGI IMG/M metagenome (GOLD analysis project Ga0307985, IMG submission 203155) | Marine microbial communities from Ellis Fjord, Antarctic Ocean - #80 | ecosystem: Environmental > Aquatic > Marine > Unclassified | place: Southern Ocean | collected 2014-10-09 | reverse complement strand
GGTGGGGGCGAGTGTGGCTGTTGAGACGGTTGCGGTTGAGGGGTGGGTGGGAGGGGGCGGAGTTGGAGGGTTTGGGGGGGGGGCGAGGAGGTAGAAGAGGGAAAGGCCGGTGAGGACGCCGAGTGTGTAGGTTAACAGGGGGGAGGAGGGAGCCATGGGTTGGGCGACGAGTGGACAGCCTCTAGAATGGGCTGGGGGGGGAGGGGGAGCGTAAAGCTGGCGTTTGCAGAGGCGAAAATCTATCGGCATTTTTGTCTAAGCGCGAGTCGAAAATGTCTTAGTGCTGCAGTGGTTTGCTCGATGCTCGCACGGCAGTAATAAATCGCTGGCAATGCCGCAGTACGATGACTAATAACGTTAGCGCCGTTAATTTCGTGTTCACGTCTCCAAAAAGGTGTTTTTTACGTCACCATTTCCTGCCGTCGACAACGTTGTCAAGGATCAATTACTGGGTGGCCAACGTGTACGAGCATAATTTACGTTTCAATATAGCACGAGGAGGGCACGCGCATCGTGTTGAGTTACCGCGTACCAGGGTATCGCGGTTTGCGTCTAGATCGAGCGTGTTGTTAGCGGTGGGCGATGGTGCTGCAGTTAATTAACGGGGCGACGATGCTCCGAAAAACTGCTACATTGCCAAGCCTCCTTAACCGCGGATTTCACTCTACGTCATTACCCCTCTCCCCCCCCAAAAACACATCACCACCTCCCAAAAAGTTCATGTCACTCGGGTACCTCGCCGGAATACAATCCTCCGGTCCCAACGCATCCTTCGATTCATTCGATGAGGCGTATGACCTCCTACAAACCGTCGCCGAACAAGACCCCACCCTGTTGTCCGAGTTTGAGGATGATTTATGGAAGAATTCAAGGCAGCAGTTTGTTTACTCGACTAAATCTATATCGGTTATTGACACGGATCCGTGAGTTTTGAAGACAAGTGGGGAGGGGTGATTGGGGGGGGGGGGTGATCCTATGACAAGACCTGACAGGGTCAGCGACCGGCGGTATAAGCAGGCCAATAGTGAAACCTGCCCAACTGAAACCCTCCCAACTGAACCACGCCCAACTACACTCCATTACTACGCCACGCGCTAACCCAACGCCTCCCAGCTTCGGAGTCCCCACAACCCGCTCCTTAATATTCAATTCCCGTCCCTCTAAGATCCAATCCTCCCTTATAATCCCCCACGTAAACGCCCCCGGTCCCAAAACACCCGGCCTTCCTTCTCCTTTAACCGGCCCAACCGCAACCCACCTCGGCGGCCTCGCACTAACCCTCCCCCTCTGGCTAACCCGCTTCCCCCCTCCCACCACCTCCCGTCGTCCCCCCCAAACAGTGGTTATCGGAGCCGGTGGTGGCACATTAGCCGCGACATTGAGCAACGCTGGAGCCATTGTTGCGGCGGTTGAGCCAGTTAGCGACGTTACGGACGTCGCTAACGTGTTCGTAAGTGTTCGTTAGCCGTAGTGTGACATTTCTTCGCCCCTTTGCCCCCCCTCCACCCCCTTCCACCCTCTAACCCCCCCCCCAGTTCGGCTGCGCCGCAGTCCCAAACCTCTCAATCCACACCACAACCGGCTCCTCCTACCTATCTTCCACTACGAACATCGACGTGCTACTCATCGACGCGGAGGACGGGATGGCGCCGCCGGAGAGTATGAGGACAAGGGAGTTTTGGAGGGATGTGGTTGGGGTGGCGCTTGAGAGGACGGGTGTTGTTGGCGTGAACTTCATAGGTGAGAGGGCGGAACGTGACGATATGAAGCGAACAATGGAGGCGGCGCTACCGTACCATGACGTGTGGGCGTGCGGGATTCCCGCGATTGCCGGCGTGAGTGACCGTCACTCGTTGCTTTTCTCGACGCCGCGCGACGGGTGTGATATAGGGCTACTTGAGAAGGCATTGAATACAATGGAGAGTGTGGTGGATGAGGAGGAGGCGTGGTTTAGAGAGGTTGTGGAAGCGACGGCGCATCTTGAATAGACAAGACCTTTTATTACAGCTCGCCGGCAACAACTCTGAGTGGTGGGAGGGTGCGACTGCACAATCTTAGTTGCTTGACGGTGGCACACAAGTACTAACAACATCTAATCTCTACACAAGGCCCATGTTTCGGCTGTATAGGGTGGCAGTAGCGGCGTAAAAGGTTGGTTTAAATTTCGGAGCGGCGAGGCCTACATACATGGAGCACGACGACTAGGACGAGGACGAGGACTACGTCCCGCTCAGGTTCCTGAAGAATCTGATCAAGTTCCGCAGCGACACTGGCGGTGGCAAAACGGACCAGCTGCGAGTGCTGCTGCTGCGACTGTGGTCAAGGCCGAGACCATCTCCGAAGCGGTGAAGGAGCTGAACGTTACAGGGACGCTTGTGGAGGATTTGACGGCGCTGGTGATGCTCGAGACGGAAGCCAGCGAGGTCTACAGGAGCGCGATCGCGCACGATAAGGCGCCTACTTTGGTGCTTTTAACAGTCTCTGGCCCGTTCCTTGCTGGGCTCACGGCGGACAAGCAAGGTGACGGCATCATGAAGGCGGGTGGGTACGGGTACGGACAGAAGCAGAGCGAGTACAGCGCTGCTCTCATTGCTGCTCAGTCCTCGAAGGAGACTCAGCAGCATGCGACTGGCTCGAGGGCGAGGAAGAAGAGAGAGAGGGAGTCGGTGTAGGGATGCGTATTGACGGTGTACTTAACTAAACCCGCTTCTATTAAATCCAATCTTGTCACCCACATTATCCCTGGCCCTTATCCCTGGCCTCACCCCTTCTTGGCGAACAGCATCCCCGGCCACTTTTCCGCGTCCCACTGATCCCTGGGAAGATGCAGCTGGCTCTCAGTCTTCAGCCACCCCCCATCGCAAATCTTCAAGTACTCCTCCTTCTCCAAAATAAAGTCCTCCCTCATTAACATAAAGCTGGCTAGGGGAGGCACACAAACGAGTTTTGTTCTTTCGTGAGATGCAGCTGACCGGAAGACAGTTGAGGACGTTACGGCGCGAATCGAAGCGATCAGGGATGTGGTACACGGACCCCCCCTGTATATAAAGAGAAAGTTTGGTGAAAACATCAGCATACGGGCTAACCTAAACTGGGATTCGGGCACTGTTGCTCGACGGGCAGGGGGCCAGTTGGCGGGCGGGCTGTCGACAACCACAGCACCACGAACAATCCATTAACCGAGTCCTCTAGGGGGGAATTTGCCTGGAAGTTGCCGAGGAATCTTATAGCGGACTCTTAGGGGGCGACATTGGCATTCAAATTAAGGAGTCTTCGTCATTTAAGGAGTCTTCGTCTTGATCTGCTCATGCGCACGTCCCTGAGCCTACCTTAAAGTTTAAGCTCCCGTCTCAGAGCCTGTCTCCGGCGAATAAAGTGTTTAGGTGGGGTGGGTTTAGGTACAGACAACTTCACTTTTTCTTCAATTTACAACTGTACCCGGTACCCGGGTAGAAGTTTATACTTTCTACCCTCAAACAACTTACCCTTGCTCCCAGAGACGACCTCTATAACCTCTACACCACTGTATGGCTTCCCGTTCATGCAACGGAGCTATGGACTTCCACGATGACCAACGTAGAACCCGTCCTTAGGCTCTACTTGTTCACTACCAAGGAACTGTTAAGCTGCTAAGAAAAGGGAGAAGCGCTGCACGCCGCTTCTTCCATTTTTTTGCCCAGGGCGGCGGTCGTGAGGAGGGGGGCCCGTTTCATCCTTCATGTCAGTGTCGTTTTGGGGAATCGCGACTTCACCACCTTTGCACCCAGGTGTACGTAAGCGTCCATCTCATCGCTGCTGCTTCTTCTGACACCATCGCCCCCTTCTCCCCCCGCTATACCCCCATCGCTCATCTCCGCAATTACCCCCTTTCCTTTTACAACAACCTTACCCGGACATAGATAACTTAGATACCATGAGCACCATGAGCACCCTTTCCCCAACAACGATCCACTGCTGGTCCTCCCCCCGGTCCTGCTCTACCGCGCTCCTCTACTCCTTCTCGCAGCACCCGCTCGTCGGCCAATGCCTGGACGAGCCGCTCTACGGCCGCCATCTCCTACTCAATCCTCACTTGACAAGGCCTTACACAAAGGAACTCATGCAAGAACAACCGCATAGCAACAGTCTCGACGAGTGCTACGACCAGATCACGAAGCAGTCCACCGACGCCGCCCGCCCGATCACGTTCATTAAGCACATGGCGAAGCAAGCTCCCGTGCTGGAGCTCGCCAAAGTGAAAGGCCTTGCTGAGCTTGGCAACAAGGTGGATGTAGTCGGCGGCGGCAACCCCAAGTCCCTCATGAACACCCTTCTCTCTCAAGACAAGCATATCATCCTCCTCAGAGACCCACTCAAGGTCATCACCTCCTTCTCCAAATCCGCCGCCGTCAGTCTCGAAGAGGTCGGCCTTGCCGACCTCACGTCACTTTACGATGTACTCACCGGAAGCGGCGTGGCGTGGGGATCATCCAACGTCGTCGTCGTCGACTCTGAGCAGCTCGTCGCGAAGCCGGAGGTCACTCTTAGGGCTATCTTCGGCAAGTTCAACCTGCCGTTCGACCCCAAGATGCTCCAGTGGCCCGCCGGTCCCAAGCCGTTCGACGGCTGCTGGGCGGCACACTGGTACAGTCAGATCCACGCTTCCACCGGCTGGAACTCCTCCCCCAAGCCGCCCGTCTTCAAGACTCCCACCCCGGCGCACCTCGACTTGTACAAGACGTGCCTCCCGCTGTACACGAGTTTGAAGACGCGTTGCATCAACCCGCCGTGCGGCGAATTCTTAGACGGGAAGGAGCTGTACTCGGACGCGAGGAACGCGAACGTGTTGTACTTCATGGGCGCGAGTAACGAGGTCGGTACGATTTACCCGAGGGACCAGGCGAGTATCTCGCCGTTCGACTCGGCTGTGCAGGGCGGCGACGCGGTGTGGGAGGGAGTGAGGGTTTACAGGGGGAAAGTGTTCAAGCTGGATAGGCATTTGAAGCGGCTCTTCAAGAGCGCGAAGGCGATGGACTTCAAGAACGTGCACACGAAGGAACAGGTGGAGCAGGGGATCTTCCAGTGCCTCGCAGCGAACGGCATGAGGGACGGGGCCCACATGCGCTTGACGTTGACGAGGGGGAAGAAGTGCACGAGCAGCATGAACCCGAACTTCAACGTCTACGGGACGACCCTGATTGTGCTGGCTGAGTGGAAGAGCACGGAGGACAGAACGACTTACGACAACAGCAAGGGGGTGAAGTTGATCACTGCGAGCGGGAGGCGTAACGCGCCGGACACTTGCGACAGCAAAATCCACCACAACAACCTGATCAACAACATTCTGCCCAAGATCCAGGCGAACTACGCAGGCGCGGCCGACGCTTTGATGCTCGGCGTGGACGGGTTCGTGAGCGAGACGAACGCCACGAACGTCTTCTGCGTGATCGACGGCGTCGTGATGACGCCGCACGCGGACTACTGCCTGCCCGGCATCACGCGGGAGAGCGTGCTGCTGCTGTGCAAGGAGCTGGGGATTGAGGCGTTGGAGAGGAGGATCAGTTTGGTGGAGTTCCAGACCGCGGACGAGGTGTTCACTACCGGCACCATGGGCGAGCTCACGCCTGTCACGCACATTGACCAGAGGCAGATTGGGGACGGCAAGCTGGGCGAGATCACGGCGAGGCTGCAGGACGTGTTCAAGCAGTGCCCGGACAGGGACGGCTGGAGCACTGCGATCCCGGAGTTTGTTTAGTGTAAATGAGGAAATTATTGGCGAGTAACGGTTCACTTGAGCGCCGCAATGACGAGGTTCGCCGCCGCCTCGCTCGACTGCGGGTTCTGTCCCGTAATGAGCGTGCCAGTGCCAACGGCGGCGCTGACGGCGTTGGGAGACCAGTCGTCGCCCTTTGCGAAGTCGCCGCCCTGCTCGACGAACTTCTGCTGGAGGAGGAAGTCAACTTTGTCGGTGAGCCCGACGGCCGCCTCCTCGGAGTCAGAGAAGGCGGTCACCTTGACCCCGGAAACAATGGGCTTCCCCTGGAACTTGCAGCTCGCGAGGACAGTAGGCCCGTGGCAGTCCGCCGCAACGACCTTCCCCTTCTCAATCGCTCCCTCAATCGCGGCAATCAACGCCTTATCATTGTAGAAGTCAGGGTTGCAGCACCCATGCCCACCAGCAATGTAGATTGCGTCACACCCAGCAGTGTCACAGTCGGCGATGGCGGTCGTGTGCGAGAGGCCGCCGACGGCGGCCGCGTCGTGCATGAACTTCTTGCAGTGCTCCGTAAAGAAGCTCTCCCCCATACTCCCCTGATCAATGGGCACAGGCCCTCCAGTGACAGAAGCAAAGGTAACCTTATATCCGGCCTCAAGGAAGAGGTAGTACGGAGCGGCGACTTCCTCGAGCCACACGCCAGTGGGGTTGCCGTTGAAGGTGGCGGAGGAGGTGGAGACAAGGATGACTGACTTGGACATGGCGGCTAAGAAGAAGGGGAGGGTTAGCTCATATTCAATGATCGGTTCGCTAAAATGGAACCGGGGACAATACAGTGATGCAATGGGCTATGCGCATCGTTTGGCAAAGTCGACTACGATCTTGGGGGGGGGTCAGCGGGGTGTGATGATCGGCGGGGATTGTAGATTCGCAACGTACCTTTGGTGTTGTGGTTATAATGGAGGTTGACTAACATGCATCAGGTCATTATTTGTTGCGTACAGTACAGTGTACACCTGTACAGGTTGTATCAGTATCTTTCAACGGTATCGAATTCGACGCCCGGAGGGAATAGAATGACACCATGGAAGAATAGAGAGGAAGTGTTTGAGTGTCAAAAGCTACCAGTACTAGATGCGGTGTAATCAGGCGCGGTCACGCGCCGTCATTAACACTCCACACTCCCATCTCCCTACTTAAACGTCGCCCTCAAGAAAGCCTCGAACTCCTCCACTCTGTAACACGAGTTCTTCGGCATGGCTTTGAACGTAACGTCTCCGCTCTCCCCGATGCACCAATACCGAAGCGGCCAGCTCGCGAATACGCCGTTGAACGTGTCCTCCATCGTGTCCAGCACGCAGTAGTCCATGCTGTCGCAAAGCGCAGCGTAGTTCTTCCTCAGGATCGTTGCCGCCGCCATCCTATCCTCCTCGCTCCTGTGCTTCTTAACGCCGAACTCGAGCTGATTCACCGGCCAAACATCGCTCGCGTGCGCCTCACTCAAATAAACAAACACAAACGTCACCCCCTTCCCCCTGAACTCGCTTGCAAGTCGCGCAAACTTGGGCGCGTCCGCACGGAGCGGGGGTCACGTGATCGATCCCCCGAGCAGCACGAGCGGCTTTGGCAAGCTCTGCAGCGAAACCACGCCGCCTCCGAACCGTCTCAGCGGGGGCACCAAGTGAAAAGGCGCGACTGCGCCCACCGCCAAGTTCCCGTCCACGCAAATGTTGTTCCGGCGGTACAGCGACAGTTCCCGCGCTTTCTCCACCCCCACGTACTGCTCCGCGTGCCTCAGCACGTACACGCCCTCGCTCTCCTCCATCCCAAACTCCCCTGCAACCTGCGTCTGCAGCTTCTCAAGCACGTCGAACATGCCGTTCGGCTCGTGGCGGATGGTGAAGAACGCGCTCTGCGTGGACTCGCATAGCCGCAGCTCCTCCTCCCGTAGCAACATGCGACAGACGTGGTCGTACACGCTCCCTCCCCCCCCGCCCTTCCCTCCTCACTTCTGCCCGAAGGCGAAGTTGAAGCCGTCGCGGCCGCTGGACACGTGGCCCATGCCAAATCTCACTTCCTCCGACTCCGCGGGGCCCACCACCTCGTCATATCGTCCATAAAACTTGCCGTCGAATCTGTATATAGGCGTCTCGGGCGCTGGCTTTGGACCAAACACGTTCAAGGGTTGGAGGCCGTCGCGTCCGCTAGTCCAGTGAGCCATGGCGGGCATGGGAGTGCTAGCGGAAAGCTTATCGGGCAGGTTGGGCCTCAAGTCGCCGTTAAACGGGTAAACCGCTGGCGGCAGTCCCGGCTTCGGTACATTGCGGGGCCAAACCGCTGGCGGCAGTCCCGGCTGCGGAAGTTTAACTTTGCCAATGGCGTCGAAGCCTTCTTCCAGAGTTCTAATGCCGTCGAAGCCGTCCCGGCCGCTGGAAATGTGGACCATGGCAGCCGAGTACTCAGCCGTGGACAAATCCCTAAAATATTCAGCATTGCGTACGATCTCCTCAGACTCAACCCTGACAGCCTCAATCCTAGCACTGCGTTCCCTAGCACTGCGTTCCTGAGCACTTTCCTCAGCCTTCTTCACGCCATCCTTCGTGTCCACATTCGCGTTCGTGCCCAACACCTTGATCATGGTGTGAGTCACGTCGTGGTTCGCGCCGCTCGCCTCGCAGCCTTTGCACAAGTGTACGTTGGGGCACGTTGTACAGGAGTATCGAAATCCTGTCACAGGATTCTTGCAGCCAAGGCAGGTTATGTTGGGGTGGATCCAGTCAGAAATGTTGGCCACGTCGGACCGGAGGAGGGCCGAGGTCGCCGCGTGGTCAATCCTCAGAAACAGGTGGTTCCCAACCTGTTCATGATGCGCAAAAACAGCCTTGTCATAACAAGATGCGCAGAAGTCAGTGTTGGGACAGCCGGTGCAGTGGTACCGCGTTCCAGCTATCGCTTGAGCGCACGCGTCGCACCCCACGCCGATGTGTATTTCCGTTGAGGTATGTGCGACGTTCATTGTCAGGTGTGTGGGGGGGTGTTGAGGAGCCTGGATTTTATTGTCAGATAGGTGTTTCTCTGTCTGCAGTCCAATGATCTTTCAACGCTTACGACTACAGCGACTATGATAAGAAGGAACAGAAGAGACTGCCCGCCAACAGCCACGTCTCGAGTGCCACCATTCGCCGCCACAGTTTTGACATTCCGTCACCGTTGGCCGTCAAAACGTCGGCTAGGCAAATAGCAGGGGCATAGAACTTTGCGCTATGCCCCTGCTATTCACGGCAGTACCGCCCACGCGAGCTTATCGCAGAAGGCGACCGAACGACGACGGCAGAACGTTCCCAACCTTTGTCGCCCCTCTGAAGCCACTCGTGAGGGTCTCACTCGCCCCCGTCCCGCCCGTCCAAAAGGGCCTTCCGGCCTGTTTGTACTGTAAAAACGACACCCGAGCTCTGCAACGCTGACACTGCTACCTGGCACGCGACTATCTGGCAACTGACAAAAGACCCTCTCTAGCACTCGCTTCGCTCGTGCCTCACGACCCTCTCTAGCACTCGCTTCGCTCGTGCCCTCCCCTTACCCTTCCCTCTTCAATAATATCTCCCAGTCCCCTTTTTCACACCATGGACGACATGGAATGCTCAGACTTCGTCGAAGAAGAGCTCGAAACCACCATCAAGCTCCTCCTCCTCGGCACCTCCTGCACTGGCAAAACCTCCCTCCTAACCCACTACCTAAAACCCACCACAACCTTCACCCGCTGCCACTCCCCCACAACCACCACGGAGTACTACGAGCACAAGACCACCACGGGACCTGAGGACGTCACTGTTATGCTGTGGGACACGCCGCCCTTCGAAGTCATGTACCCCGTCGTGAAGGGTTATCGTGGAGGAGGGGGGGGAGGAAAGGATCCGAGTTTGAAGTATAGTAGTCTGTATAAGGGGTTGGGAGGCGTCATCCTTACTTTGGACATCTTCAACGAGGACTTCGACCTGCACGGCATCTCCCTCGTCCTCTCCCGCATCAAGAAGGAGTGCGGGTCTGTAAAAACCCCACCCGTGACCGTCGTGTTTGGCAAGTGGGATCTCGTTGACAGGACGGACGATTACGGGTTCGACGTTAAGGCGATGTATGACGCCGTTCTCAACGTGCTGGACGACAAGTTGACACCGAGCGGGTACGCGTCGCTTCGTACGAGTGTGTCGCAGGACCGCAACGTTGCGCAAGTGTTTGAGATGGCGGTGGAGAATTACTTTAGGTGGGGGAAGGGGAGGAGCGATGACGTGCTGCAGGACGCGAGCACGTTGTCGGCGAAGAAGCCGAAGAGCAAGAAGAAGAAGTCGAAGCCGGCGGTGGCTGAGAAGGAGAAGCTGTACAAGGACGACGAGGAAGACAAGTTTCAGTCCAGTCTAAAGCCCAAGCCGAAGAACTTGTTCGGTGATCCCGCCGACACTCAGACTGCTCACTCGTCGGAGCACGGCTCTCCCCCTATTCCCTCTGACGCTCTTGCTCCTCAATCGGGCGGCTCCGGCGCTCCCACCACGCCGCGTCGTCGCCGAACGGGCGGGAAGAAGAACGCGGTGGACCTGATACAGAGCGCGGCGAAGAGCGCGGTGCCCCAGGAAAACTGCGTGATTAGTTAACTGGCATTTTTTACGGAAAGTGGGGATGTGTCACCAAGCACAAGGTCAGTGTAGCAGCGGGCTGCCAGCGGTCCGTTTCGTGCTTCGCCGTTAAGGGCGAAAGTGAGGACGGCGATGTCTTGCGACTTAGCTTGAACGATCCACTTCTTGTAGCGAGCTGGGACCGCGCACACTCTCCACTTCCTCTCGCTGACCTATTTCATTCGTCTACCCACCCCCTCTCTATTTCACGTTGTTTCCTCGCTAACTATTTCCCCGCCTTCCGCTACAATCTTTCTTGTCCCCGGGCCACTTTAAACATGACATCTCTTTCTCTTCGCTCCCATGACCACCTTCCGCCGCCAATTCACACCGCAGCTCTTCACCCCCCCCCCTCATCTGCCCCCCCTTCCCTCGTATCGACCTCCTCCTCATCGTCATCGACCTCAAGCTCCTTCAGCCCCTTCAGTGTCGGTTCAAATACCTACCTGACCTCGACCTCCTCCACCACTATCGTGACACCACTAGCCAACTCGTCACCAACAATCGCCCGCAAAATGCTCAGACGCAGACACGTCATCAAGTCCCAGCGCGTAGCCCCCGCCGTCCCCAAGCCCTCCATAGATCACACACCCTATCCCTTAAAAAGGACCAGAATCAGTTCCCCTTCGCCCAGCCCCCCCTCCCACGTCTCCAAAGGCGTCCACTTCGCCCCCCCCTCCCCCTCCTTCGCGACCCCGCTCCGCAAGCGCCTCACCCGCTCCGCCAGCATCACCCGAACCAGCATCGGCGTCACACCAGACGGCAATCACATGCCCGTTCCGCCAAAGCAGACACCTGAGAAGAGAATCTCATGATGTGAAGTGTAGTAAAGTTGCCTAAAGTTACATTTAGGACACGCTTTTGAACATTATCGTTGGCGCGTTTACACGTAGCGATTTGTGCATCAATACAGTAAGACAGAGGGTCCGAAGAACAGTAAATGGCTGTGGTCTTAGACCACCCCATTTAAACACTATCTCAACTTCGCCACAGCACCATAATACCACCGCTCGTTCACTCCTCGAGCAAGAAGCAACAGTCCTTAAGCAAGTCCTCCACGGCCTCCTGACTCTCCAACCCAAACAGCTCCACGCCCCCCTGCATCATCCCGTCCACGACCTTGGCGATCTCCGCCCTCTTGTACCTCTCCTCCCCCCAGCTGCTGTTCAAGATGAGCAGATGCAGCACCTCGACATACTTGCTCCTCAGCACGCTCTTCTCCGGCGAGTTCTCTAGCTCCCTCACCAGGATCTCAATCAACACATTAGTGTCATTCGTGAACATCATGTTCGCGACGTCCGGGTCCGAGAACACGTCGCAGAACACCTTCAGGCACGAGAGCGTGTTGGCGTTGTCGCAGTTGGGGTAGCTGTTGTCGTTCAGAATGTTCATCACGACCTCCACGAACCTAAGGAGCGAGGGTTAGTGCGGCGCGGAGGTGTGTGAGTGTCGGCGCCTTCTAAGATCGGCTCGGCTCACCCGCTGGTCATCTGCGCGTCGCCTCTGACGGTGGTGATCACCAACGGCCCGCCCGCGGCCTCTCGCACGTCTCCCCTCGCGTTAAGCACGACCAGCGCTTGCCCGCACTGCTCAAACGCCGCGTTTTTCACGCCCGCCAAACCCTTAACCAAGTCAGACGTCGCAAGCTTGAGCTCGTCCAAGCTGTTCTCAACGCCGTGCATGTTCTTGAACAGCTCCTGGAAGATCATGAACAGCACCATAGCCTCTTCCTCCCCCTCTTCGCCTTGCATGCTCGCCACCGCCGGAATGGCGAGTCTAGCCGGCGTGAGAATGTCCTCCAATGCCGCTAGCGTCGTCCAGATTCCGGAGTGGAGCTTGGAGAAGAGGACGAGGTTGCGGAGGGAGTACCCAAATGCGGGCAAGTAGTCGACGCCGGCCGGATCGTGGCCGTGCGCGATGATGTTGAAGAGCAGCTGAGGGAGGTGGAACGACTCGTCAGCGCCTGCAATTAGCTCGATCCACTGCTCTTCAGTCCCCGCGCTCTGAGAGAGCTCGCACAGCCTCTGCAGAGCGGGCAGCGGATTGGACGAGGACAGACAGGGCGTTAAGTTCCCGACTTCCACCTTGAAGTCCTCGGCCCTCTCCCACGTCTCCGCAGCAGCCTCCTCCCTTAGCTCCGCAAGATCCTCCTCGTAACCCTCGGGCTTGTCCCACGACGTCGCGCCCGTCGCCGAGTTCCGGTAGAAAACCTGCGCGTCATTGTCCGCGCCCGTACCGTCTCCAAACGTCACGCCCCTGCAGCGCTCCCACGTCCCCGCGGTGTCCGCTTCATCGTCGTCCGCTTCATCGTCGTCCGCTTCGTTGTCGTCTTCATCCTCTTCGATAGAGGGAGAGCCAGCCGCAGCCATCATGTTAAGAGCAGTGGGGTCTATCTGGGAGATAGCCGCGCTCGACCTCCTCCGAATGGACGACAGTATGCTCTCCGGGCTCACGCTGCTCCGCCGTGCAGCAGAGGGAGGGTCTACAGCAGAGGACTCAGATGTTGGCTCTTCCTGTTCAAATTCCGGCAGCTCCTCTCCCTTCACAATGACGCCGGTCTCAGGCTGCTCCCAAACGCTCTGCGCAGACTTGCGGTTATAGAAGTACACCGCCCCCTCGTCCGTCTCGTACTGCAGCCACTCTTCCACCTCTGCAACTTCCAATGACTGGTCAGGCTCACCGTCATTCCCAACGCCATTGCCCACAGTAAGGTACTTCTTGGATCCTTGCAGTTCCTTAACGCGCTTCAGGGCGCGGAGAGCGGCCGTTCGATCGCCGGACTGGCGGGCCACGAGGGCTGAAGCATGCAATGATCGGATCTCTGTATCTATTTCTGCTAAGCTGGACATGGGAAGGGAGACACACACACACAGGGAGGGAGGGAGATAGGTGACGGCGGAAGGAGGTGGCGATGGTGGAAGGAGTGAAGGAATGGCTAGTGGGGAAGACGCGGCGCAGTATTTGGGAGGAGGGACAGCAGGAAATGAAGATCAGTCTACCCGACTTACAGTGTACAATACCCTGGTACAATACCCTTGATCTTCATGCGAAACGTGTTGAAGAGCTGTGCGCCTGCCGTACGCCCCCCTTTGGCCCGCCGCTACGAACCCCGTTTTACTTTAAACACTGCTTTGTGCCTCTATTACTCACTCCTCCTCCTCCTCGCTGTCCTCCTCGGCAGCCCCCACACTGATATTAACGTCGAACTCCTGGTCCACGCCCAAGTAGCTGTCGCTCATCAAGAACAGCTTCAGCTTGTGGTCTCCGACCTCCTCCGGAGCCATGCCGTCCAAGTTGACGACCCCCTTTTCTCCCAGCAGAGTCCTCTTGATGGCCAGCAACTTGTTGTTCTCGACGTCTCCCAGCACCAGCCAGTAGCTCTCCATCTTCTCCTCCGGGAAGAGCGGGCTGCACACGACGCCCACCTTCCTCTTCTCCTCCTCCTCGTCGTCCTCGTCCACCTCCCTCGCCAAGCTCACCTTCACCCTCATGCTCCCCCCCGCGCTCAGCTCTCCCGCGTCAACGACCTCCACGCCCACCTCGACGACCGGATAACTGTTGCAGAAAGTGGCCACCTCATTCATCTCGTCCTCTCCGACCCCCTGCAGGCAGCTCTCCCTATCCTCGTCCTCCATCTCCAAAATGTCAAAGGGGCTCTCCACGCCCTTCTTCTTCAAGGCCTCGATGTTAGCCTCGCTCAGGCCCGGCACCTGCTTCAGTACGCTGTCCTTGCTCCACACGCCCTGCACGACCATCTGGCTGACCTCCATGGCCGCCAGCGCCGGCTTGAGCCACCCGTTGCTCGCGACGACGTCCACGATGGCTTGCAGAATGCCGACACTCCCTCCCAAGACCTCCTTCTGGTCCTGCTTCAGGTCCGGGTTCATGCCCTTCCTCTCGAAGTGGCTCTGTAGCAGCACGAGCGCCTTGTTGTTCGGGTCGTTCCACACGGCCGCCTCGGTCGTGTACGGCAAGTTCCTCGCCATCATGCGCAGCGTCTTGTCCTCGTTGTGGCGCATCCCGAGCGAGCCGAACTCGGTCGCGGCGCTCAAGATCTCCACGATGCCCCTCGTTTTTGTCTTGCTCGTGACGCTCGCCGCCACCAGCTCAATGGTGCTGTACGTCAGGTAGTAGAAGCTCCCGACCATGCCCAGGTTAAGCGGGCTGACCTCCCCCTCCTCCTCGTCGAGCTCGATGCACTTGCTCTCGCCCAAGTCGCCCAACACCACCTCGACGATGTCGCTCAAGTGCTCGCTCAAGTGCTGCGGCGTGGTCCCGCTCAGTCCGTAGTAAATGGGGTTCTTCGTGAGCCTCCTGTACAGGAAGCTCCACGTCAAATAGTCCAGAGCCTCCTGCTGGTTCTCGATGACCTTCGTGCAGATCTCGCTGCAGAAGTTGTCGTGCAGGAAGCTGTCCAAGTGCGACTCCACCGGGAGCGGCTCGAAGAGGAGCTTCTTGAGGTGCTCCTTCTTGGGCGTGTGGCACATGATCAGGCACTTGGCCGCGCTGTCAGTTCCGGGCCTGCCCGCCTTCCCCATCATGTTGAGCATGTCCGAGATGGCGTAGTCGACGTATCTTCCCTCCTTGCCGTCGTAGCTCTCGGTGCCGAGAATCGCGACGAAGTGCGCCGTCAGGTCCAGTCCCCACGTGCAGTCGTACGTGCACACGAGCACGCCGATGACGCCCGCCTTGTAGAGCATCAGGACCTTCTTCCTGTCCCCCTCCGTCATGCCGGAGTGGATGAAGCCGACCCCGCTCCCCAACGTCTCAGTCAAGCTCTGCTCCTTGACCGTCGCCGCCTCCTTCTGCAGCATGTCCTCGCTCCCGGACTTGATGAAGCTCGTCGCCGACTCGTCGTCGCCGCCGTTAGTCACGTACGTCATGATGTCGATTGCCGTGAGCTGCGCCTGGCGCCTGCTCGGAACGAACACGAGCGACGGCAAACTGCTGCTGCCAGCGTACCTCCTGATGCCGTTGTACAGAGGCTTCCCGAACGCCAGCAAGCGCGAGGAGAAGTTGCTCACGTCCGACGACTGCATGAAGATCTCGAGCGGGATGGGGCGAACCTTGGGCGAGAAGTTGAACAGCCCGCCGCTCTTGACGCCCATCCAGGCACCGACGTCGTTCGCGTTGGCCAGACTGGCGGACAGGCCGATGAACCTGATTTGGGACTCGGTCTGAGCCGCGACGTAGCGCATCCTCGAGATGCACACCTCGAGGGTGGGGCCGTCGGTCCCGCCCAGCAAGTGAAGCTCGTCGAAAATGACCAAGCTCGCGTTCTGGACGGCCTTACGCTGCTTCCACCTCCTGCTGTACGAGTCAAAGTTCTTCGTTGTGGACAGCACGATGGCGCTCGCGGCGAAGATCTTGGTATCGGTGGGGGCGTCGCCGGTGAGCACGCCGACGCTCACGCCGATCTTGCCGAAGCGCTCGGTCCAGTTCGCGGCCATGATGTCGACACCCTCCTTTTTGGGGTGAATGTAGACGGTCTTGTTGCTGCTGTCAACGGACAGAGAGCGCAGGATGGCGAACTCGGCGCAGATGGTCTTGCCGCTCCCGGTGGGTGCGCACACGAGCGCGTTGCTGTCCTTTTCGTACAGCTCGTGGAACGTCTGCGACTGGATGGGATTGAAGTGCGAGATGTTCAGCGCGCGGTAAAGGGACTGGATCTGTTTGCTCGGGAGTGTGGTGATGGGGAGCGGCTGCAGGTCCAGGAGCTGGGTGGGAGGCGGGAGCTTGCCAGGAAGGATGAGGTTCTTGAAGCTAATCGGGATGCACGACTCGGCGTGCAACCACGTGTCGGACACGACGCGAACGAAGTAGTTCGGCGGGAGGGGATCGAGCACCGGCACGGAGAACGTGACGAAGTGCTGCTGGGCCGCCGTGTCGGACTTGAGCATGAACTGCTCCTGGTGCAGAACGCGCTGCTGGTCGACGTCCTCGACGAAGACGTGGAAGAGCTGAGCGTAGTCGTGGACCTTGATGTCCCACTCGAAGTCCGGCGTGATGGTGAGCTCCACGCGAAGCATGGAGCGCGTGATGGGCTGCACGGACGCGGCGAGCTCGAGGCGGGGGAACTGCGACACGAGCTTGTGCAGAGTCCGGCCCATCTTGGGCGCGCCGACGAGCTCGCCGAGGTCGATGGGCTTGAGGTCGATGTAGCGCTCGAACGGAATGTCCTTGCGCTCGAGCTTGCGCGTGACGATGTCGGGAACGTTCTTGAACTGGCGCAGAGGCGACTGGGAGCGCCACGTGCGGTGCGCGATCATCTTGCAGTAGTTAAGAGTGAGGCACGAGAGCTCGGCCCAGCCGCGCTTGAGCGAGATCTCGAAGAGGCAGCGCATGATGCGTGACGCGGACTGCTGCACGTGCGACATGTCGGCGAGGAGCGCGAAGCCGTCGAGGGACAGGTGCGAGATGTACGCCTGCAGGAGGATGTTCACCTTCGCGGAGGGCTCGTCGACGGCCTCCTTGACGGGGATCGGGACCTTCTGAGAGAGCTTGGTCAGCTCGAGCTTCTCGTCGTCGCGCACGTGGATCTGCTTGAACTCGCCGGACATGGCGAACAGGCGCAGGAGCTCAATATCGCTCATCGTGGGCTTGAGGTGCTTGTTGTACGTAGCCATGGACTCGTGGCTGATGTAGTAGTGGCTCGAGGTCTTGCCGAGGGGCGTGGACTGGAGCGCACCCGATCGGCGGTCGTAGCGAACGAGCTGCGACTTCTCGAGGAGGGACGCGGCAGAGTGCACGAGGTTGTAGCGGTGCTCGCGGAGCGACGGGTCCGTCTCAAGCTGGCCCTCGGGCACGCCGTAGAGGGTGGGCGACTTGAGCATGCGCACAAACAGGTAAGAGTACGAGAGCCACTCCACGGCCTGGTCGATCGACGTGATGGAGCCCAGCACGATCTCGGCGTTAAGGTGGTTGGGCAGGCACTTGATGAGCTGCGACTCCACGGGGAGCTGGAGGTTCATGAGGGACAGGTAGTACTGCAGCTCCGAGTGGTTCGTGATGATGATCCCCTCTCCCTCCGAGTCGAACTGCGGCCTTCCCGCACGGCCCAGCATCTGCATGATGTCGAGGGGACTGAGCTCCACCCACCTCCCCTTCTCCGGGTTGTACATCTGCGTGCCCTTGATAATTACAGAGTGTGCGGGCAGGTTAACGCCCCACGCGAGCGTCGCGGTACACACCAGCACCTGGATGTGCTTGTCCGCGAACAAGTCCTCCACCAACTCGCGATCTGAGCGCGTCAAGCCGGCGTGGTGGATCGCGAACCCGTACGGGAGAGTCTCCTTGAGGTCGGCGGACTTGACGTTCTCGAGCTCCTCGGTGACAATCTCGCGGGACGCCGAGTCGTCGCGCATGAAGTACGACATCTCGTCGTTGGCGACCGCCTGGTCACGGAGCGCCTTGGCCGTCTTGGCGGTCTCGGCGCGGGACGTGACGAAAATGAGCACCTGGTTCTTGCTCTTCTGCTGCAGAAGGCACTTCTCGTACGTGATCTCGTTCATCACTTGGAGGCGCTTAAGGGCCTTCTTCTCGGTGATGCCGATGTACTGCTGCTGGAGCGGCACTGGGCGGAACGAGTTGTCGAAGAAGAACAGCCCGGTGGCGGGGTTCACGCGGAGAAATGTCGCGACGTCGCGGTAGTTCGGGAGCGTGGCGGAGAGGCCAACGATGCGCACGGGCTCCAGCGTCTGCTCGACCTGCCGGATGGTGCGAGAGACGAGGGACTCGAGGACCGGGCCACGGTCGTCGTGAAGGAGGTGAATCTCGTCGATAATGACGAGGCGCACGAGCTGGGTGTACGTGCGGTCGTCCGACTTGCGCGTGATGATGTCCCACTTCTCGGGCGTCGTGACAATGACGGACGTGTCCATGATCTGCTGGCGGGTGAGGTTGGAGTCGCCGGAAAGCTCGCGCACCGTCATGCCGAACGGCTTGAGGCGCCGCCCGAAATTCTTGACAACCTCCTGCACGAGCGCCTTCATCGGAGCCACGTACACAATCTTGAACGCCTTCGTGTCCACTGTGTTGTCCGGGTTCAGGTACTGCGACACCACCTGCATCATAGTAAGCATCGCAACGTTCGTCTTCCCCGCGCCAGTCGGCGCGCAAAGGAGCAGGTTCTCCGAGTTCTTGAGCGCGACATCGCACATCTTCGACTGGAGCCGGTTCAGCTTCTCCATGCCCGTGAACGCCGGCTGGCAGAACTTAGGCAGCCCGGTGACCTTCACGTATGCCTCGTCCGCGCCGGGCACGGAGCGGATCGCGGGCACATGCACCTCCTCGTACCCCGGCTTCATCGCCCTCCACGATTCCTTGGGGAGAGTGCACTGGGGGGCACACACACATGTGTGAGAAAAGGGTACGGCGGTGTGAACAAAGGAGGGTGGGGGGCGTCATACCTTCTCGTTCGTCATGGTGCGCGCGCCGTCCTTGAAAGCGAGGTTGTCCAGGTCCAGCGTGGCCTCGGGTTTGGCAGTGAAGATGTTCCCTTCGCCCAAATCCATCTCGTCGTCGCCCACCACAGTCGGCGAGTTCTTAGCGTTAATCGCGCGCAACGTCGCCGCCTCCAAGCTCCGGTTCTGCACCACCTCGTCGATGCGCGACTTCCCGACGATGTCGGACACGTTCTCCGTCGTGTTGAGCTCCTTCAGAATCTCTTGACCCTCCCCACTCCCCTCCATCTCCTTCACCGCCTTCTCCATCGCCTCAGCGTCATCCCCCGCCCTTCTGTAGTTCGTAACGTGGAAAATGCGCGTGCGGTTCACGGTGAGGGTGCGGCAGGTGTCGAACTTGTCGAAGCCGAGGAGGACGCAGAGCTTGTTCTCGACGGCGCGGGAGTCGGGGAGGTTGAGGAGGGCGTGGACGGAGCTGCATATTTGGGGGAGCGTGTCCGCGGGGTAGTGGGGAGAGAGGAGGCGGGAGATGTAATCCACGGGGATGTGGTGGACGGAGAGAGCGGCGGCGGGGGCGGCGGTCGTGGCGCCGGCAGTGGCCGTCGTAACTATGTTGCCGTCCTCAATATCACTGTCGTCCGCGTCAGACAGCACCTCGTTCTCCACATCACTCTTGTTCCCATCCTCCTCGTCGTCGTCGCTGTCAAAAACAACGGCGACGCCCATGTCATCAATGGCCGCGTCGTCGTCAGAGTCGGCAGTGGCGGTGGCGGCGGCGGCGGTGTAGTCACTGCACGCCTTCGCGTCCTTGTAAAGCAGAGCGTACGTCTCCTTCTTGACTGTAACGCCAAGAACTTGCGAGATCTTAAGCTGGCGATCAGCAAGGCCATCCGTGAAGGAGAGCTCCAGGACTTCCTCGGCGGCGGAGGTCATGACGGCGGTGGACTGGGAGCCGAGCACGGTCTTGAGCGTGGCGATGAGGGAGAGGTACGCTGCCTTGGTGGCCTGCGTGGTGGGCGTGTACGCACCTCCGCCAGTCTGCGTGAGTTCAGTGGCCTGCTGTGCGGACTTCTTGGACTTTTTGGACACAGCGGGCTTGTCGGCGGCGGCGCGCTTGAGGCCGGCGCCCATGGACTTGCCAGTGGCGGCGTCGGTTCCCCACAGGGACTGGACTTCGCCGGTGGCGGCGCCTGTGACGGTCTTGGCACCACCTTGGCGAGAAAGGACTAGGTTGGAAGTAGCGGCATAGGAGAATTGGGAGGAGCGGGCGGCGTCTTCGGACATTTTGGGGTAGCGGTGTAGACAAGTAGGGGGGGTGCTAGGGTGGGCTGGGGGTGGAC
>Ga0307985_10000655_pt1 | contig 20115 bp, 17 predicted proteins | sample EllFjometageno80_FD_203155 | JGI IMG/M metagenome (GOLD analysis project Ga0307985, IMG submission 203155) | Marine microbial communities from Ellis Fjord, Antarctic Ocean - #80 | ecosystem: Environmental > Aquatic > Marine > Unclassified | place: Southern Ocean | collected 2014-10-09 | reverse complement strand
CTTCTCGTCAAGGTCCTGACCAGGTTCCCGTTTGCCGCTCCCATGTTCTTGTCGGTTCGGGTCGCCCACGGCCTAATCGGACTTGGCGAGGCCGCCGTTCGCTTGCACTGCTCCTGCTTGGCGTCTATCTGCCTTTCAAACTCGCCGAGCGTGTCTGCGAGTTCGCGCTTCTACGCACCGCCCCTCGGGTCGGTCGGGGTGAACCATCCGCCTCAGCCATGGCAAGATCGTCGACATAGCCCCCGGTTGAGCCGGCGCCCACCTATCGGGTCCCTCTCGCTGGGCTGAAGCCTGTCGCGTTGGTGCCGCTAGCGTCGTGCACCGATATGGCTACACCAATGACGACCGCCGAGTTCCTTGGGCTCACCACACAACTCGACGGCACACAGAAATTGACCATGACCGACCGTCTACTCGGCGGCAGCTCCGGGTCACTCTTCGGCGGTGTAGGTCTGGCCGCCGGGCTAATCGCCCTCAAGGAGGCCGCCGGCCAACCACCGGTCTATATGACGTGCCAGTTCACCTCGACAATCCAGCCACCAAACGAGCTCGTGGTCACCACCGAAATCCTGACAAGGGGCCGCACAGTATGCCAGGCCCGCTTGACCGGAACGAGTGCCGATCGAACAATCCTGGCGCTGCTCGGCGCTACGGGGAACCGCACTGAAGATCACCGCCGTACGTGGCGACGGATGCCCGAGGTTGCACCACCCGAAGCGTGCGAACCACTGCAGCGTTCTCAAGACAACGAGTCCTTGCACGATCATGTCGATGTTCGTATGGCTCGCGGCATGTTCGGCTTCGCGCCTGAAGACGCCGTCGGGCGTGGCACCGCTAGCGGCGATGCGTCAACACTTTTCTGGACACGCATGCCTAACATTGCCCACGACGCTGCTGCCCTTGCGTTGATGGCCGACTACCTGCCGTCGGCGGTGGGCAACTCGCTCGACCAACGAATCTTCTGCTCGAGCTTGGACAACACGATCCGGTTCGTCGCACCGCTTGAAGTCGACGAGTCCAGCGAATGGGTGCTGTGTGAAAGCCATGTTGAGTTTGTAGCGGCGGGATTCGCTACGAACCGAGGGTTCCTGTGGAGCCGCAATGGCACACTTCTTGCGTCTGCCAACCAGTCGATGACCGCCGCGAATCCGCGCGACTAGAACTCAGAGGCGTCGTCCGATTTGGCGGCACAGAGCGAAGCAGTGAAAGCTCAGCCCATGGCTGAAGACGTACTACTCATCGACGACCCCGCCTCCAAGATTCGCCGACTCACGCTAAATCGACCAGACAAGCGCAATGCGCTCGACGACAGTCTCCGAGGTGCTCTGTTTGACGCTCTACGCGCCGGCGACCGGGACAAGGATGTCTCGGTCATGATCGTGCGAGGTGCCGGCAAATGTTTCTCGGCTGGCTACGACTTAAGCAAGCCGAACCGGCCGGTCGAACGGGCTAGTGCCTACCAAGATGGCTGGTGGGCGCGCCATGTGGTGAACAATTGGTTCGAGATGTGGGACATGTCCACGCCCATTATTGGCCAAGTCCATGGCTGGTGCCTGGCCGGCGGCAGCGAGCTAGCAACAGCGTGTGACCTGGTCTACGTGGCCGACGATGCACAGATCGGCTACCCGCCCGTGCGTCTCATGTCGCCACCAGACATGCAATGGCAGACCTGGATGATGGGGCTTCGCCGAGGCATGGAAGCCTTGTTAACTGGCGATGCCATGTCGGGCACCGAAGCGGTCGAGTCGGGGTACGCGAACCGCGCCTTCGCCGAGGGTGACTTGGATGACGAGGTACTGAAGATCGCGAACCGAATAGCAAAGATCCCACTCGACCTGCTGGCCATGAACAAGCGGTCCGCACACCGCGCCATGGAAGCAATGGGCATCCGCGACGGGATCCGAGCCACCACCGAGCTCCAGGCACTCGCCTTCCACCAGCCATCGTCGCTGGCGTATCGCGAAGGATTCGGCGAAGGCAACCTCACCGACAAGCTCAGCGAACGAGACGAAACTTTCGGCGACTACCGCACCTCCTGACAACGAGCCAGCAGCCCACCGGTCAATCGTTCCTGGAAGGACCGTCATCATCTGTGTCAGGCACCAAGGACAACCCTGGAGGGACTGTCGATGTGCGCAGCTGGATCATCGTTTCGGCGAGGAACGAGACGAAAGGCGGACTTCCCTGACACAGAAGGTGTAACCCTTCGTGTCTGACACAGAAGGTGTAACCCTTCGTGTCTGACACAGATGATGCGGTTAGCTGGCTCGGCTTGACGAGATGACACCGGTGTCGAAGCCGGCCAGATGAAGTCCCCCGGCGAATCGGGCGTGTTCAATCTTCGTGCATCGATCCATGACCACTTGGAGATTCGCGGCTAGCGCTATATCGGCGGCCTCGTCGGACATGATGCCAAGCTGCAGCCATAAGGTCGTTGCACCTATTGCTACGGCCTCGGCTGCGATGGCAGGGCAATCGTCGGGTTTGCGAAACACATCGACCATGTCTGGCACTACCGGCAACGCCTCAAGCGAGGGGTAACACGGGAAGCCATTAATTTCAGTTTCACGTGGATTGACTGGATACAGGTCAAAATTGCAGCCGGAAGATGCCAGGTAGGTCATCACAAAATTGCTCGAGCGCGACGGGTTAGAAGATGCTCCAACCACCGCGATAGAACGGGTCCGATCAAGGATCTGCTTGCGGCTCATGGCGCTGGGTTCACGATAGGTCACAGGCCAATTGTGCCCTGCGCCCGCTATATGCGCCAGCTGTGAGGCAAACTGACAGGATGAGATCGCGACGACGCCTACTCATCTGTCTCGCCGTAGCCACGGTAGCCATTGCTGCCTGCTCACCGGCCACGGTGGTCGTCCGCGACGAACGCGCAACCGCTCCCGCAACCGCTCCTTCAACCGATAGCAGCACCCGGACCGGCACCGAGTCAGACGACACCGAAACAGCAGACGACGCGGATGATGACCGCGATCCACGCGACGACACGCCCACACCTCCAGAAGTCGACATCGGAGAGGGCTTCGGGTTGGGCGGCGCCGAGCAACTCCGAAGCCTGCTCGCTGACTGCGAAGACGGCAACGACCTGGCATGTGACATTTTGTATCGGATCTCGCCGTTTGACTCAGCAGAAGAGGATGCGGCTGTGACCTGTGGGGGCCGCGCCGACGTCGCTGTCACCTTCTGTACCGCAGGCATCGACGCTGGCGAAGACGAACTCGTCTTCGATCCCAACAGCGCGGGGCTGGAACGCGTGATCGAAGCTTGTCAGGTCGATGGCAATATGACCGCCTGCGACTTCCTCTACTACCGCTCGCCTATCGATAGCGAGTTCCAAGAGATCGGCGGCACATGTGGCGGACGAGTCAACGTCGCGGTTCCGGACTGCCGGTCGATCATCGACGAATAGCCCAACACGCCGGTAGCACCGTCGTCAACGCTGGTTAGCCGAGGGCTTGGTCTAGATCCCACAGAATGTCGTCCAGGTCTTCGAGTCCGACGGAAAGCCGCACCATGTCGCCACCGACTCCAGCCGCTGCCAGCTGTTCCTCGCTGAGCTGTTGGTGGGTCGTTGATGCCGGGTGAATCACGAGGGTGCGGGCATCGCCGACGTTGGCCAGATGGCTGATGAGTTCGAGCTTCTCGATGAACGCCTGGCCTGACTCACGACCGCCCTTCACCCCAAAGGTGAAGATCGCGCCGGCACCACGCGGCAGGTATTTGGCCGCCAACGAGCGATAGGGCGAGTCCTCAAGGTCGGCGTGGGCCACCCAGCTGACTCGAGAGTCGGCGTCGAGCCATTGAGCGACCGCTTGGGCATTACGGACATGCTCGTCCATGCGCAGCGGCAGGGTCTCGAGACCCTGCAGCAGCAGGAACGCATTGAAAGGTGACAGCGATGCACCCACATCACGAAGTTGTTCGGATCGCAGCGCCATGCAATAGGCGTACTCGCCGAAATTGTCGTACCACTGCAGGCCGTTGTAGGTCGGAACGGGTTCGGTCATGCGGGGAAAGCGCCCTGAGCTCCAGTCAAAGGCGCCAGCCTCGGTGACCACACCGCCGATACTGGTTCCATGGCCGCCAATGAACTTGGTGGCCGAGTGCACCACGATGTCAGCGCCCCACTCCATGGGCCGACACAGCCATGGCGTGGCGAAGGTCGAGTCGACAACAAGCGGCAGGCCATGGCTGTGGGCCACGTCGGCCAGCACCTCGAGATCGGCGACCGCACCGCTGGGGTTGCCGATGATCTCGGTGTACAACGCCTTGGTCTCGGGCCGGATCGCCGCAGCAAACGCGTCGGCGTCAGTGTTCGGCACAAACGTGGTGTCAACCCCGAAGCGGCCCAGAGTCGTATCGAAGAGCGTGTAGGTGCCGCCGTACACACCAGCCGCAGAAACGATGTGATCGCCAGCGCCCACCAGCGTCGACATAGCCAAAAAGGCCGCCGCCTGACCGCTCGCCGTAGCTACGGCTCCAATAGCGCCTTCGAGGCTTGCCATCCGTTCTTCGAATGCAGCCGTCGTTGGGTTGGAGATCCGGCTGTAGATAGTTCCGAACTTCTGCAACGCAAACAGGTCCGCTGCATCGTCGGTGTCTTCGAACACGAAGCTGGTCGACTGGTAAATGGGAACAGCTCGTGCCCCAGTAGCCGAGTCTGGCTGACCACCAGCGTGCAGCGTGCGAGTCTTGAATCCGAATTCGTGATCACTCATCCCCTGCACTCTTCCACACCGTCATGGCACAGACGTGCGTGTTGTACCGGAGGTAGTACGCAGGTTCACACATGCGTGCGTGTTGTACCGGAGGTAGTACGCAGGTTCACACGAAGCCGGCGAACACAGGTTGGAGGAAGGCGGCGACTCCGCCTTCTTCCACGGTCGCGGTGACATGGTCGGCGGCGGCTTGGACATGAGGTCGAGCGTTACCCATGGCCACACCTGTGCCAGCCCATTGCAGCATCTCGACATCGTTGCCGCCATCGCCAAACGCAACAACATCTGCCGCAGCCACGCCGAGATGGTCGACCAACACTTGCAGCGCCACCGCCTTGTTGTCGCCGCGTGGCGACACGTCGACAAACGGCAGGCCACCGAACTGCACCTGGCAACGGTCGTCAATCAGCTCAGCCACCATTGCGGCCAGTTCATCGAGTCGATCGTCGTAGTCATCGTGAAATGGAATCACACGACGAACCTGGGAAAGATCGGCGGGTAGCGCATCGAGCACGTCAGCCACCGCCGGCACCGAATTCGCCTCGGGCACACGACGGTTGAAGCCGGGTTCTTCAAGAACCGTGTCACCAACCTCGACTGCAAACCCAACGCCGGGCAGGCGAGAGCGCATGCCATCGATGACGGGCAACACGACGTCAGCCGGAAGGCAGCGGTCACGAAGCATGCGACCGGTGGCGACCTCGAACAGGACCGAACCGTTGCCGCACGCCATCCAGTCGGCGCCGCCAACATGGTCGAGCGTGTACTGAGCTGCAGCCAGCGGACGGCCGGTTGCCAACACAATCGGAATGGCAAGGGCTCGCAGCCGAGACAACATCGCAGTGGTGGACGGAGCGACATTACCGACCCAGTCCACCAAGGTGCCGTCAACATCGAACACAACCAGCTTCGGGATCTGCACGACGGCGAGCGTACTGTGCACACTTGCAGCGGCACGAGCGCCCACCCACAACCACTGAGTTCACCGATGTTTCACCGCACTCTGGAGTTGCTTGCCGGGACCCGTGAGGTGAGCTGCTCCTACAGCCGCAGCGAAGCAAGGTGGACTACCCCCGCTCGCCCTTCGCTCGTCGGATAGGGCCTTAACGCGCTTGGCCGGCTGCCGCTGTCAACTACGTGAGCGATGCGCATTGTGGTTGAATGCGACATGCGCTTTTTAGGTTTCAAAGTTGACGGTGTCGGCACCATCGGTGTCGTCGACGGCGAGCAGGTTCGACGGCTCTGTTCGATTGATGAGTTCTACGCCGACGTTGATCGTTGGCAGAACGAAGCACCGACCGGAGCCCCCGTCGCGGTCGCAGACATCGTGCGGGTACCGCCGGTGCCACAAACGGCCAAGGTCCTGTGCCTCGGCCTGAACTACGCCGCCCATATCTCCGAGACAGGAAGCGAGCGACCGGACTTCCCCAACATCTTCGCCAAGTGGTACGCATCGTTGTCGAACCATGGCGACCAGGTTCCGGTGCCTTCGGGCGATGACCGCCTCGACTGGGAATGCGAGATGGCGGTCATCATCGGCGCGCCATTGACCGACACGACCGCAGCAGACGCCACGGCAGGTGTACTGGGCTACACCTGCTTCAACGACATAAGCGCCCGCGGTTACCAGCGCCGCACCAAGCAGTGGGCGATCGGCAAGAACCCAGACAACTCAGCGCCAATAGGCCCTGTCGTCGTGACGGCCGACGAGTTCGGCGATCCTTACGGCAAACGAATCTCGACCCGAGTGAACGGCGATATCCGCCAAGACGGAACCACCGACATGATGTTGTTCAAGATCGCCGAGACGATCGAGTACATCACCGCAGGAACGTCACTTCGCCCTGGTGATGTCATTGCGACCGGTACGCCGTCGGGCGTAGGTGACAAGATGGATCCGCCTACCTATCTGACCGCAGGCGACACTGTCGAAATCGAAATTGAAGGCATCGGGGCGTTGCAGAGCAGAATTGTTGCTCGCGGCTGAGGCATTACCTGTAGCCACTTCCCTAACTTTCATCACCACCCTATTTAGGAGACCTGCCATGCGAACTTGGCAAATGCACGAACTCGGCGATCCATGGACCGATCTACAACTCGACGAAGTCGACACACCAAGCCCCGGCCCTGGCCAGATCGGTATCGAAGTCGAAGCGGTCGGTGTGGCTTTCCCCAACGTGCTGATGGCACAGGGCAAATATCAAGTGAAATCAACGCCACCGTTCTCGCCAGCCGAGTCGGTTGTTGGTCGCGTGTCTGCGCTCGGCGAAGGTGTCGATTCGTTCGCAATCGGCGAGCGAGTCATGACCAGCGACGGTGCTGCGTTGTCTGAGCACATCGTTGCCTCGGCCAAGCGGGCCTTTCGCGCCCCCGAATCACTCACGGCGGGCCAATCCACTGCCTTGCTTGTCAACTACCCGACCACCTGGTTCGGCCTGCACGAACGGGCCCAACTACAAGCTGGCGAAACGGTGCTGATCACCGCCGCTGCAGGCGGTGTGGGCACCGCAGCTATCGACCTGGCCAAGGCACAAGGTGCGACCGTGATCGCCGTTGCTGGTGGTCCCGAGAAACTCCAGGTCTGCAAGGACGTCGGCGCAGACTTCACCGTGGATTACCGAGCGACACCTGATTTCGTCGACGAAGTCCGCGAGATTTCAGGTGGCGGTGTCGACGTTTGTTACGAGGTTGTCGGCGGCGACACCTTCCAACACGCTCGCCGGTGCATGGCCTGGGACGGTCGACTATTGATCATCGGGTTCGCAGGCGGCACGATTCCTGAATCGCCAATGAACCACGCCCTGCTCAAGAACTACTCGATCGTCGGTGTGCACTGGGGTGCTTCGGTGCAGCGCGATCCCGACTCGATCGTGCGTCAACTCGACGAGCTGACCAGGCTGGCCGACGCTGGCAAGATCTCGCCCAACATGTACCCACCGTTCGCCTTCGAGGACGCCAAGCTGGCTTTCGACGATCTCGCGCACCGCAAGACCACCGGCAAGGTTGTCGTCGAAATCTAGAGCGGGCTCGACGCCCCCGACCTGCGCCCCGTGGACCCACGGAAAGCTCATGACAGCTGCCGTAATCCCAGAGGAGTCCTAGGGCGACAGGTCGGAGCACTATGAACGGGGGTTCCTTGGTCGACGGAGTGCACTTGCCTTTCCGAGAACACCCCAGTTATGGGCTGCCTATTCCTGCCTTCAAACGACGTCAAAAAGAGAGCCCACCGACATGACTGCGTCAGAAAATTCCGCAGAGCAGCCCGAGCGCAGCCAAGCTGCGACTGCGTGTGATCTGTGCGAGGCCGCCCGTTTTACTCATTGGTACCATGAGGACGAAACGTGTTGGATCACCGACTGCGAAGTCTGTTCGGTGCCGATGGTCGTTTGGAAGCCGCATGGCATCGACCCGACCGAAGCCGAGGTCACGCACATGCTTGACCGGCTCGAAGCTGCAGGAAAGACGCGATTCGTTGACGAGCCCTTCACGCTCGATCGTGAGATGCGAACAATCCCGGACCACTGGCACGCACATGCTCGAGATACCGATTGGTTCCGTCTTCGCATGGCCCGGCCACTCAGTCGATACACCGATGTTGGCGCCGAACGAGTCGAACGTTAACCCTCTTGGAACACGGTCGATGGCCTCAACTGCGGTTAGAGGTTCGTTCGACGGCTAACCTGCGCCCAGTATGAGCGCGAGCGATCGAGAAACTGTCCTTGAGGTCAACGGCCTGAAGACGCACTTCCATACCCAAGACGGCACCGTGCATGCCGTCAATGGCGTGAGCTTCACACTCCGCGCAGGTGAACTGCTTGGTGTTGTAGGTGAAAGCGGTTCGGGCAAGAGCGTGACGATGATGTCGTTGCTCAAGCTCATTCCAATGCCGCCAGGCGAGATCGTCGCAGGCCAGGCGAACTTTGGGGATCAGGACCTGCTGCAAATCGAGGCCGACGAGCTGCGCAAGGTCCGCGGTGGTCAGATCGGCTTCATCTTCCAAGACCCGATGACATCGCTCAACCCTGTGCTCACGATTGGGCGCCAGATCACCGAGCCCGTGTTGTTGCACACCGATCTCGACAAAAAGGGCGCCAAGGCACGAGCGGCCGAACTACTCGACATGGTCGGCATCCCGGATGCTGCGGCACGGCTGAAGGCCTACCCCCACGAACTTTCCGGCGGTATGCGTCAGCGAGTCATGATCGCTATTGCGCTGGCATGTTCTCCCGAAGTGATCATCGCCGACGAACCAACCACAGCCCTCGACGTCACCATTCAGGCCCAGATCATTGCCATTGTTAAGGATCTACGAGAGCGCTTGGGCACCGCAGTGGTGTGGATCACCCATGACCTTGGCGTTGTTGCCGGCCTCGCCGACCGGGTCCTCGTCATGTATGGCGGGCGAATAGTTGAAGAGGCTCCCGTTCGAGACCTCTATGCCACGCCGATGCACCCATACACCGTGGGGCTTCTTGCCTCGCTGCCTCGGCTTGACCAAAAGGGCCAAGAGCTGGTCAGCATTCCCGGTCAGCCCCCGAGCCTGTATGCCGAGCCCACAGGCTGCTCATTTGCGCCGCGATGTGCCCATGCATTCGATCGCTGCACCAGCGAAGTTCCTGAGCTGATCGAAGTACACCCGGGGCATCGCACCGCTTGTTTCTGGGATCTAGAGAACGGAAGGCCACGCGCATGACCGACGTACAAGCCACGACACCAGTGTCGTCCACCGACCGCGAAGTCATCGTTAGCGTCCGCGACCTGAAAAAGCACTTCCCCATCGCGGGTGGCCTGTTCCGACGTCAGGTCGGCGCGGTGCGAGCCGTTGACGGCATCAGCTTCGACATTCACCGCGGCGAGACCCTCGGCCTTGTAGGCGAAAGTGGGTGTGGCAAGTCAACGACCGGGCGCGTCATGTTGCAGCTGGACGACGCAACCGAAGGCAACATCTTCTTCGAAGGCCAAGACCTGACCAAGCTGTCCAACTCGCAAATGCGAAAAGTTCGTCCCCGAGCTCAAATGATCTTCCAGGATCCTCACGCCTGCCTGAATCCACGCATGACGGTCGCATCAATTATCGGCGAACCGTTGCGAGAACACACAGATATGGGCCCGGCCGAACGCCGCGAACGCATCGAAGAGCTGCTCTCGATCGTTGGCCTTGATCCGTCACACGCCAACCGTTACCCGCATGAGTTTTCGGGTGGCCAGCGCCAACGCATCGGTATCGCCCGCGCCATCGCCTTAAATCCCGACTTCATTGTGTGCGACGAGCCCATCGCTGCTCTCGACGTGTCAATTCAGGCTCAAGTCGTGAACCTGCTCCTGGAACTCCAGCAATCTCTAGGTCTCACGTACCTCTTCATCTCTCACGACCTATCAATGATCCGCCACATAGCGGACCGCGTTGCGGTGATGTACCTGGGTCACATCGTCGAACTGACCGACGTCGAGCGCCTCTACGACGACGCCAAACATCCCTACACCGAGGCGCTGCTGTCAGCTGTGCCGGTGCCTGATCCCCGCGCAGAAGACATCCGCAAGCGCGTCATCCTCGAAGGTGATCTTCCTAGCCCCTCGAACCCACCGCCAGGATGCGTGTTCAATACGCGCTGTCCTATCGCTGAACAGAAGTGCTCATCTGAGGTTCCTGAGTGGCGCGAGATCGGTACTGAACACTGGGTTGCCTGTCACTTCGCTGAATAGCGGCTCTCCAACCGAGTCTGTTTCGGCAACATAAAACCTCTTATCGGCTTAACAGCGCAAAGAACGGTAAGAGCTCCTCTCCGGAAATGAGACCGCGCTCTAGAGCGCGCTGCTGTGATTTCCCGTCTAACATGATCGACACGCTGGTGGATACCAGCACCTTGGAGGAGGAAATACTTATATGAAACGTTTGAAACTGCTTGCCCTGCTTGCTGTTTTCGCCCTTTTTGCTGCCGCATGTGGTGGCAGCGATGGTGACAGCACCGATACCGCGACTGACACTGGCGACACGACTGAGGTCGACGCCAGCGACGACGGTGATACCGACGATGAAGAAGAAGCCGCTCCGGCTGAAGAAGAAGCAGCCGCTCCGGCTGAAGAAGAAGCCATGGCGGAATCAACCGCCGGCCAGGGTGGCGAGTTGCTGCTCCTGCAGTGGCAGGCACCATCACAGGCAAACGTATTGCTCTCCGGTGGTACCAAGGACGCACTAGCAGCCAGCCTCGTCATCGAGCCGCTGGCTAAGTTCGGCCCAGACGGTGTGATGGTTCCCGCTCTTGCTGAGTTCATCCCAACTGCTGGCAACGGCATCTCCGATGACCTCACCCAAATCACTTGGACCCTCAAAGATATTCTGTGGTCTGATGGAACGCCGTTTACCGCTGACGACGTTGTGTTCACCTATGAGTACTGCAGCGATGAGGCAACCGGTTGCAGTCTCGACTTGACCACGGTCGCCAGTGTCGTGGCTGTTGATGACCACAACGTGATGATCACGTTCAACGAACCGAAACCATTCCCTTACGACCAGTTCGTTGGCTACCTGAACCCAGTCATCCAGCGTGCTCAGTTTGCGGACTGTGTTGGTGCAGCAGCATCGGCTTGTACAGACCAGAACTTCTCGCCTGTCGGTACGGGTCCATACACGGTGACCGAACTTCGCCCTGAAGATACCGTGACCTACGAGTACAACCCGAACTACCGTGGCCACGACCAGGGTGAGCCATTCTTCGGCAATGTCACCATTAAGGGTGGCGGCGACGCAGAGGCTGCGGCTCGTTCCGTTCTCGAAATCGGCGAAGCCGATTACGCGTGGAACCTGCAGGTTGCACCCGAGATTCTCGGCCCAATGGCAGATGCTGGCAAGGGTGAAGTTGTTGTTTCGTTCACGGGCAACGTTGAGCACATCAGCCTGAACCAGACCGACAACCGTGCCGATGGCGATGCTCAATCTAACTGGCTCGACGGCAACAACCCGAACCCGTTCTTCTTTGAGAACCCAGAGTTCGCTCGTGCCTTGTCTCTCGCAATCAGCCGTGACGAACTCGTCATCGTCGGTTACGGCGCGACCGGCATTCCAACGTGCAACATCTGGCCTGTGGGCGAGCAGTCGACCAACAACGACTGGTGCTTGACTCAAGACATCGACGAAGCAAACAACATCCTCGATGGCCTTGGCTACCTCGACACTGACAACGATGGAGTTCGCGAACTTCCAACGGGTGAAGCACTCGAGTTTGACTACGTGACCTCGACCAACGCGGTGCGCCAGTCGAACCAGGACCTCATCAAGGGTTACTGGGCAGACATTGGCGTTGTTGCCAACATGAAGAACGAAGACGCAAGCCTGTTCTTCGATGGCACCTGTGCCAGCGATGCCTGCATCTGGAAGTTCTTCAGCGACCTCGAGATGTTCACCAACGGTTCGACGCTCCCTGATCCTGCTTCCTACCTGCAGGGTTGGACTACCGACCAGATTCCAACGCCAGAGAACGCGTGGGGTTCGAGCAACATGCCTCGTATCTCCAACGCGGAACTCGACGCGGCCTGGGCAGAACTCAACGCGGCATCGATCGATGACCCTGCACGAAACGACCTCGTTATTCGCGTGAACGACATCATCTCGGCCGAGAGCGGTGGCGTAATTCCACTGATCCTCCGTGGTTCGGTGTCAGCGTTCAGTAACGAGATCAAGAACACCGGCCCACTCAACGGCTGGGACAGCGAGTACTGGAACATCCAGGAATGGACCCGCGAGGGATAATTCGTAGGCCAAAACGGCCTTAGCGCTCAAAACGCTGCCAAGGGCGTGTCGATCTATCTGCGATAGCTCGACACGCCCTTGTTATTTTTTGTAGAGTGTTGCAATTCGGGAGGGGTAAGCAATAGATGTTGCGTTACATCATGAGACGATCAATGGTCGCAGTGCCGACGTTGATCGTGATCAGCTTCATACTCTTCTTCATTTTGGACCTGGCTCCGGGTGACCCCACCTCAAATGTGCCGCTCACCGTGCCGGCCGAGGTCCGCGAGCGCATGCGCGAAGCCCAAGGCTTCAATGACCCCTTCCTCCTCCAATGGCTGAAGTGGTGTCGGCTCATGTTCATCAACGAGCCCATCCATCTCTTCGAGTCACTCACCGGCACATGCTTTGGTGATTGCGAGGCTCGTGACCGCATCATCTCGTGGTCCTCTCGAAGCCCAGCCCTCGATACGATCTACGAACGTCTGCCTCAGACGCTTTGGGTCCTTGGCCTCGGCACGCTGTTCGGCACGCTCATCGCCATCCCTGTTGGCATCATCTCTGCGTACAAGCAGTACTCGGCGTTCGACAATGTCGGCACGTTCGTAACCATGCTCGGGTACTCACTGCCGGTCTACTTCACGGGATTGCTGGCCATCGTGATCTTCAGCGTAAAACTCGACTGGTTCCCATCATTTTACGACACAACGCATGATGTGCAATTGACCAGTTGGTCCTCCATCTGGATACAGGTCAAACAGATCACGATGCCAGTCACCATCCTGACCTTGTTCCAAGCAAGTTCGTTGGCAAGATTCACGCGGGCGTCTGCTCTCGACAATTTGAATCAGGAATACGTGCGAACTGCACGATCCAAAGGCCTCAGCGAATCCAAGGTTATTAATGTGCATGTGATGCGTAACAGCCTGATCCCGGTTGTAACCCTGCTCGCGCTCACCATCCCTGGCATCATCGGCGGCGCGATCCTGACCGAGACCGTGTTCCGTATCAACGGCATCGGACAGTTGCTGATCACCTCTATCCGCAACGGCGACGTACCCATGGTGCAGACCATCACCTTCTTCTCAGCCGTCATGGTTGTTTTGTTCAACCTGATTGCCGATGCGCTCTACGGCCTGCTTGATCCAAGGATTCGTTATGACTGATTTCGCCAATCCTCTCGAGGTCGCAGACGCCCCCGACGAGCTACCCGAGTATCGATCACTGCGCAGCGATGTTTGGCGTCAGTTCCGTCGGCATCGCGGCGCGATCATCGGGCTCGTGCTGCTGACCATCATCTTTCTAGCTGTCTTCCTCGGCCCTATCTTGCTGCCCTTTGACCCCTTCGAGAATAACGTCCCCGAACGTAACCTTGGTCCGTCCTGGAAGCACATCATGGGTACCGACAACCTCGGTCGCGATGTGCTCTCTCGGGTGTTGGTCGGAGGGCGAGTGTCCATCGCTGTGGGCATTGCCGCCATGTTGTTCCAAGTCATTTTGGGCACAACGATCGGCGTACTCGCCGGTTTCTTCAAACGGCTCGACGGTCCGCTTATGCGCCTGACCGATGTGTTCTTGTCGATCCCTCAGCTGCCACTACTGCTACTGGTCGTTGTGCTCTTCCGTGAGCCGGTCACCGATCGGTTCGGCCAGAACCTCGGCATCTTCCTGCTTGTGGTCTTCATCATTGGCATCACCAACTGGATGCAGACGGCTCGTATCGTCCGTGGTGATGTGCTCGCGATCAAGGAAGAAGAGTTCGTACTTGCCGCCCGAAGCATCGGCACGAGCGGCCTCAAGATTGTGACCCGACATATCTTGCCTAACGTCTTGAGCCCCGTCACGGTGGCAGCTTCGCTTGGTGTGGCCTCGGCCATCATCACCGAGTCGGCGCTGTCATTCCTGGGGCTTGGCTTCCCGGCCGACTTCCCTACGTGGGGCCGCCTGTTGTTCGATGCCAAAGATCTGATTACTTCACAACCGGCGCGAGTTATTTGGCCCGGCGCAATGATCTCGGTCTGCGTGCTGTGTGTCACCTTCATCGGCGATGGTTTGCGCGATGCTCTCGACCCCAAGCTCCGCTCTAAAGGCTAAGACTCAGTTGGTCGCTGGCACATTCAATGCCGGCGACACAACGTCTGAGTGACCACGAACATGCGGATTGCACTGCTGTACGAGCACCCGTCGTGGTCACGTGATCTGATCGAGCGTGCGCGACAGCGCCAGTTCGACCTCACGCCGCTCGACGTCAACGAGTTCGACTTCTCGGCGATGACGGTTGGTGATGGCTTCGACTTGTGGGCAAACCGGGTGAATGCCATGCCGTCGACGGGTCGCCCTCCCAGCATCGTGGCGGCAACAGGCCACATCCTGACGGCGCTAGAGCTACGCGGCCATCGCGTTGTTAACGGCTCGACAACCCACCGCATCGGCGGGTCGAAGGCTGCCCAGGCCGCGCTCTTTGCTCAACTCGGGTTGGGAACACCAGCCACGATCGGGATCTTCCGGGCCGACGACGCTGTCGCTGCAGCCAACCAACTCGGTTTCCCAATACTTACCAAGCCAAACGTTGGCGGGTCAGGCAACGGCATCATGCGCCACGACACCAGCCATGATCTGCAGGCTGTACTCGCGGCAGGAGACATTGACCTGGGCATCGACGGCACCGGTGTCGTGCAACGCATCATCGAGAGCACCGACAATATGATCTACCGGGTCGAGATGCTCGGCCAAACGTTCTTTTACGGCACGAAGCAGCGGCTGCGGCCCAACGCATTCAATTACTGCGCGGCCGACGGTTGCGCTGTCGAACCTGGCGCCACAGCGATCGAAGTCTTCACCCCCTCAGCGGCCATCATCGATTCCGCAGCCCGGGTTATGGCCGCCGCTGACACCCAGGTAGGGGGTGTCGAGTACATCCTCGATGCGACGACTAACGAGCCGTCGTTCTACGACTTCAACCCGTATTCGAACTTTATAACCGGCTTCGACGCCACTCTGGGCTTCAACCCCATCGACCGGTACCTGGACTTCTTACTCTCGCTCGGCTGAGACCATGCTCGACGAACGACGACCCGAGCGGGGGTAGTCCACCTCGCTTCGCTGCGGCTGTCTGAACTGCCAGGGAGAGTTGGAACCCTCGATTCGGATGAGCGAGGACACCGCCAATGGGGTTGCCCCTAACTTCCAGGAACAAGGCTTCATACGCCCAAACGAGGTCGTGATGATCGACCAGGGAAAGGCAGGCGACCGGCTCGCGTCGCCCCGGTCAGCTGTCGAGTCCGAGTTCACCCTCTGACACCTCGATGCAAATTAGGAGCGCTACCAGCGATAGTCGCGGGTAACGCTCCTAATTTGCATCGCCACCCCTATGAGGGCGAGTCGGTGGGCACCGAATCAGGCGTCACGGTGGCTCGCCCGCGGCCCAGCGGCCCGGCGGCCCAGGGGCCCGGCGGCCCAGGGGCCCGGCGGCCCGGCGGCCCGGCGGCCCGTGAGAGTCAGCCCTTTGGGTTGCTTGCGGACTCGAGCGGAGACGCCAGCGACCAGGAACCAACCGAAATTGCCTACTGGCGCAGCCCTAAGTCATGTTGTGAGGGAAGCGGTAGCTGGTGAGCTTGGTAGCGACCTGAAAGCCCAGGCCAGCGGAAACCTTGATTGAGCCGACGTTGTCTTCGCCGCATCGGTAGAGCGGCACGAGACCCTCGGTCTGCAGGCGTTCACACATCGCTGCCACCGCAAGCGATCCAAGGCCTTGGCCTTGGTACTCGGGACGCGTAAAGATGCCGATATCGCCATAACCAATCGCCATGGCGAACGGGCATGCCGAGGAGTAGGTCACGATGTCACCGCTCGTATCGAGAATCACATCGATGATTTCATCGAGATTGCCGAGCTCGATCTCGGCCTCGTCTAGATCGGCGGCGTCACTACGCTCGACTAGGTCTTCGACCAGTTTCAGATCGTCAGCATTTGTTGTGTCGATCCGGCGAAACCGCAAAGCGTCAGGAAGCCCCGGAACCTGGGGTAACCCTGCGCTGAGTATCTGGATACGGCTGCTGCCCAGAAGCTCGCCACCGGCCGAGGCTGCAACCTGTCGCCATGCGTTAAACGTTGGTGCCATGTCACGTGTGGCCTCGATGAGCATCGTCTCGACCTCAGGATCACACGTGACCACCAAGTGCTCACCCATGGTGTACCCCGCAGTGACGTGATTTTCGGCCCGGCGCGGATGGCCTATGACCGACACACCCGGCTGCGTAAGCAGGCTCTCGTCGACATTCATCGAACGCATCAGTACATGCAACAGTTCTGGGTACACAGACTGACGTTAGTTGCCAAGAAACCCACAGGGGGGCGAGTATCGGCCAGCTCGCTGCAGGTACATCGAATTCTTGCCAGCGTTAGCGACGGCGACCGCTAGACAACGATGAACTCAGCCTTCTGGCGTCACCTCGCGCTGGGTGTTTCCGACCCAGGCTTGGTGAAGCCGGCCATAGATGCCGCCGGCATCGACCAGCTCACGGTGAGGGCCGACCTCGACGACCTCGCCTTGGTCGAACACAACAATCAAGTCAGCGGCCTCGGCGGTCGCAAGGCGGTGCGCAATAGATACCACGGTGCGTCCGCTGGACAACCGGGCGATGGTGTCGGTGAGTGCCCGGTCAGTTTCGGGGTCCACCGAGGACGTAGCTTCGTCCAAGATCAACAAGCCAGGGTCAGCAAGTGCTGCACGAATCAGAGCCACGAGCTGGCGCTCGCCAACGCTGAGGTAGCCACCACGGGCACCAACCTCGGTATCAAGTCCATTGGGCAAGTCGGCCACCCAGCGGTCAAGCTCAAGGGTGGAGACAGCTGCTGCGATATCGGCATCGGAAGCGCCGAGCCGCCCCAGGCGCAGGTTCTCTCGCAATGTGGTGTCGAATAGGAAGCCGTCCTGAGGAACCATACGAACCGACCCAAGCCGCGACTCGGCAGACACATGTTCAAGCCGAACCCCACCGAGCTCGATATGACCCGAGATCGGGTCAGCCAGGCGGCACAACAACTTGGCAAAGGTGGTCTTGCCCGAACCGGTCTCGCCGACCACCGCAACGTTCGTTCCCGCAGGGATCTGCAGTGAAACATCACGCAGCACCAAGGGGCCGGTGCGATAGGCGAAGTCAACATTCACGGCCGATATCGATAACGCTTCTCGAGGTAGTTCGTGTCCTGCGTCGGGTTCGACAATGTCGACACGCGTATCGAGCAGTTCAAGGATCTTGCGCCAACCAGCAATAGCTTCTTGGGTGCGGTCGGTTGTTTCACCAAGCTCGCCAATGGGTTCATTGAGCAGCGTGATCAGGAACAGAACCGCCACAAGCGTGCCGCCGCTGATGCCCCAATTGTCTCGCTGCCACACGCCAATAGCAAAGGCCCCGGCCAACGCAAGCGAACCGAAGAAGTCGCCAGTCGAGAACACCATGGCCATGTACTTGTTACGGCGAATTCCTGCCATGTAACGCTGATCGGTGGCCTCTCGCACTCGGCTCTCAGCCCGTTCACCCACGCCATAGGCCCGCACCGTTCCGGCGCCGATGATGGCCTCGTTTGCACGGCCGACCATGAACGACACCGAGCTACGGAGACGGTCGTACGCCACCAGTTGTTTACCCTGCACCCACTTCATGAACGGCAGGGTGGGGAGGAACGTGATGAGCACGAGAAGCGCTAGTTGCCAGCTGTACACAGCCATCACGAAGAACACGCCCAAGAGCACCATGGGGCCGACCGTCCAGGTCAGCAGGCCAAACTCACAAAAGCGGCTGATGGCTTGCACATCAGATGTCACCCGGGTCAAAAAGGCGCCGCTGCTGCTCTCGACATGGTCAGCCAGGCTGAGCTTGTGCACATGGGCAAACGCCCGAGTTCGCAAGCCGTAGATCGCCGCTTCGGCGTTCACGATCATGCGGCGTCGCGCTATGACAGCGATCACTGCCGAGGCGAGAACGATGACCAGGGCGATGAGAGCAAAGGTCACGACCTTGCCCATATCGACCGCTGTCGACCCATCTGGTGATATCGAAATGGCCTGGTCAATCGTGCGTTGGATGACAATCGGAATGACGAGTCGGCCAACGGCGATCGACAAACCCATCACGATCGTCGCAGCCAGACCATTGCGTAGTTCAGGGCTTTCTTCGATACCGCGTCGGAACAGCTTCCAGGCACCCAAGGCGACGGGAGGCTCCTGTCGCTCTAGTTCGGTCTCGACGGAATCAGACATTTTCGGCCTCGGCATCTTCATAGGCCGTAGCTAACGCGAGATAGTCCGGATCAGCGAGCAACTCCTCGTGTGTGCCGCGCCCAGCGATGCGACCTTGCTTAACAAAGACGATGCGGTCGGCCAAGCGAATAGTCGATAGCCGGTGCGCCACGATGAGCATGGACGGAGCGTGATCGCCCGCCCGCAGTGCGTCCAAAATTTGACGTTCGATCGCAGCGTCGACAGCGCTGGTCGCGTCATCGAGCACAACCAGGCGAGGCTGGCCTGCCAGCGCCCGAGCGAGAGCAACTCGCTGTCGCTGGCCACCCGACAGTGTCATACCGCGTTCGCCGACAATCGTTGAGGTTGCTGCTGGTAGTGCACCCACAAAGCCGTCTGCGCCAGCGGTGACGAGCGCAACGTCTATCTGCTGGCGGCCGATCCCAGAACGTTCCAGGCCGACATTGGCATCGATGGTGTCGCCGAACAGGAACGCTTCCTGGAACGCAATACGGATTGAATCAGCGCGCACTGCTGGATCCAGATCGTCGATCGGAATGCCGCCAAATGTAATTGTTCCGGCCTGTGGCTCAAGCAGCCCAGCGAGCGCGGACACGAGCGTGGATTTGCCACTACCGGTCGCGCCGACCAGAGCTACGGTCTCGCCAGCGCGAACCTCGAGATCTACATCCGACACAATGACCTGGTCACCAAAACCAAGCGTGACGTTCTCGAACCGCAGATCAGCAGGTGTATCGGCCAGTGAGTTCCCCGCTCCGGGTGCAGCGAACGGTTCATCGAGCACGGTGTGCAGTCGGGCGCTAGCCGCTCGGGCAATCGGCACGTTTTGCAGGAAGTAACCAAGGATGCGCAACGGCAAGCTCAGGGTGGCGAAGAGCGCCGCTATTTGTATGAGACCACCGACGGTGGCATCGCCGCTCTCAACGCGCCACGCGCCAATCAAGACCACAAGAACAATGCCCAAGTTCGGGACCGCACCGAGTGTCGACTCGAAGACGGCACGCAAGGTACCAACCCGCACTCGGTGTTGGCGGAGCTCCTCGGCTTCGTCGTTGAATCGCTTGATCTCTGCCTCTTCACGACCAAGCAGTTTTACGACTAAGGCCCCATCAAAGCTCTCGTGAGCCACAGCGGCCACCTTGCCGACCGAAGCCTGCTGCTCTGTAGCGGGCCCCTCGACTCGGTCGGTGTAGATCCGGTTCATCACGATGGAGATAGGAAAGATAGCGAACGCCAGCAGCGCCAGAAGCGGATCGACCACGAACATGGCGATCGCAGCAAAGACGGCCATAAACATCGCGGCAAAAGCAAACGGAAGCGGATGCAATACTTCGGTCACCGTGTCTGAATCGGTGTCGACATGGGCCAACAGATCACCCGCTGAGCGGCGCTGA
>Ga0307985_10000654_pt1 | contig 20131 bp, 19 predicted proteins | sample EllFjometageno80_FD_203155 | JGI IMG/M metagenome (GOLD analysis project Ga0307985, IMG submission 203155) | Marine microbial communities from Ellis Fjord, Antarctic Ocean - #80 | ecosystem: Environmental > Aquatic > Marine > Unclassified | place: Southern Ocean | collected 2014-10-09 | reverse complement strand
CAGGGCTGTTGGGACTCACGGGGGGGGAGAGAAGGATATGGGGAGAGAGAAGGATATGGGGGGGTGGGAGGAGGTGGCGGAGGAGGTGGCGGAGGAGGTGGTGGTGGAGATGGTCGTGTCGGAGGAGGTTGAGGAGGAGAAGATGGTGTCTCGTCCATCGCCGCAGAAGGAGAAAACTCCGATGGCTGTACACGTAGCTACTGCGGCGCCAACTGCGGCGCCAACCACGGAGAGCAGCGACGAGGAGACGCCGGTGAAGAAACGAAAGGTTGTCGAGAGCAGCGACAGCGACGACGACGAGAGCGGGGACGAGGAGGACAGTGTCAATCTCATGTGACGCGAGTAAAGGTGACACGAGTAACGGTGACACGAGTAAAGGTGACACGAGTAAAGGTGGTACGAGTAAAGGTGACACGAGTAAAGGTGACTCGAGTAAAGGTGAGCAGACTGAATTGATTAAATGTTAAGGGTGACTGGTGCCGCGTGTGCGTCCCCGCACACTTGCTTGACATTAAAAAAGATCAAAATTCCAGTTAATTGGCAGTTTTTGTTTTTGACGAACTTTTGGCTGCTTCCGGGCTTGCACCAGTGCCTCCACAGTGCCATATTGACCAGGGGGGGGCGGGGAGGGCAGCGGCACTGTCCCAGAGGCAGACTGCTTGGCGTAATCTGCGTCCGGAGAAACTGCAAATCTAACGGAACGAATACCTTCCTTACAATAGCGGCTCGTTTACGTGCGTTACTACCGCAAATACAGGCCTGCTTGACAATCAGCTGTTGGCAATGACATGTGCCTCCTCCCTCCTACCCTCCTGCTGCTGTCCTACGTAGACTTTTTGCACACGTCGTGACCCGATCCTCGGGAGAGAAACCAAATGGCACTTCTATCCCGACACGAAGGTGCGTGAAGCGAGACTGGGCAGAGCGCAACCATCCCGAAACGGCGCCATTGTACTCCCAGCTAGTCCCAATTTGTCCAGCGTCGCCGTATCTCTCCCCCCCCCCGCGCCTTTCTCAGCCGGTCAATACATCCTCCAATACAGAACGTCGGTGTCGACCACTGCTGGGGCTGTGTCGTGTCCTGAATGGCGCAGAGGCTCATTTATGCCCCGCCTCCCGCCCCCCCATCATCATCCTCTCGCTCCTCCATCCGTCCTAACACCCTGTCCCACCCCTTCTTAGTTATGACGAGTTCCTTCGATCCTATCTCGGCTGCCATGACTAAGTGAGTCGACTCTACACCTTCTCTTATCATGTATGCGTAAACCCCAGACCTGAGACATGATGATCAGCACCACACAAGCCGATCATGGGCCGACCCTTTACCGATCTCTCCTTTATACACACAAGTAGGTGGCTAACTCAATTATCCCTACAGCGAGGGCATCGCCCCCTCCTGCATCTCCGCCTTTGGCGCCACCTTCGCGGCCCTCAAGGCAGGCTCCACCGGCCTCATCCCTGAGTCCACCATCCGCCCCGCCGCCGGCCTCACGAACTACGCCGACATCGCCACTCCTGAGAATCCTTCCCTTCTCGACCAGACCGTTGTCCTCAAGTTGAACGGCGGTCTCGGCACCGGCATGGGTCTCGACAAGGCCAAGTCTCTCCTGAAAGTCAAGGGCGACGACACTTTCCTCGACCTCGCGTGCAAGCAAGTCGTCGGTTTGAGGGAGAAGTACAACCGCAAGGTCCGCTTCTTGATCATGAACTCCTTCTCTACGTCCGATGACACCATGTCATTCATCAAGGACAAGTACCCCTCCTTGTACCCCGGCGTGGAAATGCTGCAGAACAAGGTGCCTAAGTTGGACGCGACGACTTACGGTGTGGCAACGTGCGAGAGCAACCCGAGCAATGTGTGGTGCCCGCCGGGGCATGGGGATGTTTACGCGGCGTTGGTGGGAAGTGGGAGGTTGGAGGAGTTGTTGGGGGAGGGGATTAGGTATGCGAGTGTGAGTAACAGTGATAACTTGGGAGCGACGATGGACTTGAAGCTGCTGAGCAGCTTTGTGGAGAGTGGCGCGGCGTTTATGATGGAGGTTTGCGAGAGGACGGAGAACGACAAGAAGGGGGGGCACTTGGCGACGAGGGTCAGCGACGGCCAGTTGGTCTTGAGGGAGAGTGCGATGTGCGCTAAGGAGGACGAGGGGAGCTTCCAGGACATTACGAAGCACAGGTACTTCAACACGAACAACTTGTGGATCGATCTTAAGCAGCTGAAGGCGTTGTTGGATGCCGTGGGCGGGTTCATTCCGTTGCCAATGATTATCAACAAGAAGACGGTGGACCCGAAGGACGAGAACAGTCAGAAGGTGCTGCAGGTAAGAGGGAGAGATGCAAGAGCGCCTCACACATGTGTGAACAAAGACGGCGCACAAGGGCGCAGCCCAAGACGCTCACAAACAAGGCCACCGCCCCCTCACACACGTTTGTTGTACACGCCGCCCCCTTACACTCGTGCTCAGCTCGAGACCGCCATGGGCGCGGCGATCGAGTGCTTCCCCGGCTCGACGGCAATCTGCGTGCCTCGCACCAGGTTTGCGCCGGTCAAGAAGTGCGACGACCTCCTCCTTCTGCGCAGTGACGCGTACGTTATCACTGCGGATTTCAGGCCGATGTTGAACCCGGCCTGCAAGGTGGCGCCGATTGTCAGTCTTGACAGCAAGAAGTACAAGCTGGTGGGGCAGTTGGAGGCGGCGACGAGGAACGGCATCCCGAGCTTGGTCAAGTGCCAGAGGCTGACGGTGACGGGAGACGTCCACATGAGCAGGAAGTGCGTCTTCGAGGGCAGCGTGAGCTTCAACAACTCGAGTAACGAGCCCAAGGTGAGCGCCACTCAAACACACACTCGCGCGTACTGCAGGCGTGGCTCACACTCCTGTTTGTCCCTTGCAGCTGCTTCCGGGGGTGAAGTTCAGCAACACGAAGGTGGACTTGACGGCGGCGCCCGGGCTCGGTGCGCTCAGGGTGACTCCCGTGAAGACGAAGAGCATTGAGGGGCAGAAGCCGGGGACGTCCGGCCTGAGGAAGAAGACTAAAGTCTTCCAGACTCCCAACTACTTGGAGAACTTCGTCCAGTCCACATTCGACGCGATCGTCGCCGCCGGCACGGACATCACCACTGGCACGCTCCTCATCGGCGGCGACGGGCGCTTCTTCAACAACGAGGCCATCCAGATCATTACCAAGATGGCGGTCGCTAACGGCGTCACCCGCGTATGGATCGGCGAGAACGGGCTGCTGTCCACCCCCGCGGTTTCGTGCATCATCAGGGAGCGCGGCCCCGCGTACCAGAAGGCGTTCGGGTCCTTCATCCTCACCGCGTCCCACAACCCCGGCGGGCCCGACGAGGACTTCGGAATCAAGTACAACTGCGAGAACGGCGGACCCGCGCAGGAGTTCCTCACGGACGCGATCTTCGAGAACACCAGGGCGATTGCGGAGTACAAGACGTGCCCCAAGTTCCCGGTCATCGACCTCGCCGCGGTCGGTAACACGCGCGTGTTGAGCAAGGACGGCGGCATGGAGGTGAACGTGGAGGTCATTTCGAGCACCGACGCGCACGTTGATCTGCTGCGGTCCGTCTTCGACTTCCCCGCCATCAAGGGGTTGCTGAGCAGGGACGACTTCAGCATCGTTTACGACTCCATGCACGGCGTGAACGGCCCGTACGCCCGCAAGGTTTTCTGCGGCGAGTTCGGGCTCGACGAGAGCATTATGATGAACTCGATTCCCAAGGACGACTTCAACGGCTGTCACGCCGACCCGAATCTCACGTACGCGAAGGAGCTCGTCGAGGTCATGGGGCTGGACAAGACTGGTGCCGCGGTGGATGTTGGGGGCAGGAAGGTACCCAACTTCGGTGCCGCTGCCGACGGAGACGGAGACAGGAACATGATTCTGGGCGACCAGTTCTTCGTCACGCCCAGCGACTCGCTCGCGGTCATCGCGGCCAACGCCGACTGCATCCCGTTCTTCAGCTCCCAGGGGGGACTCAAGGCGGTGGCTAGGAGCATGCCCACGTCCGGCGCGGTCGACCTGGTCGCGAAGGAGCTCAATCTGAACCTGTTCGAGACGCCCACGGGCTGGAAGTTCTTCGGCAACCTCATGGACAGCAAGGACCTGTTCGGCGGCGTGGACTACACGCCCTTCATCTGCGGCGAGGAGAGCTTCGGCACCGGCTCCAATCACATCCGCGAGAAGGACGGGCTCTGGGCCGTGCTCGCGTGGCTGAACATTGTCGCGAGCTTCAACAAAGTGAGCAAGAGCGGGGCGCGAAGCGGCAAGAGCGAAGTGCGAAGCGGCAAGAGCGAAGCGCGAAGAAGCGAAGCGCGAAACCCGCTGCCTCCCGCCATCTGTCACTAACCTCGCTTCGCTCGCGCAGCCCGGCAAGCCGCTGGTTAGCGTCGCGGACATTGTCAAGGCGCACTGGAAGAAGTACGGCCGTAACTACTACGTCCGCTACGACTTCGAGGGCATGGATGGGGACGGCGCGAAGGCCATGATGGCGGCCATGACCGCGGTCATCCCCGCCAACACGGGCAAGAAGGTGGGCAACTACACGATCGCGACCACGGACGTGTTCGAGTACCTCGACCCCGTGGACGGGAGCTTGAGCAAGAACCAGGGCATGAGGTTCCTTATGGCTGACGGGAGCAGGGTCATCTTCAGGCTGAGTGGAACGGCAGGCAGCGGCGCCACAGTGAGGATGTACATGGAGAAGTACGAGGAGGACAGGAGCAAGCTCGAGCTTGGCGTGCTGGACGCGCTCAGCGACCTTGTCCCCGTTGCGCTCGAACTTTGCAACATCAAGCTGCACTGCGGCACCGACGTGCCCACTGTGATCACTTAAGGAGGGGAGGGGGTGGAGAGGAGGCGGGGAGGAGCGTGTAGTTTAGTTAGGTGGGCGAGGAAGGTGTGTGAATGAATAAGAGTAGTAAGTACGTGAGGAAGTAAGTTTTGTAACGAACGTGTACACTCTAGCAGGGTTACACTCTCTCCCTCACGTCACACCATCAAAACCCTCCTCGCGACCGCCCACTGAAACCCAATGCTTCCCAACGCACCCACCATCGTCCCGGCTGCATACGCCGCGAAGCAAACTTTCCCCCCCGCGCCCGCCATCAACATGAGAGGAGTCCTCAACCCCACTGCCAATCTGATGGTGACCCCAGTCAAGAAACTACTGAGGGGACTCGTTGGTAGCATGTCACTCATCTTGCGCTGTATTCGGACGACAGACTTGGGGAGTTTAACGTTCTCGTACGACACGCCGGTGGATTTACCAATGGAGTAAGTGACAAAGTCCGACAAGATAACGCCAAAGTACACCGCTACTAACGTCTCAGTCCGGCGGGCTGGCACGGTGGTGAGGAACATGTAGATGACGAGGAGATCTTCTGAGACGGGTATGCCGAAGCCGGCGACTAGGAGGGCGGTGAAGTAGAGGAAGGGTGGGAATGGTGGAAGGGAACATATTGTGGTGCTAAGGGTGGTGAGACTAAGGGTGGCGAGAGTGGATCGGAGTTTGAGGAAGTGGGCGAGGATGGAGATGGGGGGGGGTGGAGGCTTCAACGCCCGTGCGAGCTGGGTTGTGGTCGGAGCGGTGGTCAATGCATTGTCGATGGCAAGGGTGGAGATTGAGAGATGGGAATGCAGGGGGGAATTGGGGCGGACATTGCGCAGCATTGAGACGGTAGGGCAGAAGGGAGACGTGGGGACGATGGACAGTACAATGGCTAGCAATGTGAGAAGGCGAGGCAGGGCCATGACGCGTTGTTGTGCCTCTCTTTGTGACACTCCACACTCCAGGTACACATAGCATAGTGACATGTCCCCAACGCGCGTGTCTACGGACTGCAGTGCAGCGAACATGCACGGGCGCTGTGCCCCTCGAGCAGCCAGTGACAGCACGCGATGTTAGCCATGCCCTTAAAGCCGGCTAATATTGTCAAAGATCCGCCACAAAAAGCACTCACTGGAAACTCGTTGATTTAGAAAAGCGATGTTTTTCTCACCTTTCTAGCGTCATGACGGCGACCATAGAGCGAATAAAGAACTTCCTGCCGCAAGCCCTCAAGCTCTACGCCGACTACAACAAGTCCGCCGCAATAAAATCCGCCATAACCTCCTCAAAACATCACCGCACCCCAACCTTCCCCAACTCCCTCCCCCCCCGGTCTGAATCACTGCACATTATACGGACTACGGAGGCGATAATGACTGCCGGACCCGTCGCTATGCTCGCCACGCTCCCGATGGTTGGCTATCCGATCATGGTCGCGGCGTTCCTCGTTCCGCAGTACTCCTTGAGTCATCACTTCTGGACAGGTAAGATATATACCTAAACCAATGTTGAGCGCCGTGTTTTACGTTGTAGCGCCAATTGTTTTACGTAGTTGCGACCCCACAATTCATGCATGTTTCTCGTTATTTACACATGTTGTCAACCATGCAGAGTCCGAAACGGCCACCCACTACGCCGCCGCCGTCTCCACCATGTCAACAGGCCAAACCGCCCTCCTCCCCTTCCTCTCGTCCAACCCCACTATCCCCACGTCCCTCCTCTCCTTCCTCTCATCCCGCGACAAATCCCATCTCCTCGGCATACTCTCTCTCTTCCACAAAGACTACAACCGCGCCAACCTCCCACCAGATCACCTGCTTGCGCTAGCAGTCGCCAACAACGTCCTCCACGGCCTCCCGTTCCTCACCGTCGCGCCGCGGCTGTTAACGGATCGGAAACTACAGGCCACCGCCGCCACTATCACGAGCGATAGTTTGGCGTTGGCCAGCCAGCGCCCTAAGATAACCCCCCAAGAGCTCGCGGAGGCGTGCACTCGCCGCGGTCTCTCAATCAACGTCGACATGCTGACCGATTTCGTCGACGTAGTCGACGCTGTTAACGACGAGGAGGGCGGGGAGAGCTTCGTGCTCCATCTAGGAGCGCTCTTGAAGGAAGTCGAGGACAAAGGGTGGAGAATATATGGCCAGGGCTAAAAGAACAGGAACTTCTTATCCTTTAAACTCTTCTTCATGACCAGCACAACGGTGTCCTTGTTCGTAACTCCTCTGTCAGTCGGCACCAGCGTCGTTGCCTCGTCGTCAACAAACTCCGTCTTGTACCCTAGCTTCTTATAAAGGTTAACAGCCGGCTTGTTCGCCTGCTCGACGCGCAGATACATGTCAGGAAATCCCCACCCAGTCCCGTCCGGCGCTTTTCCAGCCACCTGCTCCGCCCTCTTAACGAGTAACTCCGCAATGCCCTGTCTCCTGAACTCCTCCCCGATGGCGAGGTTGGATAGGACGGGGACACTCCGCGATTTACCGGCGCCGTCGACGACGACGTCGTCCACTTCTACGCCGACCATCCCGGCTATTGTTGCGGATGATGTCGCTTGAATGAGGGCTGCTGTTTTGAGGGTCTTTGTTGAGGGGCCAAAGTAAGTCAGGGGAGGGGGATCGATGACGAAGCGGTAGCGTTTTTCGAACTCGGCGGTTTGGGACTTTTGGAGGTAGGACTTTTGGGAAGGCGTGAGGGGATTGGGAGTCTTGGAGGACCAGAAGGCGGACACAAAGAAGGTTGAGAGGGACTTCAAGGTGGCAGGATTGGGGTAGTCCAGGGAGGTGATTGAGATGTTAGAGGGGGGGGATTGGGAGAGGAAAGGCAGGCGGAGGGCGTTGGCCGAGTTTGTAGAAAGAATTGCGATAAGGAGTAGGAGAAGGGATTGTCTGATGGGGCTGGTCATGGCAGCAAGGGATACACTGAGGTGGTGAAGGACAGCTCGGGGGGGGGGGGGGAAGGGGGGGGGGGGATAGAGCTGAGATGTGGTCGGCTTATAGAGCGGTGGGAAGAACTGGCTGGCTTGATCCGAAGAATTGGTAAGCAGTATCTACCGGTGTTGCAGTAGATTGAGGGAAAATTTTGCCAGCTCGCAGCGAGAGCTTTATCAACGAACGAGTACTAGAGTGGGGTAGGCCAACTGGCTGATGATATCCTTGTCGTGCATTGTCACGTAATCTCGTTTGCAGTTCCGTTGGCGGTCCGTAGATTCATCGTTGCGTTACTAATGATTCATGGAATGTATGCAATTTGTACAACAATATCGGTCGCTAGTCCTCGGCCGTCTAAGGCTAGCAACAGCAGCACTCTGCCAGTCTGCCAGCACGTTCCTCAGCGCCGGGATGGCGTTGACGCTGGGATGCCGCTGGGATCGCTGTTGAAACCCGCGGTACATCCATAACACTCCATAACCGTCTGTGCCGAACGTGTTTGTTGTACAAATCAACCGGCTGCGACCCCGCGAGGAACCCGAAAGCGAACTAGTCCTCATCAATGAAGCAACGCGGGCCTACTTCAGGTAACCAGTGCATCTCCAATCTCTTCACCCCCCCCGCAGCGCCCCGAACCCTGACCTCTTCTCAGGGCATCTATTTATGAGGATTTAGGCCGACAAGGGGCGGGGGGGAAGCCGCGTTGGAGAGCGAATGAGTGGGGGGAATTGGGCTGGGTGGGGTCCTTATGGCATCGCGCTCACCCACCCTCCAGCCTTTGAGGTCTATGACACTCCCCACTCCTACATTAGCCATGGCACTCCACCCCCCACCCACAACCTCTCCACAGAAGCCGCCCGCCGCTCCTCGATCTTCACACGATCCAACTTCGTGCGGAAACGCATGTTAAAGATCTTCACCTCCCTCGACACCGACTCCTCCAACTGCCTCTCCCGCGATGAACTGTACTCGGGTGTGTTGCTGCTGCATATTGAACTGGCAAAGTATGTGGGACCGGCGGCGTGCAAGCCACCGTCGAGGGCGGTTGTTGATGAGTTGTTTGTTATGTTTGATGAGTAAGTGGAGGGCGCTGCTACTGACACCTGCTGCTTGCTCCACTGCTGCGCAAACTTACCCCCCCCATTCAGCGACAAGAGCAAGAGCCTGGACAAGACCGAGTTCTGCAACCTAATGATGATCCTCCTCTCCAACATCTTCTCCCGCGTCCTCTTCCAGTTCCTCATGACCATCATCCTTGTCCCTCTCGCGGCGCCTGTCATCCTGGCGTACGTCATGTACGCCACCGCGTACGTAACCGCTCTCGACTCCAACGGCCTCATAACCTCCTTCCAAACCTGGCACGCCACCGTCCTCGCCCCCCACCCTCTCTACGCCCAGCTTCTATCCTACGTGCCCGCGACCATCGGTGTAACCGTCGTCGGCAGCGTGCTGATCACTGTCATCGTCCCCAACGTTCTCGAAACGATTGACGACGTTAGCATGGCGATCAGCGGGTGGTCGAGCCGTCCAAAGGTAAAGGCCAATTAGGCCAAGTAGTCCCCAGTCGTGTAAAACACCATTAGTTAGTTCAACAAACCCTCTAACCGCAGCCTGTTCAGCGCCGCCGCAATCTCGTACTTCCTCACCTCCGCCAGCTTGCCGTTCAAGCCCCCGCCGAGCCCCACCGCCACTCCCCTCTCCTGCACATCCTTCGCAATCCCTTCCGCGACCATCCTCAAGTTCCCTCCCCCCCTCTTCGCAGCTGCGTGCAGACTCAGCAGCACGCTGTTCGTCTGCTCCTCGCAAGCGAGCTGCTCGCATCCGTCCAACCGTAGCGTAACGTCGTCACCGTAACTGATCTTGAACCGCTCGCGAACGCTGCACTTCCAGTCGGGGTGTAGCACGCTTGCGTTGACTTGTCGGCGGGGGAGTGAGACCGTCTTCCAGTCGACGGTGTCCGCGGCGACGAGAGGCAGCGTGGTGGAGAACTGCGCAACGATCGCAGCGGCGTCCGACGTCACGTCGAAGACGCTGCAGGGTGAAGTGTGAGAAGGACAGCGAGTTGGGTACACTGTCGTATGGTTGCTTGGAGGCGCTTCTCACCTGTAGTCCTTCATCTTGATGACAGTGTCGCTCGCGTTCAAGTAGTCGCCAGCGCCGCCGACCACGAGAAGCGACGAGATGCCATGGTCCGTGTACAGCGCCCTAATCCGCGCAATGTACGGCGTGATCGGCTCCTCGGCCGCGTGCACCAACGCGGACATCTTGGCGTCGCGAATCATGAAGTTGGTGGCGCACGTGTCCTCGTCGAAGATCAGCGTCGTTGCGCCCATCTCCAGTGCCTCCATCACCGCGCCCGCCTGACTGGTACTCCCACTCGCGTCCTTACTCGTGAACTTGGTAGTGCTCTTCCCAAACGGCAGGTTCGAAATGAACGGCGAAATGTCAGTCGCGTGTAATTGCCGCCCGTCCTCCGCGCGTATCTTCACCGCGTCCACGTCCGTCACGATATAGTCGCGCCCGTCTCCTCGCACTTTGTCGTAAATCCCCATCTGAATGGCGTCCAGCAGCGTGCTCTTCCCGTGAAAGCCCCCGCCGACAATGGTGGTGACGCCAGGCTTGATGCCCATGCCTGTTATAGCGGCGTTCTGGTTGGGGAGGTACAGGCGCGTTTGGAGGGAGGAGGGGGAGAGGAAGGGGATGACTGTGGGGTCGGCGAGGGGACGATCGTCGGCACCGGACGCGCGGGGAAGAATGGAACTGTCGGCGACAAAGGCGAGGAGGTTGTGGTCCTTGAGCTGGCGGCGGAGGGAGGACTGATCTTCTACTGCGAGGACGTAGGACTCGAGAGTTGAGGGGTTGTGGGAGGTTGCGAGGAGGGATTGGCGGACGAGGGTGGGGAGGGTTTGCGCGAAGATGGTCGCGGCCGCGTCACCGAGGATGGTGCGGCCGCGAGCGGGTAGCGAGATGGTCATGTTGACGGTCAGCGCGCCGTCGGGCGTTGTCGTGACGGCGGTTTGATTGAGGACGTGCTGAGAGGGTTTCATTATCTGCACGTCGCCGCCTTTCGGACCGGACCAGCCGGCGCCGGATGCCGCTTGATCGGCGCCGAGGGCAAGGCAGGAGGAGTGGAGGGCGCGGAGGAGGTAGTCGGCGAGGGCGCGCGAGCGGTCGGGGGTTGAGAAGAGGGCGGCGGGGAACAGGGCGGTGGGGGGGGGGATCTGAAGCTGCACGCGGGTCGGCTTGGCGAACGGATCAGACTGAGTTTTGGGGATGATCAGCGTGAAGAGCGGCGGGCCAGCCGGGTTCGCCTTGTTAGAGTAGGTCCAGCCTGTAAGGGTCTCAATGGAATGATATTTGGGATACTGCTGGTTGTGGATCGAGTTCAGCGTCTGCATCAGAAGCTCGGCAGGACCGGATGCAGTGGGAGCGGGATAGGATGAAGATGATGAACTGTCACTGCCACCGCGGCCACCACCACCACCACCATCACCTCTTCCTCCACCACCGTACTTGTTCTTGTAGTAAGCGCCACCGCGCCCGCCACCGCGTCCGCCGCCGCCGCCGCCGCCACGGCCTGAGAAAGAGGACATTAGTCGATGGAAACGAGGGGAGCGACGGATACTGGCAGAAAAAGTGGGTTGCTTGTACGAGAGGCGAGAGTGTTTGGCAAAACGCGCCAAGAAGATACCTGACCTCAACGCGCGCCAAGCGGTACTACTCTCCATCTTCTCTCACATCATTGTGTGTCCTATGTTACGCCCTCGTTAACTCTCGCCTTCGTTAACTCTCGCCTTCGTCCTCTCACGCCCTCATTCTCTACTCAAAGCTACTCTCTGGCCTTGTACCTGACCCTGCAGTCTCCCTTCGGCCCGACCACCATGGCCTCGTAGTCGCAATCGGGCATCTCGTCGGGGATGAACTCCATCTCGTACATGCTGAACATGACACTGAGCACGGTCTTGACCTGCACGAACGCGAAGTTCTGGCCCATGCAGCTGTGCATGCCGCCGCCGAAGCCCAAGTACGCGTACGGTTGCTTATGCTCCTCGCGGGGCGGCGCGTACCTGTCAGGGTCGAACGTGTCGGGGTTGGGAAAGACAGTCGGGATCCTCATGCCAACGGAGGGCGAGATCATGACCGTGTCGCCCTTGGGAACGAGGTAGTCGCGGCCGCCGGCGTTGAAGTTCAGGTCCTGCTTGACCTTCCTCATGAGCAGCACGAGGGGCGGGTGCATGCGCAGGGCCTCGCGCATGCAGTTGTGCATGAGCTCCATCTCCTGTACCGTGTCGTAAGAGATTTCGTCTCCCGCAACGCTGGCCTGCTCCTTCATGATGCGCTCCATGATGGCCTTGTCCTTGAGAATGAAGAGCGCGGTCCACGTGCTGGTGATGCTGCTGGTGTGCTGGCCGGCGAACAGGAGCGCGATCAGCAGGCCGGTGATGTCAGAGTCGGAGAGGGGCGTCCCGTCCTTATAATTGGTGTTGATGAAAATGTCCAGGATGTCAGTGCGGTTCGCAGCCTTGCTCTGCGAGTGGGGAGGCACGGTGTTAACAAAGGAGACACTGTGAGCAAGTTGCGTTTCGAGCCGCTCGTTTCCCAGAACTCACCTCCTCGGGCGTCTCCAGGCGGCGCGACTTGATGACCGTCCCGAACAGCTTCTCCATCTCAATGCGCGCCAGATCTCTCTTCCTGTGTGCCTCGGTGGGCGCGTACGGGAAGAAGACAGAAAGCGGCGTCACGCCCTTGTCGAGGTCGTGGTACAGGTTCGCGACCTGGTCGTACATGTTCTCGCGCACGTCGTCGCCGTGGAGGCAGCGGCTCGCGGTGAGAATCGTGAGCTCGCTCAGGCACTCGAGGAGGTCCACGGTGCCAGACGTCTTGAGTTTGTTCTTGAGGTACGTCTGGGCCTCGACGCGGATCTTGTCCACGTAAGTCTTGAGGCGCGCGGGGCGCAGTCCGTGGGACATGGACTGGAACTGCACCTGGCGCTTCCTAACGGGGCAGTCGTACACGACGCCCTCGCCGAACACGGGCTTCATGAAGCCGTAGACTTCGGCCTGGGAGAGGACTGTGGTACACATGCGTGTGTGAGCGCATGTGTGAACGACGCTTGTATGTATGTGAACAAAGGCTTGTCGTTCGTGTCTTCTGTCTCTTGTATCGCTTACCAGTATCAGGCGACTTGAAGAACGGCTCCTGCGCATCGGGCGTGAGTAAAATTGTGATCTTCTGCCCGAACATGTTGAGCGTGAATGCCGGTCCGTAGTCCTTGTAGCAGCGGTGGATCATGCGGAGCGGGGAGGCGGAGAACTCGAGGAAGGTGAAGATCTTGAAGTGCCCGATGAGAGGGATTTTGGTGTTGGGAGTTACGGTAGGCGGGTGGAGGGGGTTGGAGGCGCGGATGTGCTCGCAGACGGCGAGGTAAGTCATGCCAGTGATGATGAGGGTGGTTAGGAAAAGGAGGAGGGTGGCGGCAATGGAGTAGGTGGTGAACAGGGCGAGGGGGGAGAAGGCGGCTGTGAGGCGCGGGAGGGAGGCGAGGCAGAGCGTCGAGATGAGGCGCGTGCTGGTCTTGCTCGTGGTGCTCATGGTGCTCATGGAGCTCGTGGTGCTCATGGTGCTCATGGTGCTCATGGAGCTTGAAAAAGAGATGAATGCAAAAATAATGCAGAGGGTGACGGGGAGGTTCGTCGCGAGGATCGTGGAGAAGAGAGCCGGGTCGACGGCGGAAAACATCGTGCAGAGCAACGCGAAGGGAAGCACGGCGTTCCAAGACAGGAATTGCAACATAACGTTTGGTTGGGCACTTTTTCTGCCGGGTAGATTGTTAGAGCGTGAAGGGGACATGATAGCGAGGTAAATTTTGGCAGGGTGCCAGGGGTGTGGTGGGGTGGTAAGCTGTATTAACGAAAACAAATGTCGAGGCACCATGAGAGATCGTCTTACAGCTGCAAAGTTGGCCACCCTCGACTATTCAGATTTTAGAGGGTGGGCACTGGGTGTGCATTTAAGCGGTCGACGCCGCGCGCCAGATTGCCAGCGTAGCCTAACAAGCGGATGAGCGGTGGCAGTAGCAACAAGCCAGAAGAAGGCCAGGTCGGCGCACAGCACGTCAGAAGAAGGGCAAGTGGCGCAAAATGAGGTCTGCCGTCGAACGTGGCGTAGGCGCGTAATTTCAAGCGACAACAACTCGACTGAATTCAGGCCACAAACACTACAACCTGCGCCTAGTAGTAGCCGCCCGTCTCCTCCACCTCAACGTCAACGACCACTCCCTTGCCTACACTCAACCCGCTCCTTTTGTTTCCGATATCGTCCTCACCAAAGATATCCCTCAGCGCGATCCTTCCCGAATCCCTCTCCAAGTCCTCCCCAAACGTCCTCCTCTGCCACGCAGTCACCGTCAAAACCGCGTCCATGTTCGCCACCACCGGAACTCTCAACGTAACGTCCCCCGTAACCTCAATCCCATCCACCCCCGTCTTCGCCCTCTTACTCGCCTTCTCACTCGTAACAACGTAATACTTGTCCTCCTTCCCCTCGAACGTTAACTTGACGTACTTCACCGGCACCGCATCCTCGCCCGAGATGGCCGTAAAGTCGTCCGCGCTCGTGTTCGGGCGCATCTTAACGAGCGTGATCAGCGACGGAATGTCCCCGCTGTTCGCGAGAACGTCGAGGCTCGTCAAGATTCGATCAGCACCCGCCCCTCGAACCTGCTTCTGCACCAACCTCACCACCATCTTAACCCCCGCCAAACTCGGCTGATACAAACCAAACGCAACCAGCGGCAACACAATGTCGTAAAAGGGGAGGAAGAGGCGGAGGAGGGGGGAGAGGAAGAGGGTGGCGCGGAGGAGGACGAAGTAGGTTAGGAGGAGGGTGCGGAGGGCTTTCTTGGTGGGGGCTGGGATGGGGCCGAGGTTGCCTGAAGACACAGTGGGGGTTAGTAAGCCATACACGGGGTTGCGTTACGGGTGACGCGGAACTTACGGGCAGGGATGGAGAGGTAGTGGTTGATTAGCGGGTGTGGGGGTGGGAGTGTGGTAAGTGTGGCGAGCGCGATGTAGCCCGGAGCTACGTGGAGGAGGAGAGGAGAGAGGGCGGTGATGAAGAGGGTGGTGGTGAGGGTGGTTAGGAGAGTGAGGAGGGTGGAGAGGACGCGGCCGAAGAGGAAGAAGAGGAGGTTCTTGAGGAGGAGGAGGAAGGCTAAGAGGAGGAGGAGGAGAAAGGTGGAGTCGAGAGCGAAAGATTTGAAGGTTGCGACAGCGCCGGGTGATTCAGCGCCGGTGGGGAGAGACAGAGCAGTGTGAAGTGACAGGATAGATGAGTGTACCTTGAGGCCAATGTGCACGATCTCATTGCGGGCCTTCTTCCCCACCTTTTCCTCCACGAGGGAAAGAGCGCGAGGGTCCAGATCGAGGAGGAAGTTTAAGTGCATGGTTGGGGAGGCTGAGGAGAGGTAGACCTTGGCCGGGACTGGGAGGTAGGTGATGAGCTTGGTGATGTGATCGTCCATGATGGCTTCTGGGGGGGGAGGAGGGTTAACGATTGGCAGGGTAGAGAATGGGAGAAGCTGGGGAGGTGGCGCGATGATTTAGGGAAAGGCAGGAGGGCAGGATGTCAGGCAGGTAGACGAGCAGGTAAGAGGAAGGGAATTGTGTGTACAGGGGGGGGGACGTGCGTTGCGGTCGGGGGGAAACCGTAGCGTGCTCAAATGCGTGCTGCAGGTGCTCGTGTTCAGGTCGCTTTCTTCAGACGTGCTTGGCGTCACCGCGCTTTCACCGACGTTAGTAGGTATTCTGCCATGGTCCACGCTAAATTTCTAATATCCGCCTGGCCCGAAACGTGAGTCAAGCACCGCGCGCACTAACGTGTAGAAGGGGCAGGCACGCCCCCACTTTTTTTACAGAGACAGTGTTGCCACGGCGCGAGTTTATTGCGAGCCAAGTAAAAGGATTCAGAATCGTTTGATTTCCGGTAGATTTTTATTGTTGCTAATAAGAGCCGCGACAGCGAATTCGACAAGGCCGCAATGTCAAACAAAGGGCAAGGAGGGGCGAAAGCAACTGCCTGACCACATGCGATGTGTGAAGCACTCGTACAATGCGAAAATTGAGCTGAAATAGATGCGAAACTCCATGAACCATTCTTGTTCTTGTTCCAATTCACACTCGCTAAGGCGAAATTTTTGTCGTCCGCTACAAGCCTGTCCCCCCCCCACGTCCTGTATCAGTCTCCTAAGTATTCGACCTCTCGTAACCTCCTTCTCTCGTAAAGATCTTCTCGATCTTCCAAAGATCTACCTGCCATGAGTTGGACTATCTCCTCAGCCCTGATCGCCCGGAACCGCCTCGAAACCTACCCTTACACAAACCTCGTCGCCTCTCACAACGATTTCCGAGCAAGCGCCGCCGCGCTGACTCTCGCTGCCCGCCAACACCATCTCTCCTCTGCCACAGGAACCGACCAGCCCTCAACAACTCGCCATACTCTCGCTTCTCTACCCCCCTCACAGGCGACGCCGGACACTACGGCGACGACCACTACCGCCAACAATACCCGCTCCACCACTCTCTCCACCACCAAGCTCTACACCGAGCTCGCCGAGCTCCGGCGCGCCGACTCTGACAAAGCAACACTCATAACCCAGCAGGAGGCAACCATTAAAAACCTCACCGAGGAGTACTTGTCCAGCGAAACCTCCCTCCAGTCCTACCAAGAAGTAATCGCCTTCCACAAACGCGAGATCGCCTCTTTGCAAGCCTCGCTTGTGCACACAAAGTCCGTCCTCGACCAAACAACCGCCAACGAGCAACACCTCGTCGACCGGTTAATCAGCGAGAAGACGAGCATGATGGACCAGATTGTGGAGATGACGACGTTGGTTGAAGCGCTGCAGGTGAGTGCCCTTGTTCATTTTTTCGTCTAGGCTTTTGTTCACCCCCCCCTGCCCAGGCCGAGCTCCGACTCACGAAGACTCTCCTCGAGTCCTACGAATCCGGCAACGCCCCCTCCCTCTCCTCCCCCCTCGGCTCTTCCCCTTCCTCCCACTCCTTCCTCTCCTCAGCCACCGTCATCCCTCGCCAGCTCCTGTCCATCTCGAAGCCTCACACAGCCGACATCACGTGCCTGTTCATTCCACCCGCAGCCCAGTCAACTCTGATAACGTGCTCCTCCGACTCGACGTGCAAGGCGCTCGATCTGTCTCCCCCCATCCCCCGCCAGACGCAAACCTACGTTTCCTCGACAACGCAGCCCCTAACCTGCTGCACCGCGAGTCCCACCGGCCTCATTGCGACAGGGAGCGTGGATAAAGCGGTGCGAGTATACAGCGGCGCGAACACTTCCAAGCCTACCGTGCTGCAAGGCCACAGCGGGAAAGTGAGCGCGTTGTGCTTCGTTGATTCGAGCACGCTGATCAGCGCGAGTCACGACCGAACGCTGAGGATCTGGGCTGTCGGCGGCGGCAAGAGCACCATGAAGAACACGCTGCACTGTGGCAGCATACCCAACTCTCTCACGGCGAGTAGGTGAGTGTGCCCCGAGTTCACACCGCTGTCTTCTTTGTTCTCACGTGTGTTTAGTGTAGCTCACACGTTCGCGCCCCCCCCGCAGTAGCATGGGCGGTGTTGCGAGCGGCCACGCCGACGGTTGCGTGCGTTTCTGGGACGCTTCGACGGCGACAAAGGTGCTGGAGATGCCGACGATGCACCAGGGGCAGTGTACGAGCGTGCAGTACAGCCCCACAGACGGATACACGCTAGCGAGCACGGGAAGGGATAATGCGGTGAGGATCTTGGACTCGAGGGTGTGCGCGGTTGTTATGAACCTTACGGATCCTAAGTACAGGGTTAACTACAACTGGAGCAACGCCGAGTTCAGCCCTGACGGCGAGAACATTGTCACAGGATCAGGGAAGGAGGTCTTCATTTGGAGCGTGCGGGGTGGCAAGGTGGAGAGGATACTGAAGGGGCACAGTGATTACGTGGAGAGGGTCGTCTGGGGATCTGGAGAGCGGCAGGTGGTGAGCGCGGGGAAAGACGGGAGCGTTATTGTCTGGGAGTAACTCGGGCGCGTGATTATCTGGGAGTAACGACGACGCCCTATTTGCAAGCTTCCTTCTGTGAGGGTTAGAGTACCGCTTGGCGCGCGTTGATTTCAGCTACCGGCATGAGAAAATTGATGTTTATTGATTCCTATCGTCTGAACGGGCGGGATGCAGAACGACCGCACCGTTGCGTCGTATCTGAACGAATCCCCCGAATATCCCCAGCCCGCTTCCACACTCGCCCGCTCCTCGCGATCCGGCACTGGCTTCTTTGGCCTTAACAAACGTGACTACATCAATGGCTACCACCTTGACCCCATCACATCCCTTCCTCCCCCCCCTCCTCCTCTCCACAACCCTCCCCCGTCTCCGAGACAACGGAGAGTCCTGCGCAAGTTCTTCCCTTTCAAGGCAACCTGGCTCACCGGCATTTCCGGTGAAACAGAAGCAAAGGCCAAGCCCCTCTCTCCAGTTTCCTCCACCCCCAGTCTCCTGCTGAACGACGCCCGTGTCTACGCGGCCGCCACCTCCTTCTTAACTTCCCGCAAATCTCGGACCAACGTGTTCGCGTTCGAGGACTGCGCCGGTGTCCAGACGAGCCATCGCTCGCAAATCGCGAGCAATCGCGAACCAAACGCAGCAATACCCCTGACGCCTCTTCCCACGACCGCCGAGAACCACGCGAACCTGCCATTCGACGCAGTCACGTACACCAACCTCGACCAAGATCAACTCACCTGCCGCCGCTACAACCTCGCGCTCGCCACCCGCCTCCGCAATCTCGCCGACGGCGACCTCCTCTTAGCAAAACTGAAGGACGTCCGCTGCGAATCCGGCTTCCTCGGCAACGCTGCCGACGCGAAATCGAGAGCGGAGCAGCACAGATTTAGGCACGAGTCGTACACGAAGGCGGCGAAGTTGGTGGAGGACTATCCGATCCCCCTCTCCTGCGACAGTCTTGAAGCTGTTCTCGAACACCCGAACCACGACGTGGACGCAGACAGCTACAAACACCAACGAGCCCCGTCCCCGAAAAGGCGCAAGCAGTCCCTCGCCGAGCCCCCAAAATGTCCTCGCGCAGCCGCCGACTCCTCCTCCCTCCCGCTGCTCCCCGACTCCATGTCCCAGGAGCTGCTCTTCGAGAACGGCTCGCAAGTTACCTCAACGTCCTCCGTCCCTTGGACTTCCTCCCACCACCCTCCGAAGATTAGAGTAGGCGGCTCCATATTGCGGCGTCTGACCGTATCCATCCTCGAGATACATAAGCGATTCTACCCTTCGAGCAAGACCGGTGGGTTCGACTGGTCCGTCGTCCATCGTGGCGATCCTGATTTCGAAGAGGACCAGCGCATGCTCTCCAACCCCGAGCTCAAGTCCATGATGCAGTTGCGCAGGATTTGGGGGGTCGGGCCCAAGGCGGCTGCAACCTTAGTCTCTTGGGGCGTCTATTCGATTGAGGCTTTGCGCTCAGACAAGGTGGTGCGAGAGGTGGGTGCAGCGCTAAACGCGACAAAGAAACAAACGCTCACTAACACCTGCTTCCCTCCTCTAACACCGCTTCCCTCCAGTGTTTGAACAGGTGCCAGAAGATCGGCCTCAAGCACTACGAGGACATCAACACGAAGATCCCACGCGACGAGGTGGCCTCAATCCTCCGGCACGTGCAGCACGTCACGGACGACGTCTGCGGCGTCCCCGGCATCGTCTTGTGCACCGCCTGCGGCTCCTTCAGACGCGGCGCCTCGAGCTCCGGAGATATTGACATCATCCTACTACCTGCTTCGACGGAGCCAAGACACGACAAGCGAGCGCTCGACGTTTATGATAGGGTTCGTCGACGCCTGACTCAGACTGGATTCATCGTCGACACTCTCACGTGGCCTAACTTGTTCAAGGAGAATGAAGGGCTCAACCCGCCGACGGAGTCCAAGGGCTTCATGGGCCTATGCAAGCTGCCCTCGGACTCCGCGTCGTACAGCGGGATCGCGCGCCGTCTCGACCTCAAGGCCTACCCCCGCTGCCAGGGCGCGTTCGCGACCCTCTACTTCACGGGCAGTGCACACTTCAACCGATCGATGCGAGAGTTCTGCAAGAAGAGCGGGCTGACGCTGAGCGACGCGGGGCTGGCGCTGACTTACAGGGATGAGGGAGGGCACAAGGCCAAGACACTAGCGAGCATTCGCGCCGATACCGAAGAGGACGTGTTCGAGGCGCTGGGCATTGAGTATGTCGGCGTTACCTACAGGGACGTCGGCTGCGGGGTGGGGTGGCAGGCAACGGGGGGGGGCGAGAGAGGGGGGTTCT
>Ga0307985_10000652_pt1 | contig 20149 bp, 14 predicted proteins | sample EllFjometageno80_FD_203155 | JGI IMG/M metagenome (GOLD analysis project Ga0307985, IMG submission 203155) | Marine microbial communities from Ellis Fjord, Antarctic Ocean - #80 | ecosystem: Environmental > Aquatic > Marine > Unclassified | place: Southern Ocean | collected 2014-10-09 | reverse complement strand
AAAGGGTGCTACCCTCGTCTACGGCGTCAATCTTCATGGATTCCAGACGGGCCAAGATTTTAATAAATCACATATTCCTAAAAAATAGTATTTTTCCATGTTTTTCATTTCAACCACTAGCGCCTGTCCAGCTTCTTGCTACTTACGGCATCGGGAAGGGCACGCTGTGTGCTTCTTGTATGTCCCTACGTTGCTCTCTTGCGTTGCTATCTCCCGTTGTTTCTAGCAATCTCAACGTCCGTCCATCATGAGAACGACAAAGGGAAGCACATATGAGTACGGAGATGATAGCGTGTATCTTTGTGGACAGGGCGTTGGTTTACACAGGCTATATTTCTTGTATGTTGAGACAGGGGACTGCGCCGATCTTTTTTTGGGCAAGCACTAATATATCGTACTGTACGTACTGTACGTACTGTACGCGTACTGTACGTACTGTACACGTACTGTACGTACTGTACGTACTGTAGTCGTGGGGCTTTTGTTGATAATCGTGAAGCTTGTTTCCAGCTGCTTGTTTCTGCAAGACCAGATCAATAACTCTGTTTAACAACAACTGACACTGACATATTAATAAATCTACCGACGCAGCAACTCTTACCGACCCTACCCCCGACGACACCCCGACTCGCAGTATTGCAACTCATCACCCTCTCTTCTTAAAAAACCATCCCAGTCCAAGACCAACAGACCAAGAACAACCTACCACACATGGCATCCCTCGCTGAAGCGGCTGGCGACCTCGAGAACCGCAACACCAACCGCATAACAATCCAGCCCAACGACATCGTTCAGTCCAACGTCGATCTCTCTTACCAGTCCAAGACTCTGCTCACCAAGGCAAACGTAAAGTTCATCTCAGGCCGCTGCTATGCGCTGTTGGGCAGAAATGGCTGCGGCAAATCTTCCCTCCTCCGCGCCATCGATAACAGAACCATTCCTCTTCCGCCCTTCCTCACAACTTACCTAGTAACCCAAGAGATCCCCACCTCCGAAGCCTCGGTAAAGGACTTCATTCTCTCTCAAAACACATCCAAGATCGAGTCGCTCGAGACGAAACTCGACGCGCTACCCACCGACGACGCCGACGCCATCGAGGAGCTTTGCAACGAGATCTCGGAGCTGGAATTGGCCTCCGAAGGTGAGGAGTCGGGGCGCCCAAGAGCCTCTCATTTCGTGAAGCCCATGCGCAGTCGCCGCTAACCCCAAATTCGCCCCAGATTCCGCCCCGCTTCTCCACGCCCTGGCCCAGTTCGGGGTCGATCACCTCTCCCTCGACGCTCTCATGAACACTCTCTCGGGCGGGGAGCGCAAGCGAGTCGCCCTCGCCACTGCAGCTCTCGTGACCCCCGACGTGCTTCTTCTGGACGAAGTGACGAACCACCTGGACGCGGCTGGCATCAACCAGCTCTCGCAGTTCCTCTCGGAGTACCCGCACACGGTAATTCTCGTCACGCACAATCGCGACTTGACGGACTACGTGTGCAACCACGTGGCGCACATGGTGGACGAGCAACTGCACTACACACGCGGCAACTACAACGACTTTCTCGGCGCGAAGGCGCAGAATGACTTGCACCAGACTCGGATTGCGACCAATCTGAACAAGGAGCGCGACAAACTTCAGTCCTCCATCGACACGATGAAGGGCATGCAGCGCGGCGAGAAGGGGTTGGGCGGCGCGAAGCGCGGGAAACAGATCGAGAGCAAGAAGAAGAAACTGGACAGGCACGGCGTCGAGAAGGACGAGAACGGGCACAGGTGGTCGGCGCAGACAGCGGACGGCGCGCGCGCCGGCAGTATCAACGCTACCGTGCGCGCTCAGGAGCGCAAGAACATGAGCCGGACAAATATTCTCCGCGCGATTGATGGGATTCTGTACCCGTTCATTGACAAGGAGATTCAGTTCGTGCTGCGCAAGGCGCCGGAGTACGAGTTCCACGAGCCCCTGGTGAAGTGCGAGGACGTCGAGGCGGGTTTCAGCGGCGAGGCGGGTTCGCTGTTCTACTGCGACATGACGATTCTGCAGCACACGCGAACCATCATCCTTGGCCCCAACGGCTCCGGCAAGACGCAGCTGCTGAAGATTTTAGCGCAGGAAATCCAGCCTAAGGAGGGCCGTTGCGTGCACTGCGCCAATGTCAACGTGGCGAGCTTCAGTCAGATGGTCGCCGACGACATTCTCGAGACGGTTGAGGAGGATGACACGCCCCTGAGCTTTTTGGCGAGGAAGTTCCCGCTGGCGAGCGAGCAGGAGCTGCGCGGAGAGCTAGCGAGCTTCGGGATCCAGGCAAATATGATCGGCGTCAAGGTGAAGAGCATGAGCGGCGGGGAGAGGGTCAGGGTCATCTACGCGAGTCTGATGCTCGGGAATCCGCAGCTGTTGATTTTGGACGAGCCGAACAACCATCTTGATCTGGAGAGCGTGGAGGCCATCGCTGTGGGGCTGGGATCGTGGGACGGCACCCTGATCATAAGCAGTCACGACAGCAGCTTGCTCAGAAGGTTGATCGAGACGAGCGGAGCGGACAAGCCGTGCGTCTATTATTCGCTGACGGAGCTCGATGACAAGCTGGGGCTGCCCTACAAGCGGATCGTGAGGAGGCTCGACGATAGGGAGTTCGAGAAGTTCTTCAACGATAAGTAAAACTCTTCTCTTCATTCAAACCTCTTTAAAACTTCAGCTTCTCCTCCCCGCCGTTGCTCAGCTTCATGGCCTCCAACTGCTCCTGGAAGGCGTCGACGACGCTGCCACTGCGCCCCTTCTCATCTAACCGGTCGAGCCCCCCCTCCATCTCGAACTGCGCGTTGACGCTGCTCGCGTCGTTGACGCTGTTGCTCCCCTCCTTCCCTGCCCCCTCTCCCGCTACAGCTCCCCCCCTCTCGTCTCCCCCCGCTCCCCCCTTGATCACCTCCCACTGCTGCTTCCCTCCCCCCACGCTGCCCATCCCGCCCTGGCTGTTGTAGCCGCTGCTCGCGCTCCTGCCCCGCACCCTGCTCCCGAGATCCAGGCAGGTGCTGATCAGCGTGTCAACCCCGCCGAACACGTCCCTTCCGCTGCACAGGCTCTCCCTGACGCCCCTCTTGATGCCCCCCGAGGGCACGCCGAACTGATGGAAGTTCCAGCTCAAGAACGCAATTTGTCCGACGACGTCGTTCTCGACCCCGCCCTCCGCTAGATGGTCAGGAACGAGACCCTTGACGTCCCTCCCCCCGATGGTCGCCTCCCAGCCTTTCACGACGCTCTTCAAAATATCTCCGACTGGCACCTTGCCGCTCTTCCAGAAAGGGTGCATGCCCAGCACCTGCCTCAGCGAGAACCTGTCCTCGGCTAATCTCCTCTCGCCCTTCTCCGCCTCGATGTACTTGAGCAGCGCACCGTTGCCCCCTCCCCCCTCCTCGGCCTCCTCGGCCTTGAGGAATTTGATCGCGCCCTCCGTGCTCGTCGAGAGGAAGCAGCTCACAATAACGCAGTCTCTCAAGAGCTCCTGGCTTGCCTCATCGTCCTCCTTCTTGCCGGCCTCAAAAATGATGCCGCTGAAAGCCGTGGTCGCCCCGATCATTTCGTCCGCCTCCAGCAAAATCGGCAAGTTTGCGAGGGTGAAGGCGCCGCTGATTTTGTCCAAGAAGGAGCGCGCCTCCACAACCCCTCGCGGCTGCTTGCCATTCAGAACCTCGCTCACCGCTGAAGAAGGCTGGGAAGCCCCGACAGCTGCCGGGTCGAAAGCGGGCAGCAGGTGAAGAACCAACTTGCTCAACAGCATCGTCTGCGACCCCGACTGCAGCGCAGTGATGCTCGGGAACTGCCGCCTCGGATTTACAACGCCCCGCTCCCCCGTCTTCTTCCTGTTGGGAGTCGACGGGGAGGGGAAAAGCACGTTCTCCTCCACGCCCGTGATGAACTGCGGAGCCTCGTCAAAGTCATCGTCGACGACGGGCTGGGGAGGAGGCGTGGGGAGTGCACTGGGCTCCTCCTTCATGGGGAGGGTCTTCGCCGAGGGATCCACCTCCGCCCCCGTCACGATGGACGCCTTGATCTCGCTCCTCATGTTTCGCAAGTACTCCTCGTTCTGTTCCGCCTCCTGTATCTCCTACGACGAAGAGCGAACGAGGGTTAGAGGTCACGCGTGTAGTACGAACGAAGGGGGCGGATCGAGTTGAGCGTCACGCACGCACGGTGGCGCTCTTGGAGCTCTTGGCGCTCGAAATGGCGCGCTTTTCTTTCTCACCTCCTCCTCCACCGTCGTCAACACGCTCGCAATGACCTCGTCGATGGTGTCGGCGAATATCAGGGAGGACGAAGACTCCTCCTCGGGAGCGTGTGCGTGCTCGCTCCTGCTCTTGTCCGCCACAATCCTGATGTCGCCCATCCTCTCGAGCGTCCTCTTCTCCCAGTTCCAAAACTCGTAGTACCCCTCGATGTTCTCCTGGAGGCTAGCGGTGGACTCAACGGGCGGCTCCACCATTTTGTCGTTGGGCGGGTACGGCAGGTCGCGGTTCACGCACTCGAAGAGACTCACGTAGCGACGGTCCACCTCGTACTCCTCCTCCAAGGCGTTGACGATGATGTCGCTGTGCAGCGTGATGTCGTTGCCAACCACCTCCTCGAGGTCGCTCTTCTCCACCTCGATCTTCTCTTTGTCCTCCTCCTTCTGCTTCGTCTTGGTGTGCGAGTGCTGCTTGAGGACGTTGGTGACGAAGCTGGAGGGGGGGGGGGGTTAGAAAGGCGATAGAATACGGGGGGCTCTGGGCGTCTGCGTAGAAAAGCCAAGCGGGCAGCCAGGTGCGTGTGTGTGCGTACCTGGATAAGTCCGATTCCACAGACACCGACTCCATGACGCCGAACAGCATCTGAATGTCGTACTGCAAGTTGGCGAAGCAGCTGCTCTCCAGCACAATGTGCTTGCGGAGCATGTCCTGGATCTCGACGATGACCTTCTCTTCGGTCGACTGGAGCACGTTGAGCGTCTGCTGCACCTCGATGGCGCACTTGAGGTTGATCTTGTTGAGCGACTGCCAGTCGAGGAGGCACTTGGCGCGGGCCTGCTCCGCGACGAGCAGATTCTCGACGGCGAGCTCGATGGTCGTGCTGCGGCGGGACTCGTTCGTCGGGAGCAGCCAGTTGGACAGATCTTTCATGGGCGAGGACAGGCCGAAGGACTTGACCGTGGCGGCGCGGACCTGCCATGCACATGTGTGAGCCACAACGGGAGAAGGGTTGGGAGAAAGGCGGCGCGCTCACGAAGCTCGATACGGCGGCGCGGGTTCACACATGTGTATGTGAGGTGTGTGAGGTGTGTGAGGTGTGTGAGGTGTGTGAGGTGTGTGAGGTGTGAGAGGGCGCCCAGCTCACCTGGTTCGCCTCGAATTCCGGGTCATCCATGGCCTGAATGCGGTCAATTTCCGCCTGCTTGACCCTTGTCTTGAGCATCTCCTCCATATTAACTTTGGTGGCTTCGTCCATAGTCAGATTGGACGAGCAGCAGTGCATCTTGGCCTCGTGCCACGCCCTGTCGTAGCTGCGGTGGCTCGCTCGGTACAGCTTCTCGGCCGCTTTGAGCTTCGCGACGACGGAACTGCAGTTTCCGGCGGCGACCTTGCCTGCGTTGTGCACGCGGTCGCGGAGGGAGAGCAGCTCCTCGAGGACGTCCTTCTTGAGGTTCTCTGACAGCTCGCGGTGCTGGTTCGCCTTGTTAAGAATGTCAGTGCTGAATCCAACGATGGCCTCGTTCAACGAAGGCGTCGTCGAGCTGAGCGGGTTGCTGAGCTTGGCCAGTCCCTTGGAGTACTCTTTCTCGAGAGTGATTCTTCCTTTTATTGTCCGAATGAGCTCATCAAGGATCGTCCTAGACAAGGCGTTCTTGTTCTTCAGGTGGGGGAAGTGAGAGAAGAGCGTCGTCGCGAACGACACGGGTGGGGGGTCTACGGCGGCAGAGGGGGCGGAAGAGGCCTCCATTGCAGGTGAAATGAGGCGTTTGGAAGGGCTGAGGGAAGAGGGAAAGTTGGTGGAGCGGCGGCGCTGTGCTGGCGTTTAGTGTTTGGGTAGGGGGGGGAGCGGGGGGTGAAGTGACGAGGAGAGTTGCAAAGAGTGGCGGGGAATGCGGGGCCGTTAAGGGAGATGTCAGACAGATGCGAGGATGCTGAGATTTAGACCGGCCTCAGCCTGGAGGACTCATTTTGCGTGCTTTTGTGTTGGTGTAGCGTCACGTCGCGTGTTGTTGCTGGGCTCCGGTGGCGGCCGCCGTTCAAGTTCGAGTCAGGAAGGGCCGGCAAATTGGAAGTAAGGAACAGAGTTTGCGGGCCGCCGACAAACACTCGTTCCCGTTCCTCTTACCGCCAAACCTAATCACACCCTTATATAACCCCGTCACAAACCAGACTTTCGTTCTCTCTCAACAAACTTGACTTATAATACAAATGTGCCCCCCCTCTATTGTGTGCCCTCCATGGTCTTGGCCCTGTTGGTGCTCTGCGCGAGGCTGTGCTGCAGGTCTTTCTTGATGTCCGCGAAGAGCTTGACGCTCTCAACGGCCTGCTTGCTCTCGAGCACCGCCTGCACGTTCCTGTTTCTCTGCAGCAGTCTCTTGCAGTCCAAGTTCCTCTGTTTGATGTGCTCCTTTCTCCTGGCGTCGATTCTCTTGAGCAGCGCCTGCAGCTCCGCCTGCTGCTGCTGCCTGAACGACGCCTCCTTCCTCGCGAAAACGGCCGCGTGGCTCGTGTTCATGCTCCCCCGCTCCTTGTTCTCCAAACTGTCGGCAATCCGCTTGATCTTCTGCGCCTCGGCGTAGTTCTTCTGGCGCGCGAGAATGTGCTGGCGGCGGCGCCACTCAAGCAGCTCCCGAGACCACTTGGGCGGCTTCTGCGTCATCTCCTTCTGCAGCCCTCTCTGGAACTCGAGCAGGTTCACCGCGTGCCGCTCAGTCATTTGCTGGATGTATGTCTGCGCCATGTTGTCGTATTCCTCCATGTACTTGTCCCATGCGGCGTTGAAATCAGTGTACTGCATGTTGTGCGCGATCTGGACCTCCGTTCTCTCGTTGATCTACATATGTGTGAGCAAACACACAGAAAAATGGGTCCCAAACACACACTTCTGGCCCAGAACTTCGAAGTCGGTGTGAACAAGGGCCGAGCGCGTTTTGATCGGCATGCTGCGTTCGACGTATTTTGATCGGCGAGGGTATGCGGCAACCCAAACACATGTGTGACCCAAAGGTAGGCGGTGTGACCAAATACGCCCTTCTCCAAGCCACCAGCCGGTGCGTGCGGGGCTCAACTCACCTGCCTCGCGCGGATCGCCTTCTGTTGCCTTTTCTCCTCCTGGCGCCGAAGAGTCTCCACCTGACCGTTAGCCCTGCCCGCTTCTAAATAGTTTCCGTCCTAAGTGGTAGGGTGTGTTAGTGTGCCATTCATTCAGATTCACACGTGTATCACGAATTCATGCAGTGTGCTGAGCCAAGTGCAGAGCCAAGTGCTGAGCCAAGTGCTGAGCCAAGTGCCGAGCACGCGGGCGTTCACGCGGGCGTTCACGCGGGCGTTCACGCGGGCGTTCACGCGGGCGTTCACGCCGGCGTTCACGCGGGCGTTCACGCGGGTGTTCCCTTGGGTGCTTATCACTTGGTCATGCTTCCCTCTTCCCTCGTCTGCGTCACTCACATTCTCGCACTTGATCCTGTACTCCTCCAGAATCCTCAGGAACTCCATCACCTTCGCATCCGGTCCCTCCCCCGGCACCTCCTTGTTCCCCTTCTCCAACAGTCCCAAAAAGTCATCAAAAGTCAACCGCCCCTGCACGCACACTTCCTCCGCACCTGCGAGGATTTTGTCAGCGTCATCCCCCGACCGACCGATCTTCGCGAGCACGGCGGACAGCTCCTGGACGGAGATGTACCCCGAGTCGTCCGTGTCGTAGAGGGAGAAGATGCCCCGGAGGGCACTGGGGGGGGTGAGAGGGTGGACATTGGGGGACATTGAGAGAGGGGGCAGTCAAGCATAGCACAGTGTGTGTGTGTGTGTTGTGTGGGGGGGGGGGAGGTCGCTCTGCACGTCTTAGTAGTTCACGTGGTCCCGTCGCTCCGTGTAGTATCTGTCATCTGTCGCTCAGGTGCTTACGGTAGTGGCATTTACCTGACCTCCTCCCTGGAGAAAGTGGCTTCGGTGGCCATGGGTAACGGGGGGGCGTGGGAGTCTGGTGCGCTGGAGTGTGTGGAGAGACTCTGTGAGGAGGTGGTCTTGCTTGAAGTGTTGATGGGTTGTGGTCGTGTTGTTGTGCAGGGAGTATGCAAGGAGTAGGGAAGGAGTAGAGAAGGAGTAGAGAAGGAGTTGGCAAAGAGTGGGCTTCGTTAAGACTCCTCCTCCAACTTCCAACTTCTAGCAGAGTGAGCGTTAGTAAAATCGGGGGACACAAAATCGGGACACAAAATCGGGACACAAAATCGGGACACACTGTAAGGAAGAAATTCGTTTGCCACGAACACACACACGAACACAACCCCCCCCTCCCTCGTGGCATTCGCTGTCGCTCCCCCGCGTCCCACCCCTCTCCCATTCCATCGCCCCGGCGTTTTCAAAGGGTCCGTCAATAACACCCATGATATGTTTCATGATGCGCTCAACAAGACGCTACAACTTTCGCAAACACATAGTATAAAGTTAATCGCATGTACAATCCCCCCTCCGTTGCAAACCACCCCTCCTCTCCTCTCCCCTTCAACCCCTCATAAAATCTCATAAGTAACAAATGCCCGACTCATTCTTGCTCCAAGGTCGTTGCGACTGAAAGACGAACGAGTGACACGAACGGGAACGATCTGGGTGACAAGAACGACCATACGAGCCGACCGACCCTCGACATAACTACAACCGAGAGCATACAACATCTTCCCGACAAACTCTCGACCCTTACCTCTCTTACCTCTCTCACCTCTCACCTCTCTCCCACCTCTCTCCCACCGTCCGCCTCCCCCCTCCTCCCCTCCTCTCCACCTTCTCCATGTTCTCCACCTACGAAGGCGGCGGCCACAAGCCCCGCGAGATGTTTGGCACAAACAACACAATTCCTGGAGAAATCACTGTGAATGGCGTCACGAAACATGTCATGAGCACGACGATAGCGCAGGAGGGGACTGCTGCGGGGTATAGCGCAGTTGGCAACAAACACGACCCGACCGGCCTCTCTGCAAGAATGGAAGCGTCCCAAGTCGCCACCAATGACGCCCTAATGGAAGCCCAAGCCGCCTCCCTCGAGGCCACGAACAACGGCAACAACGACGACGCCGATGAATTCGGCGTACCAGTCTCGCCGCTCCCCACCCCCGGCTTAATGCAGGACGGTGTCACGCCCGAGCAGCTCCGTATGATCAAGAAGAACACGCCTCGCGGCATCAGCCACCCCGGCGTTACTCCAACATACCGACCAGGGGATCCCCGTAGTCCCGAGATGAGGAAGATCAAGGCGGAGAATGAGAGGACGCAGGCTGTCAAGGTGAGGCGACTGGGGTGAAGCAAGAAGGACAGGAGGGGGCAAGGGGGCATAAGAACAAACTAAGCACAAGTGACGACCGGCTGCGAGCAACGCGCTGCGAGCAACGCGCAGTCTCAAAACTCGCTTCTCAGAACGCACCTCTCAAAACGCGCTTCTCAGCAATACGTGCTGTGCCATCGGTGCGTGTGTGTGGCGCGTGCAGCCGTCTCGTCTAACACTTTACTTCACTCTGTTGCAGAACAACGCGGTGTTCTGGGATGAAGCCAGCGTGAACTCGTCCAACGACAACGCCTCCTTAAACGGGTCACCGCTACGACAGATTAAGTTCACCCATGATGCATCGCCAACTAACTACTCGCTTGGCGAGGAGAAGAAGGATGGCAACGACGGGAGAGTTTTGTCGAGGGAACGTGTGCACAAGGAAGAGTTGAGTATTTACACGGAGTCACCGACAAAACCGTCTCTCGTTCAGTCCCCCCAAGACACCACGCCAGTCCGTGCAAAGTCGATATACGACGAATCGTCCCCCGACTTATTGAACGATTCCGCCCCCCCCTCTACAGAACCGCACTTCGCCGCCGGCGCCGGCGGCTACCAAGTGGTAGCTGGCGTGCACATAGCCAAAGCGCTCGTAAAGAGTGGCGAGGACACCGCGGGGCGGACGCTGGCGGGAGTCCCACCGCAGGATTTGCTGTGCGAGGAGTGCGGCGTTAATACGGCGACGATGTACGCGGAGCACGAGAGTGAGTTGCTTTGTGACGGGTGTACGAGGTTGCTGTACTTGCCGTCGAGTGGAGGGGTGCAGCATATTGACATTGAGGAGGGTCGCGTGAGGAGGTTGTTGGGGAGTGATGTGGATCGGTTGTATAGCACGGTTGTTAGGACCGTGGGGGGGATGGTTGCTAGCATCCCTGATTACGAGGTGGATGAGGAGGAGTTGGCCAAAATTAGAGGCTTTGACGCCAGTGAGCCGAGCGCGATTGAGGCGCCGAGGATAAATCTGGTGAAGGTAAGTGCACTCGAAGCGCAGCAGGGAGCGAGGAGGGGGTCGGTCGGGGGCGGGTCGGTCAAGTGTCCCACAAACACGGTGTGAACAAGGGCCATGAATTCATCTCAAAACGACCGGCTCGAAACGCGCCGCTCTCCCAGCGCCTTTAGTTCACACCGATGCCCACTTTGTTCCCACATGTGTGTGGGCTCTTTCCTTTTTTCGCGCAGCGTGTGTTAACCCCTTGCTCAGGAGACGCCGGAGAATGGGATGTTGAAGGAGGGGTGTAAGTTTCTGGCGGGCGCAGTGGTGGTCTTCAACGCCGAGAGCTTTATATCGGGGGGGGAAGTGAGTCGGGGGGGGCATTGTGGGTGGCGGGGGAAGGAGCTTTGCGGGATTGTTTTGTCGGTGCCGAATCCGAGGCATGGGGCGTTTGGGACAGCGCAGCGGAGGATTAAGGGGAATGAGATGATGTATAGGGTGAGGGTTGTGCGGTATGTTACAGCGGAGTACGTCAAGTATCCCGATAGCCTTGATGTGAGGGGGTTGAGGGGGGGGATAGCGAAGGGGGGAGGGGTCAAAATTCTTGAGAGTAGCGAGGGCTTTAATCCCGACGGGACGATGAAGAAGGCGCTGCTTGTCGATGAGAAGCACAGGGCGTGGCAGATTGATAACGAGATTGCGAACTTGGAGGAGGAGCGCCGGGTCGCGAAGAGCCAGTTTAGCGAGTTGAGCTCCGAGAACGACGGCGAGGACAACTCCCGCGACGGGAACTGGGACCTGTTCATCGCGAACCTCCCCCCCGAAACGCCCACCGAAACAATCATGGACACGCAGTTCCGGTACGTGTGCGAGCGAAGCGAGTGGAGACACCCTAGCGCGCATGCCGAGTTTACGCGACGCGAGCCGCTCATTTCCTCACTTGCCGTTCATTCCCTCGCTCGCCGCTCACTCCCTCGCCCGCAGGTACTCGATCGTTCTCTTGCCCGAGCACGACCTCCTCTCCCCCAGCATCAAGCAGTCCTCCCTCGTTGTTGCTCGCAAGACCATGTTGAACGCGCTATTCAAGAAGCTCGACTGGCGGCTCTGCAGCAGGGATTTCAGGAACACGTTGATCTGGTGGTGGCACTCGGTTGTGCAGGTCGGGCGAGCGAGAGAGTACGGGTCGGTGGTTTGCGTGCAGAGCTTCGCGAGGAGGTGGTTGCAGAGGCACACTTTGACGGAGGCGACGGCGATTCGGGACGATCAGTTAGAGTGGGTCAAGTGGTGGAAGATGCACCGGGACTTTCCGTACGAACTCGACTTTGAGAAGCAGAAGGTCTGCTACAACGTCAGGGGCACCAGTGTTTTTCTGCCCACACTGTGCCTCATGAACAAATGGACGAATATGTGGATGCGAATGACGAAGAAGACCGTCACGTGGATGAAGGTCGCGTACAAGCAGATGTACGGGCTGACGTTCGTCAAGTGGAAGGCGGAGGTGGCGCGGCAGCGCGAGGTCGAGGCGGCCGAGCTGAAGAAGATTCTCGAGGAGGAGGAAAAGCTCATGATGGATCAGCTCGAGGAGGAAAACGCCGCGGGCGCCTCGGGAGACAACAAGCCGTGGCACCCCGCCATCGGTATCACGAACATGAAGGGGCAGCTGACGTCGCTGCCGAATATGTTCTGCAAATACAACGCCAACGGAAGTCTCCACGTCGACGATTTCCCCAAATTCAACTCTTTCCAGGTGCGACAAGGGGGGCCCACTGACACGAGCAGTTGGCTGATTCCCGGGCAGCTGCTGCTCGGCTGCTATCCCGAGGGCAAGGCGAGGATGAAGGGGAAGCAGCCGGCGCATTCGGACGCGCACGCGCAGATTCTCATGTCCGGCGTCGGCACGTTTATCAATTTAATGGAGGAAGAGGAGGAGAGGATCTTCGAGGTGAGGAAGGGAGACCACATGAAGGGGCAGACGGTGCAGAAGCAGCTAGAGGGGCGATTCAGGCTGATGCGCAGCAATCTCAAAAACGCTGTGACGAAGGCGGTGTTGACTGTGACGCAAGCCGACGTCGAGGTCAAGGCCGTGCCGCGGTATCCGAACAACGACACCCGGTACAAGGAGGGCATGATGAAGCTGCACGAGGCGGTGGCCAAGCAGGGACTGGCCATCAAGGTCCGGGAGAAGGCCATCGCCGACAGCAACCACTTCGCCAAGGAGTTCCACTTCTTTCGCTTCGGGATTGCGGACGCGGGCTGCATGGAGAGCACGAATAAGTTGGTGGAGTTCTGTGAGGACGTGGAGAGGCGACTGAGGCAAGGCGAGAAGGTCTACATGTTCAGCCGGTGAGCCCCCCCACACCCACACATAAACACCGATGGGATCGGTGCAAAACACCACACCTTACGCAAAACTCAACGCCCGAACGCCCTCTCGAAACCCCTTGTCCATTTTCTATTTCTCATGCACCCAACTTTGCAGGCTCGGGCACGGTAGGATCGGCCTCGTCGGCGCCGCGCTGCTCGCGCGGATCTACGGCTGCACCGCAGAAGAGGCGCTGTTCCGCGTGCAAATGTACCACGACGCGCGAGTCAGCGTGAAAATGAGCAACCGCGCGTACTCGTGCCCGCAGACAGTCGAGCAGGTCACGCAAGTTAGGGAGGTCGTGAGCAGGGGCGAGGGCATGTACGGGTCACTCATCACGAGGGGCGAAGACGCGACCATCGTGTACGACGTCAAGAGGCGAGTGGGCATGCCGCAGCTCAAGAAGGGCCGCCTCATTCCCATCGACCACGAGGCCATCTGGGACGCCGAGATCGGAGCCGAGAAGGAAATGAGCGACGGGGAACTGGAGGAGGCCGTGACGAACCCGAGGCACCACTGCAACGCCACGCCAGGGCACGGCGTGAGCGCGAGAGAGCCTGAATACGAGTTCGAAATGAAGAGCAAAGTCACGTTGGTTGACAGGCCGGTGCAGCCCAACTTGCGCCCAATGACCTTGACGGAGGAACTGAGGGAGCACGATGACGATCATCTCGACATTTTGAGAAACCAGTTCGTCGGCAAGGAGGGCGAGATTTACGTCATCTCCAAAGGCTTCATTCCAAGGAGCAAGAAGGAGGCGAAGGGGGGGGGCGAGGGGGGAGATAATGTATAATCGCTATGTTGTAGATTAGGAGGGTGCTCTCTGTGCACATTTAAGAAGTAGCAATTCCCCTTGCTATCTTTACTATTCTCCCGTTCTCCCCAGTCCCCCCCCCCCCCCTCCTCACACCCCGTGCATCGGGTTCTCCCCCACCCCCTTGACTCCGTCAAAGATGTGATCGAGATCTACCTTCTCGTCGCCCAACTGGTGCGATAACTCCACCGCTTCGAGGCGCCTCTCCCTTGCCGACTTCTTTCTGCCGTAGTAAACGAAAAACAGCGCTCCTCCCATTGCAAGGGCGGCCGCTCCTCCCACGGCCGGCGCCATCGCCGTCCCAAGAACCGAGTTCGCGCCGCCACTCTTGCCTCCTTCTCCATCCTCCTCTCCAACCTCTCCTCCAGGCTCTTCCCCTCCGCTGCCTCCTCCCGCACCTGCGTGCGTCTGAATGGTCACCGTCGGCTTCGCCAGCAGCCCCACGCTCGCCTTAGCAATCGACTCAACTAGAACGTTGGCATCTGACTCCTCCTGCCTGAGACTGGCCAACGCCGACTCCAAGAAGTCAGCCTCCCCCGTTCTTCTCTCAAGGTCCTCGAACACCCCGTTCGTGAAGGATTCAATATCGAACTTAGCCGCTCCGACACCAATATCGGCCGTCACGATTCGAAACTCAATGATGAGGCTGTTGGAGTCTAATCCTTCCTCGAAGGGTGGAATAGGAGTCGCCTGGCTTGTCGGCGATGAAGTCTGTCCAGAGGTTACTCTGACGGTCGGTGCGGGTGTCGGCGACAAAGTCGGCGATGCGGTCTGTTCAGAGGTTGTCACGACGGTCGGCGCAGTTGTCGGAGCCGGCGTTGGAGCGGTCGTTGTCTCTTGGGCCGTCTCAATACAAACTTCCCAGCCGTCGCGCTGTTCACTCCCGTCGGATGTCCACGTCATGGTCGTGCCTGCAGCAACGTACAGCGATTCGAGAGAGCTCTGCGAAATGTAATCCTCGCCGTGAATAGTAAACATGTCGTAGCCGTGCTCCGTGTTAAACGACTTAACGGAGATCGTCCCGCCTGCAGTGCTTGTGAAGTCGCATCGCTCATTGGCCTGGTAGGCCAAGGAACTGAAGCAGTTGGGGCTGGTGCTGCTGATTGCGCAGCTGCTCTGGCCCGCCTCGCTGTGTACGACAAGCTCGATAGGTGATGGTGGCAACTCTACGCAGATCTCGAAGCCTGCCTTCTGTACAGACACGTCGCTACGCCACTGGATCGTGGTGCCCGCGTCTACCTCAAACCCCTCTAGCTGCGAGCGCTCTTTGTAGACCTGGTTGTTGATCTCGAAGTTGTCACAGCAGGATTCAGTATCGAAGGTGGTGATGGACAGACGCCCACCTCCTCCCACAACGAAGTCGCAGACCTCGTCGTTCTCGTAGTTAAGGGAGCTGAAGCAGTTCCCTGCGACGGAGCAACTCCCTCCGCTCGAATCGCCGAACTCAACAGTGCCTGCGCCCAGACCTCTGCGTCCGTGGACAACTCCGTGGAAGTTCCGCACGTGCATGATTTCAACGTTGTAGGCTTCAATGTAGCTGGACGAAGACGCCAGAGCGAGTTGGAGAAGCCTTGTCCACATCGAGCGCTGATCATTGGGAATGCCCGCGCTGGTCAGGCCCTTCAGAACGATGCTCGACTGCAGTTCCAAGACGGTTAGTTCCTCCGAGATGCTCTCCCCTTCACATCCGACGTCAAAGTAAGCCGTGTACGTCTTGAGCATGATAGCGTTGCACGACTCCAAGCAGCCGCTGGTCAAAACAGTCGAGTCGCACGCCTCGAACTTCACCGGATCGCATGTAGCCGTGCAATCGACCGCCTCCTCTTCAACGATGTCTTCGGCAATGTCCCACGAGCCTTCCCACTCGATCCACTCTTCTTCGCCCTCGTCAGCTGCGCCGTCCTGCTGCTTGCAGTCGCCGTAATCGAAATCAAACTGGTCGCAGTTTAAGTCGGGTGTCATCGAGTCGCAGAACGAATCTCCCAAGTGGGGCTTGTAAGAGTCGGCGCAAATCCCACTGCAATCGAACAACTCGCATGGCTCTTCGTCCTCCACGTCCTCACTGTCCTCGTCCTCAATACAGTCACCCTCGTCGTAGTCGAACTCGGGACAATTGAAGTCGACACCGTGGACGTCGCAGACCTCGTCGCCGATTCTACTCATGAAGTTGTCGGCACAGACATTACCTGAGCAGTCGTAAGTCGCGCATGCAGTTGAATCGCGTTCCATACAGTAGTCGCTGCTGTCGTGAATATCCTCGGTGTCGTAAATGACCTTCCCTTCGGCGCAGCTTGAACAAGCAACTGCTGCCGCGCTGTCGCTGAACTTGCCAGTGGCGCAGTTGAAGCAAGCGGCGCTCTCTGAGTTGAGTCCTTCACCAGCTCCGTACTTGCCAGCCTGGCATTTCTGGCAGCTGGTCGCGCCCTCAATGGTCGAGTACTCGCCACGCTCGCAGTCAGTGCAAGCGCCAAGCGTCCCAGAATTCGCGTACTTGCCCAGCCCGCAAAGGACGCAAGATGTCCCCTCGGCGTTCGGCTCCCTTCCGTCGTCGCAGTCACCGCACCCAGTTCCGTCCGAGAGCGCAACTTTGCCGTCCAAGCAGTTGTTGCAGAACCTTGCACCGGGCGAGTCGGTGTGCTTGCCGGGAGCGCACAAGTGACAGTCGTCAGCACCGTCGTGATAGAGCGCGTTGGTCGCGGTGTCGGCCAAATGCTTCCCCACGGCGCAGTCAACACACGTCGTCGCGCTCGTTGCGCCAAACGTCGTGCTGTATTTGCCAGCTGGGCAGATCACGCAGTCCGTAACGCTCTGGTACGAGCCTTCCGCGCAGAGCATGGTGTCGCTCTCCGGTGCGGACGGGTCGTCACTCTCCGGTTCAGACGGTTCATCGGCCAGTGAACAGTCGTAGAACCCCTCATCATATGCCCATGCTGCAAACGGGATATTCAACTGGCCGTCATCGTCCTTCCAGAGCACCTTGTCGTACTCAAACCCTCCTGGTAGTTCCAGGTGAAACTTGACCTCAGTCAAACCGCCCGTCACGTCAAAGCCACCAAAGAACTTATCGCACTCGTCGTCGGAAGTAAGACGACGGCCAGCGGCTGTCATCTGCCTCTCCACGAACTCTCCAAACGCCTGGGACTCCGACTCGTCCATCTTGGGCTCGGGCTCTTCCGGCAACTTCCTTCTGTTGTTGTAGCACCCTTGTCCGTAACTCCATCCTCCTTCGTACCAGTACTTCCCGTTCGGGCAGTTCACGCAGTCCGTCTTGTCGTCGTTGGCAACCTTGCTGTAAGCGTAGCACGACTTGCACGTGTTTTGCCCCGTCTCGTCCTGGTAATACTGCTCCGTACTGGTAGACGCGTAATTGCCGCACGAAACGCAAGTGTAAACGCCGTTACCCCAGCCGTTGTAGATGAACTTGCCGGCAGGGCAGTCGGTGCAGTCGCTCTCGCTGTCATGGCTGTTGTGGTGCGTATTCGTGATCGTCTTGCCCCATGGGCACTCGTGACAATTATCCCAAGCCTCTCCCTCGGAATACTGGTTAGTTGCGCACGTGATGCAGCCGTCTGCGAAATAGTCGCTAATCGTCTCGAGTATGATGTACTGGTCGTTGATGTACTTGCCGGCGGGGCAACCTTCACAAGCTTCGCTGCCGGCATGCTCTGCGTTCCCGCCGTTGTTCTCAGTGTACTTGCTCGTGCTGCAACCGGTGCAATAAGTATTACCCTCGTTTGAGTACTCGTTCGCATCGCACTCGTAGCAGAGCCCTCCGTCTCCGTACTTCCCAGCCGGGCATTTTTCGCAGTCGTTTTGGTTGTCGTGGTCCGCCATGTAGTTGCTATCGATCGTCTTGCCGTCAGGGCAGGTTGTGCAGTTTTCCCTGTTGTCCCCCGTCGAGTACTTCCCTTGACCGCATGTCACACAAGAGTTCTGGTCGAAGTAGGTCATCGGCCACCATCTATCCTCAACGTACTTCCCCGCATCGCAAACCTTGCAAGAGCCCGCATCATCGTGATCATATTGATAGGACGATTCCTTGGTGTAGCGACCTGACGGGCAATCTAAACAGCTTCCTGCGCCTTTGGCCGAATACTCGTTGTCGCCGCACACATCGCATGTGGCATCGAGAGCGCCGAGACCCTTGTTCAGGTACCTGCCGGCGGCGCAGTCCTGGCAGTCGGTGAGGGCGTTGTGGTAACTAGCAGTAGTGCCGGACGTTCGCTTCCCGTCGGGACAGCTGACGCAGCTCGTCGAGCCCTGAGAGGTAGCGTACGTGTTCGCGGGGCATACTTCGCAAGAGTCGGGGTTGAAAGACTCGAGGAGAGCGATATTGTCGTCCATGTACTGCCCCGGTGGGCAGGAGAAGTTCTCGTCCCAGCGGATCTTGATGAACATAGGGTCGTTCGCGTTGTCGTCCTGGAGAAAGAAGCAGTCGGTGCTGCTCACGGGGAATGTCATGAACTCGGACTTGGGCTTCTGCATGAGCTCGTGAAGGGAGCCGGCGTGGACGATGCACTTCGAGTCGCCGCCGCCGGCGATCATGCTTGAAGTGTACGCGTCGTTGATCAAGAGCTCGATGACGAAGCACGAGTACTTGCACTGGTCGGTGAACGGCAGCCCCTCCATCCACGTGTGTGCGCCTTGGAACTGCTGGTGACTCGTCCTCTGGTTGTCGTCGTTCCAACCTCCGAGGACCTTGGCCTGAATCTGGAACTCCTCGTGGTTCTTGTTCTTCAAGTTGGAATCGCCAACCGTCAGCGTAAAGCTCAGTTCCTCAGAGGCGGGACAAGCCGGCTTCGTGGCCTTGAACGGAGCGCTGCGACCAACCACGTTGGTGTTATCCTTGCCCGAGACGACAGCATAAACGTCGTTGGCGTCGCTCAGCATGTGCCCATCCGAAGTACACTCGTCGACGTACAGGCTCTCGATGCCGTCGTTGGCCGTGCCGCTCTCGTCGGTGAGCCTGGTGAAGTGGTCTGAGCAGCCCACGCTGAAGATATCGTAGTTCGCACCTGCGGGGGTGAAAAGAAGGAGTTAGCGGGCGGGCGAAGAGGGGGGAGGGAGGGGAGGGCTTACAGTCCTTGTAGACCAGCTTCACTTCGACGGTCTCGACGTCCTCGATCGTCCCGACGTCCTTGCCAAGCTCGTGGTGGAAGTACTGAAAGTGGTCGTCGTCCCACGTGAATGTGTAGTCTCCCGCGACGGTGACAATTGCGTCCTTCTCCGGCCTGACCACGCCCATCGCCTTCGTAGTGTCTCCCGACATCACTGAAGTCTCGTGCCAGTTCACGTACAATTCGAACGAGTTGGATTTCTGGATGTCGTGGAATGGCTGCGTTCCGAGCCGCGCCGTCGCAGTCCAACGCAGCTTGTCGCAGCTTCCCCAAGTGAACAGCCCTTCGTCAGACTCGGTGAGCAGGACGGAGAGGAACTCCGAGTACGGGACAGACCAGAGCATGTCAACGGTACCGGAGTCCGCGAAGTTAACCTCTTTCGTGAAGATTGGGAAGAACTCGTCTTGCGCCCAGCAGTCGTTCTGAAGAGCCACGAAGATGACGTCGCCTGAGCGCTCGTAGTCACTGTAAGTGAGACGGAATCTCATTGTGTCGCCTGCCTCGACGTTAGTCGAGCTCTCCACGGCGAAGCTGAACTCTCCTTCCGTTCCGGTGTTGGCCTCGTAGCCCAAGTAGGGCTCATACGCAAGATTGCCGGCAATTGCGATCATGTCGAACGGAAAGCTCCCGCCGGTGAGCCCAAACAAAACCCGGAACTCTGGCTTGGCCTCGAACATGATGCCGCTTGTGCGGAAGTTCTCGGTAACGGAGATCGACGGGGAGCTTGCGGTCGTGGTTCTCTGGCCCAGCCAGTTCATGGCCATGGGCTCAAGAGCACTAGGCTTCACGTAGGCCACGCCCGTGGAGCCCGAGAAGCTGTAGCCGCCAGTCGCTTCCAATTTCCCCGTAGCACTGCCGAGCCCACTGACTGAGGAGAAGCTTGTTAGAGGGCAGCGCGCCACACGTGCCGAAGTGCGTGACAGACATACACACATACACACATACACACATACACACATACACACATACACACATACACACATACACACATACACACATACACACATACACACATACACATACACACATACACACATACACACATACACACATACACACATACACACATACACACATACACACATACACACATACACACATACACACATACACACATACACATACACACATACACACATACACACATACACACATAAACACATACACACACAAACATACACACATGCATGCACACACACACACATGCACACATGCACACATGCACACATGCACACATGCACACATGCACACATGCACACATGCACACATGCACAAATGCACACATGCACAAATGCACACATGCACAAATGCACACATGCACACATGCACAAATGCACACATGCACACATGCACACATGCACAAATGCACAAATGCACAAATGCACAAATGCACAAATGCACA
>Ga0307985_10000651_pt1 | contig 20183 bp, 20 predicted proteins | sample EllFjometageno80_FD_203155 | JGI IMG/M metagenome (GOLD analysis project Ga0307985, IMG submission 203155) | Marine microbial communities from Ellis Fjord, Antarctic Ocean - #80 | ecosystem: Environmental > Aquatic > Marine > Unclassified | place: Southern Ocean | collected 2014-10-09 | reverse complement strand
AAAGAGAAATCCAGTATCAGAGCGAATAGCTTTCACATGTCCTGCTGATGCTTGTATATCACCTGACGTGGCTGTAATTGCACCCGCGAATGTGGCGTTGCCTGTCCCACTAAGATGTAAGGTGTTATTGCCCACACCAGTTACAAAATACATTCCTAGTGAAGTACTGTTTCTACTCTCAAAAACTAAATTACCATTGCCATCAAAAGGCGCACCCGCACCTGCAAGGCTACGGTATATGCTTGGTGAGGTATTACTAACTAAAGTAGACCTCCCTGTTACAAATCGCGCCGCATCCGTTGCCCATATTTGGCTACTACAGTATATGTCTTTAGCAACACCTAGGCCACCGTCAGTGTGGATAGAACCTGTAGTGGATGATGTGCTATCTGTAGTATCGTCAATTGAAACGCCGCCATAAAAAGTAGCGTTATTACTTGCGTCAAGTCTTAATGCGCGAACACCACCCGTGAAGAAATCCATGTCATTGGCAGATGCTTCGTAAATATAGGTATCACTACCACCGTCAAAGAATAATGCGCCTGTAGCAGGTAGTTTAATGTTAGCACCGAAGATGGCGTTTTTAGAGCCATCTAAAGTCAAGGCCGTACTTGGTGCGTTGTCGTCTATGCCTGTGGATGTGAAGGTGGTTACTGTAGTAGCACCCGCACCTAGAGTACCTGTAGTCGTTAAGTTCTCGTTACCAAACGTGATTGCACCAGAGCTATCTGTTACAGTACCCGCCGCAAGAAATAATGTTCCTGCCGTAACAGTGTTGTCTTTGACTAGTACGCTGTCGATTGTGACACCAGATGCGGCTGTAGTTTCAGCGATTGTATTTGTTGTGATGCTCTGACCTGCGGTTACTACTATATCAGTAGCACCTGTTGTGTTTCCTATTGCTAGAACTTCACTTAATGTATCCACAGTATCAACCTGTGCGTCTACATAGGCTTTAATTGACTGCTGAGTAGCTAACATAGTCGCGCTATCGGAAGCCATGTTGTCTTCATCTTTAATGTCAGTAATGGCTACTATGCCTGTACCTGATAGGGAATTAAACTCTACGCCTGTCGCATCTACATTACCTGTAGTCGTTAGGTTCTCATTACCAAAACTAATCGCACCTGAACTGTCTGTTACAGACCCTGCGCCTATAGTTAACGTGCCTGCTTTGACTGTATTGTCTTTAACTAATACGCTGTCGATTGTTACACCTGAAGCCGCAGTAGTCTCGTCAATCGTGTTGGTTGTGACTTTCTGTCCTGAAGTCATCACTAGGTCAGTAGAGCCAGATGTATTACCGTTGGCTAGAACTTCACTTAATGTATCATATGCGCCTACAGAACTGTCCACATACGCCTTGATTGACTGTTGCGTGGCTAGTTTAGTTGCACTGTCTGAGGCCATGTTGTCTTCGTCTAGGATGTCAGTGACCGCTACTGCGCCCGTGCCAGACAATGAATTAAATTCGACTCCGCTCGCATCTACATTGCCCGTGGTTGTTAAGTTACCGCCAAGTATTAAGCCACCTGACAATCTATCTATAGGGCTGTTAGTCGCAGGTATAATACTAGCGTAAACTGTTATGACGACATTGGTTAATGCCACACTGTCTATAGTGACTGTAGTAGCACCCGCACCATAGCTAGATGCTGTGATGGTTGCGTAAGTAGTGAGCGGAACTGCATCAACAATCTTAACCCTACGACCTACGTGGTAAAATGCTGTCGCGTCAGACCCTGTAATTTTAAAGGATGAGCTAGATACATATACCGTGGCTGTAGAGGCTATTGGTGTGCCATCTTTGTATTCGAACCAGGAAGCGTCATTCCACTGTGTGCGTATGTCTGCTTGACGTTGACGCTGTATGTTATTCACAGTAGACGGGGCCATTCCTTCTGGTGAGCCGTTTGGAGATGGATCTGTATTGTTCGCGGCTATAACATCGTAATTTGAAATACCCATTATTAATTCCTTACTTCGTTAATTGCGGCTGTTGTTGTATTTGATATTGTCATTCTTTAATTCCTATTTCCTGTTTGCCCTGCACCATAAGCCGCAAACGGTTGAGCGAATAAACCCGTTTTAGTGGGCGTTCTTTTTAGTAATTTATTTGTAGTGGATTGCTTACTTATTGCCGCAATATATTTTTTTAATGTCTCAGGATTGGACTGGAATAATATATTCCCTATTTCCTCACTAGTTTTACTGTTGTTTCCCCTGTATCTTTCAAGAATGCCTTTACCGACAGCTCCCACGCTTCCTAAAACATCACCTCTTGACGCAGATCGTCCGAAGTTTATTGCATTAACGCCAAATGCCCGACCTTCTTCCATCATTTCTGCTGTGATTGATCCCTCAGTGGTTTTAGCGAATGTTCTGTGCATACGGCTTTCATCACGCAAAGCCTTTTCAAAACGGTCAAAGTCAGCCTTAGTTCTAAAGATAGGGCGTAGAGCGTTCTGCTTCTTCCTACTACCAATTAGTGTTTTCCCTATATTTGTAGTCTCGCCCCTACTTTCGGCAGTATTTTTAATAGCCCTAGCAACACCAATCCTATAAAATTCTTTGTCATTTGGTGACATTTTATTGAGTTTTTTTGTTATTTCCTCTGGGCTAGACTTGGCGTATTTAAACCCCATCTCCATCGCCTCAATACTTTGAGACGGCCCTGAGTATATTCTTAAAGCTACACCATAAGCAGGATTTTTATCTACAAGTTCTTTTCTGTATTTAGTTCTTAAATCAACCAAACCTTTGACTTTAGGATTTTTATAATTAATAACGCCATTAACTCTATGAGGTTCAATTACAGCGTCAAGGCCACGCTTAATCAAGTCATGTGTTTCCATAGATGGTGAGGCGTGGTAAACGACATCACCTGCCTCATTAAATGTGTAGCCTAATGCCATAGGGTCGCGGCCCTCGTTTGCCGCTATAATTTGTGCTTCTCTCATTGCCTTTTTAATAGCAGGACGTGTCATTATTTCATCTAGTAAGTCGGAACTAATAAAATTCTTTTCGTATGCTGTTTTATATGCGGGAGCTGATAATTTTGAACGCGCCTTATGTAGATCATCAGCCACACCATATATATTAGTTTCTCTAGCCACATCTTTTTGGATAGCCTCAGTTATTCTATCTACAGTGCCTATTTGGCGTTCTGTTAACTTTTCCATTGCGGTTCTACGACCTGCACCAGGTTGTTTGCCAACATAAGCACCTAATTTAGTAAGGTTCTCACCCTGATCCGCTAACATACCAACTCTGCCAGAATTAGCCATTTCTTGCATACGTGTTGCCGCTTGCTGAGGCGTTAGACCATCATTTTCCATAGCGGTTATTATGCGTCTAATCGAAGCCGCAGGTACATTTTGCCACGGGGAAGCATCCTTAACATGGTTTAATACTTTACCACCAAACATACCAATAGCAGGAATCCCTGCACCCATTAAAGCACCTATACCCATCCCAGTTAAGCCGCCTTGAACCTTACCTTCAAGACCTTCACCCTCACCAGAACCGTATAACCCACCCATAGCCGCCCCTGTAAGGACGCTACCGATATACGGGCCAACCTTCTTAGCTACCTGTTGATAACCGCCCCCGCCTAGAGCCAATCCACCGCCAAGAGTAGCTAATGTACTTTTTATTGGGTTTTCTTCTCTGTAGTAAGCCTGTTCTGCTCTTTCATTCTCTAGTTGATAGTCGAGGCTACTCTCAGGACTATCTTGCCCTGTGACTAAATCCATTCCTTTATTAACTAATGATTTACCTCCCGCCGTAATCTCATCACCATATCCCACCAGAGAGTTAGCAATCTCATCCGTAGTGTTGTACTGACCTTCTTTAAGGCCCATACGCAAATCAAATTCTCGTCTGGGTACATCACTAAAATGTTCATTATATAGCGCGTTAGCTAAATCATCAGCAGGAACATCGTCATACTCAGGATTTTCTTTTCTAAAATCCGAGAATGTATATTTACCCATTACGCTCATTATTAAAATCCTAATCTTTTTCTAAGGTTGTATGGGTCATTAACTGCTGTATTATTGGGAAGTTCTAGTACTCCTATTTCGTCTTGTCTTTTTGCGTCTTTCTCTAAAGCACTAAAAACCTTACGAAGGTCAGCTACGGTAGGGAGATCAATTGCTAATGGCCCTGCCGCAAGCCTCATACCCTCATATTGGTTTAATAAGTTTAACCTCTTATTATTAATAACCTCTTTTTTATCGCCAGGTTGTGGAAAATATTGTAGATTAGCATTTGCGAACTCATCCTCACCAATAGCGGCCCCTGATTCCTTACGTAGAATAGCGTTAGTTAGATCACGCCTTACTTGCTCTGCCTGTTGGAATTCAGAGCTAACTAGATAATTTCCTCCAGGTAGTTCACTAGTCGTTTTCGAAGCCCAATCACTAGCGACAGATCCCGTGGGGTCTATCTCTGACATTGCCATCATAGCGTCATTCATTCTTTTGGCAAAAGTAAACGAATCGTAATTGCCCGCCGTTGGAACTTTAGCAGGTCTAGGTTCAGGGCTACCAAAATTAACCCATCTACCATCAAGATATTCTTGGTTTTGTTTTGACCCTTGAGTGTCTATAATTGTGCGTCTTTCAGGTGCTTTTTTTGGAATCGGACTAGCATCGGGCAAGACTAACGTTTGATCATCTGTCCAATGCTGTCGCCCATCAGCACCTTTAAACATTGAACGTGATTTAGGTGCTTGTACCGCGTAATCATTCCACTTGCCTGAGATTGAACTCTGTTGGCTAGGTAGCTGTGTTACAGGGTTAATGCCATTATTAAATGTTTCAACGGGAGCTACACGATTAAAATTATTAATCTGCGCTTGCTTGTATTGTCTCGTCAATTGATCCAACTGTTGCTGACGTTGCATCTCAGCCGCCTGAACACCTCTAGCGTCCTGAGCAAGCCTAGCATTACCTGCCGCTTGACCAAATCTCTGACCCGCACTCATGTTTGAGAATAAGTCTTGTGTTCGTCTGTTTGTGTTACCAAATAATGCCATTATGAATAATACTCCTCATTACCTGATCTGTTATTTTTTGTATATCCGTAAGCGTTGTTGTTATTATTGTTATTATTATTACCCCACGCGCCTGTATTTTGGTTATTACCCCAGATATTATCAACCTCGCCCGCAATAGAGCCAACGTCACCGAATATTGAGGTTAGTCCTGGGTCTACACTCTTCGTGACATTGCCCGTAGTCGTGCCGCCCATACCGCCCATATTACTAGCCATATTTCCGTATTGTCCAAGTCTATCGTATGGGTTTTGGTTGTTGAAGTTCCATCTATTCATGTCAGCATTACGTTCTGCTGTCTGATAACCCTCAACGCCTTGACCTATACCTAATAATCTCTGACTGTCAGCGTAATCATTCTGTGCCACGCCACCCGCCATATTAATAGCGTTAAGTCTATTGTTCTGGTCTTGCCCATAAGCACCGCCATATAAGCTAGTAGCAAAATCACCGAGAGCTTCACCCGTAGCGTCATTTACAGCGTGTGAGCCATAACGACCCGCCTTAGAACCCATAGATTTCATGCTGTCGGTAATCTTCTGAGAACCTCTGTCATACATAGCATCTAGTTGTGGATTAATGCCGCCCTGCATCATTTGCTGAACGTTCTGGTTTGCTAGGTTTTGAGTTTGTGAACCACCCATAGCCCTGTCACGCATTTGATTGTAACCTGTAGAAGTGTCACTGCCCATTTGCTGAAATGATTGGCCAGGATAGTATTCAGATCCCTGTCCAGAACGATATAAGTCTTGTGATTGTTGTAACACATCTGCCATGTAAGGTGCGGCAACACTCCACGGGTTCTTAACCATAGTCTCGCCACTTCTTACTGTATCTGAGCCATTACCGCCTAATATACCTGTACTCGCCACGCCACCGCCAACGGTCGCTACTGTATCAAATACCTTACCCCACTTGCTTTTGGGTGCGCCACTAGACTGAGTGCTTGAAGTACCACCACTCTTATCCGAAAGCCAATTAGGGTTATCGTCTAAAAACTGTTGTGTCGCCTTAGCTAATGGCCCTTCACCGTATTTATAAACTCCATCAAGTGGCCCTGAGTAATAACCTCTATCCAGTCCACCACCCATACCGTGTTGTTGCTTACTGTAGTCAGGCCCAGAGTATGGCTCAGAGTATGGTGCAGGGGGTGCATATGTATCCCCTGGCCTAAGTGGCCCTTGACCCCAAGCATCTTGATTAAGCTGTAGTCGTTTGTCTGTTGGATTTCCCCTTTGACTCCCATTTCGGAAGTCTCTTTCCTTCTGTTCTATCTGTTGCCGAGTGTAGACAGGCCCAGAGTATGGCCCAGGCATTCCTACTTCGTCACTCTGGTCTCTATTGACATTATTTCCATTCCAGAAGTCTCTTTCCATAGAAAATTCATCAATATATGGGTCATCTCGGTACATATTACGTGGTGTAGTCATTGTATTTCCTTCATTGAATTAATGTCCACCACGCATGCCGCCAGTAGAATTATAATCGTCATTCCTGTCGTACACATATGGGTTACGTCTTGGTGCTACATATGGTTGTACATATGGCGCAGGTGGAGCTATATATGGAGCAGGTTGCACTATTGGTGCAGGGGGTGCTACATATGGTTGTACTATTGGTGCAGGTGAACCAGGAGCAGGGTTTTGTATCCCCTGTCTATCATAGTAATCTTGCTTCATGCCCGCTACATGCACTGTTTCTTTATTAGACCCGTCAGCATTCCAGAAGTCATTTCCTTTTTTAAAGGCTAAGTCTGTTGCATTAAGTCGCGCCTGATAGTCATTGTTACTTACCATTTGATCCCATCCCTCAGCACTATCGCCAGGGTTATCTTGGAAGTAGTCGTCTTTTGCCCGCTCACTCGGTAGAGTTGGGGCTTGAGCCGCCATTACATCGTCATGGTATTGGTCTATATCTCGTCCGTTATATAAATCGTCAAAAACTTCTTGGTTAAGGTCATCGAACCTGTCTTGGTCTGCGTTTACTGTTGATGGTTGTTCTTTGCCACCAAATAAACCTAGAAGGATTGGAACTGCTAATGCCGCCGCTCCCGCTAATCCAGAACCCATTGATCCTGCACTAAATCCACCCAATCCTGAAGATGATCCTGCACCTGCCGCACCTGCCGCACCTGATCCTACCGCACCACCTGTGCCTATTCCAGGGGCAACGGTTGCGCTATAAACACTTGGTGCAAACATACCCGCCTCTACAGTAGGGGCGAGTGCCGCACTATAAACACTTGGTGCAAACATACCCGCGTTAACAGCCGCAGTAGGAGCTACACCCGCACCTAAAGCACCTGCACCACCGACACCATAAGCACCGCCTGATAATCCTGTAAAGCCTGGAACTGCATTAAATGCGCCCGTAGCCGCACCTGTCGCGCCTGATCCTGAAATACCATAAGTACCGCTTGCAACGTTTGAGCCTGGAATATTAAATACACCGCCCGTACTACTTGGTATAGGGGCAGATACAGCACTAGTGACTGGGGCAGATAATTCACCGCCCGCTTGAATACTTTCTGGAACTAATTCGCCTGGGGCAGTTAATTGTCCTGCACCGCCTTGAACTGCCGCACCTGAACCACCAAGGGTATTAGTTACCGCAGGGGCAACAGTAGTAGCTAAACCACCTGCCGCATCAGCGACCGCCTTGCCACCACCAAATAAGCCTAAGTTAGTACCTAAGTCATAAAGACCTGCGGCCGCGCCTACGCCACCTAAAATTTTACCTATAGTGTTACTGCCGCCACCACGACTACCACCACCAGAATTAAGATTATTATTAGCTTGGACTCTATCTGCTATATTAGCGTCATATGCGGCATAGTCTGTAATGCCGTTGTCATATTTATTATCTCTAGCCATGACTTGATCCGCGTACAAATCCTTACCACCGTAAGTCTGTCTAGGAACGCCTTGTCCGTAGATGCCGCGTCCGAATATTCCATTAGTAGCCATTTAAATTCCTGTCTTCCGCATGATACAACTTTTTAACCATATAAGCAATGGTACTCTGATACCTTTCCTTACTTCTCTTACTTCTCTTACTTATCATACTTCCCACCACTGAGTTCCGTCACTGTATAAGTTTAATGACCCGTAGTTAGTTGATATAATTTTACTCGCAGACCCATCAATAGTACCTGACACGGTTATATTGCTTGAACCTGCCGTACCCGCAACGTCTTTAATAGTTAATCGTCTGCCCGCAAATTGTCCCGCAAGTGTAATCGTAATTGCACCCGTGGCATTAATTAAAGTTACGTTGTCACCGAGTGTATAGGTAGTCGTTATTGGCTTAACTGAATAAATACCGTTATTAAGCCGTATTAATTGATTGATAGCCGTTGCAGTAGTCCTAATCCATAATGGAAGCACAGAGGTAAAAACTGGTATATTATTAATAGCCACCACTATCCTCCGCTCTATGAGTAAACCCTGCGGCCTTAGTCCAATTGTCAAAGGTAAATATCATGCTATGGTAGCGTCCGTTCTCTGTAAATGGAGCGAAGCCTAATGTATTAACTGATATGTCGCCTGTCGAGGTTGTGGTATCCTGATAGTTAGCCCTCGTTGCCACTGTGACTGTTATGTCACCGTCAATTAAAGGCCATACCTCAGTGAGAATGGACTTACTACCAGGATAAAATTCGTATTCAGCCGTCTCTATGACACCCTGCATACTCGCGCCCGTAAAGGTCGCTAATTGATGTGTTGGGGATATTGCACAATTACTAGAAATACCACCCTTGAAAAAATCGCTGTCTAGTGACGTAGTCATTGCGTCAAGGTCTGGGTATAATGTATCGAGTGCGTCCAATGTTAATTCGCCAGACAGGCACGTAAATACTAAGTCATGGCTAATTTCAGCCTCTGACCATCTCTGCAATTCCCAATTATATATAATAAGCCAATTAGGTAACGTATCGGTACTATCTAATCCCACATAAGACCACGTAATAGTCTTCTCTTTAGGGTCAACCATTGACGTTATTTTATATGGCAATGTGTCGTCATACTTACCGTAGAAATAACTATTAACCTTCTCAGGACTTATTGAGAATGATTGTGTGCCGTCAGTCCGATAGAAACCAGATAGGGATAGGTAGTACGTATAAATACCCTCTTGCACAATAGATCCCTGCGCCCTCGTACCATTAGTATGCTCAAACACATCAAATGCGAAGTTAAGTGGTGGGCCAGTGTACGTCATGCGCGTTATCTGTCTCTCTTGGAAGACGAGGCCGTATTCACCGCCCGCAATGCCTGTAATCGGGCCACCCTCTGGTATGACCTGACTGTCGCTCTCTGCCGTCCCTGCCGTCCATTCTGTGATGTCGTTGATGCCTGACCACTGTACAGTATTAGCACTCGTGGATATGTTGCCTACGACTAGGAAGTCACCAACTACCGCAAGGTATTTACCCTTGGGTGGTGTGCCTGATAGTGCTGAAAATGCCGTGTCAACTTCAACGTCATACACTTGTATTACACCGTCAGAGTTAGTCGCGACACAATTACTACCGAACTCAATGAAATTCCATCTGTCGTCTAGTATGGTTGTGAATCCTGTATTTGTACTCGTCCAGTCACCTAAAACTATCTTGTATAGATCTGACGCGTCACCCGCAAAGTTAATAGAGTTATTATCGTCATCCTTCATAGAGAAAGCACCAAGTGCCGTACCCGCCATTGCAGTCCCAATAGGAACTAAGGAATTAATTGGTTTATAGTATGTATCAGGCAAGACATTCTTGCACTGTACTAGCCCTGGATTTTCATGGTTATCTCTGTCGGGCAACCACTCTGGAAACTTCATACAACATTCCTAACTCTCGGCATCATTGGCCCTGCGCCCACTCTCCTCTTACCACTTGCTATATTAGCTTGCTGTACTGCCTCCTGTAGCATTGACTTCCACATAGGGACACGCTTGTCGTTATATAAGAACGTCTCGGCCTGTACTAGAGAGCCGTATAAGTAAATGTCGGGGTGATTAGTCAGCAACCAATTTGTTGGCGATGCAACCGTCAGTCTAGGTATCTTGGCAACGTATGTAATCTCAATTTCTCGTGTACTTGATGCACTAGGTGCGGGGTGTAACCTTATCTGATTGTCAATAACTGTATAGATAGTAGGTGCGCCCGTATCTTGGTATCTCTGCTCAGCTTGAAATGCCTGTGGCGTGTAATATGCCAATAACCTATTCGGGCTGTCAACGATGTGTATTTCTCGTATCTCTAGGCAGTCGATAGGAAGACCAAGGAACTCAGCATCGGCCGTAGCCTGTGAACGTGTCTCCATGTCCGTTGTTCGCACCACACGGTTGTTCTGTGCCTCTGCAAGCACAATGAAATTAGGTATGTCGTTAACTAGCTCAACACGCTTGAGCCAATTCGCGATTTCCGCTTGTAGTTCGCTATAATTATCAATGCTCATAATACAAAATTATTCCTTCTCAAGTGTGAATATTCATTACTATTCAGTAATCGCTTAACTGCGGGCATATGATCCTCATTCATTAGGTCAACGCCAAATTTAGTCATCCACTCCATTTGCACTACGATAGGAATGGAGGCCGCATGCCACATATCTTTGCGTTTATCAAAGCCCTCATTCTGCTGTGCCTTATTTAAATCTGTTATGCCACTTACGTCTTGTTCACTAGTAATAATGGTGGTCTTAGTGTCATGGTCATAGTCGTGGTATGTCGTTACGCCCGAAAAGTCGTCATGGTCTAATAATTCTCTGCTCATACTACTAGTTTCTTTCTTCTAAATAAGTCGGCTTCGTACTGTATAACTTTACCCGTACCACCTACTTTTATAATTCCGCCCCGATGTTTAATTTCTTGCTCAGTAATGTTAGTCACCTTAATATTGCCAGACTTGTCGATAGCCTTAACTTCCTTGTTCGGGCCTTTGCTTGTTATTGTCGGTTTCTTCATTACATTTCCTTGGTAGTAAGGGGGCGAGCCTGAACCCGCCCCGATATATTAACTTAGGTCGTAGATACCACCAGAAGCATCTTCGTTCTTAGAACAAAGTGTTAGCTCTGTAGATAGCATTTTACGACTAGCATGGCCTGTTTTAGCCAAGTCTTGAACCTGCATAGGTTGAAGCACTTTAGTACCCCAATATTCCATGTCTAGGTTGTAGACAGTAGTCGTAGGTGCAAATCTATCAGCAATCACAGAAATTTGGCCATAATCTGAAATATACAAATCTGCCGCTCCCATGATAGAAGCCTGTTTCTTAGTTTGACCAGTGTCGCGATATAAAGTAGCGATACCTGTAAATGCAGAGATAGCTTCTTTTTGTCCACTATTCACTAGTGCGATACCAGGATTACCACCTGCCGCCCAGATTAGAGCCAAGTTAGCTTTAAAGATAGCTTCAGTTAGCGCACGTGCTGTACCCGCAGTAGGAGCATCAACGATAGATGTTCCTGAGTTCCAGCCACCTGCCGCGCCTGATCCTGCACCATGAGAAGTGTTTGAAGCAAGCCAAGCACCAACACCCGCAGATTTACGAGCTACAGAAGCAGATCCCGCCACTGATGGGTTAAGTGAAAGACAAGATGCTTCAATGTCACGTTTAAGCTCGCGACCACGTTTTGAAACTTGGTAAGACAAAGATTTAGCTTGTCCTGCCGCGTCAACGCTATCAGCAGTAGATGAAACTTCAACTACCTTATCCATTAGCTGTGTGTAGTTACGAAGACGTACTGTAGGATCAAGTGCGTCATTAGTCGCATTGTCACCCTCAATTACAGCGTTGTTAGCAGTAGCCGCGTCTAGTGCATCGATATTCCATTCAGGGAATGTACTCTTTGCAGAGCCTTTACCTGCCATAGAAACGAAAGGCGTTTCCATTGGTGAAATGTCATAGATGATGTCACTTAGGTCTTCTTTGATGTTAGTCATTTGGTACGTTTGTTGTGTACCTGTAGGAACTGTCATTATATTTACTCTATTTTAAATTAAAACATACCCTCTAGCAGTCTTGCCGCAGAGTTTACGTCACCCTTCATATGATGGGCTTTTTTATTAGCCTTAGTACGCCTTGTAGCTAAAGGTTCGCCATTACGGTTACCAGGTTTTCCAACCTTCGGGACAGTCTTCAGCTTGTCGCCAACACCAACTTTAGCCGCAATAATTTTATCGTATTGCATAGCCTTATTAATGGTAACAATGTCGCTCGCCCTAGCCATCTCTAACTCACCATCGCTATAACCTAGTTCCTTCGCATAAGATAAGACGGTATCCCTATACTGTGCATCACCGATAAACTCTGGCAATGCTTGAGACAATTGTTGGTTGCGCTCACCCCAGAAGGCATTTTTATTAGCCTCTGCGACTTGTGCTGTCTCGTGTGCATAGTAATCAGCCTGTTGCTTTGCTTGTTGTTGCATTGCCGCAAGTTGATCGTATTGTGTCTTATCCTGATAGAATTGCTCAGGGTTATAGTTAGGCGAATTAGGGTTAACTAAATCCGCATTAGGTTCTTTTAACTGCTCACCAATGTTATTGGAGAGTGTTTGTGCGTATGTCTGACGCTCAATGTTCATTGCCTGTTGAGCTTCTTCGTATTGTCTGCGCTCTTGGGCAAGTTCGGTAGACTTAGCTTGAAAGCCTCTATCGCGTTCTGCTTCCCGTGCAACAATAATCTCTTGCATTGCGGGTGGAGCTGACGCAAATTCTTCTTTCTGCTCTGCCGACCAACTAACAGGGGCATCGATGGCCTGAGTATCTATAGCAACTTCTTCTGTCGCCTCTACAGGTTCGTTGTTTGTTAGGTCTTCTTCTAATTCTTCTTCCTCAACTGCCTCAACGTCTTCATCTTCGATGGTCGCTTGTTCTTGCGGTTCGAATGTTTCTGACATTTCGCCTGTATCAAAATTAAAATTACTCAAGGCATCAACTGCGCTGTCGATAGTGCCTTCGTGTGTAGGGGCTGTCTCTGACTGGGCCATTACGGTTTCCTTAAATTAAGTTTAAAAATGGTTTATGTGTAAGTTGTTCTTTCTTTACACGCTCGATCTCTTTAGCGGCAAGTTTGCCACCACCTATAACGATTTCAATATGCGCTTCAATCTTCTCCACGATACCGATTGCGATATAACAGTTTTCACGTCCCTGAGTGTCAGTGATGTGTGAATTAGTAAAGCTATCGACATAACCTTGCTTGATGGTCTGAATAGCCTCTGATAAGCCATCCTCCTTCGCCCAAAGTCTGTATCTGTCGCCCTTAGCTTGTCTTTGTTCTTCGTTCATTTGACTCCTCCGTTGTTGTGTGTTATTCTATCAATCCAAACAAAAGGATTTAATATGATAAATATAGACTTCGAAAATGAGATGAGTGATGCCGCCAAATCTTGGTTGGCCCACGCTAGACAATACCCACAAGATTTAATTCCCCGCAATACTATAGAGTACGGCATGAAACAAGAACATATGTCTACAGAAGAATGTGAGTATATATTCAAGGTTGTATCGCCCCCTTCTTAATTAACATATCAATGACTTCTTGGTCAAACTTACCTATTAAGCCGCCCATCATAGCTTTGCCAAGCGCAGGTGATTGCTTCGATGGTCTCCCAACCATATCATATCCACGTGACTGTAAGTCGGCTATGGCGGGCTTTCGATTACCCACACCAGATTGTGGATTAAGATCAAAGACACTAACAGGGGCATCAAAGGTGCTGTTATAACTACCAAAAACATCATGAGTGTATGTTGGGTGGATACCTTCTGCTATTGATTTACTTGTGTCGTAATTACTAAGGTTATGTAAGTTACCTAATTTTGGATTGTACTGATTTGGGTCGGTAACAATAGCTCTCGCCCTTGATATATCTAACGTACCATCACCTCTAAATTCATCAAAAGCCTTACCGACATTCTTACGTTTTCCACCCAAATCTTCTAGGAATTTATGTGCATCTGGGCTATCTATTCCAGGCCAATCAGGAACACCACTATTATCACCCTTACCCACACCTTCACGAATACGTTTGTCTAACGCTTTTTTTGTTTTGTTGGTTAAAGCACTTCTGCTGTGTTGTAACATCAAATTAGTATTAAATGTGGCAAAATCTGGGCTAGGTGCGCCCATTTGATATGGGATACCTATTGAACCACCACGGACACCCGCTTGTTGTTCAGCTTCTATTGCCCCATTTAAAACACCTTGAGCTGGGCCTTCTGCTGATGCCCACGCCTTGCCATCTTGATATAAAGGATAATCTCTCCCACCATACATAGTAACATCAACTTCATTACCATCAATAGAACGTATGCGCTCCATCTTACCACGAGAAGTATCTGACATCCCTGAGTGCCAAGGCCTGTCAATTAAATCTTCTGCTCTTGGCTTAGTTGTCGCTCTTTCGGCAGGTATATCCATCTCTACTTTGGTTTCATTAACCCGCTTAACGTCACCCACCCGTTTTAATAAGGGTGTATCTCTATCTACCGTTGGTAATTGTATTGCTATCCTGTCATCTATTGGTGGCCCACCGTTGTGACCTTCTTTCCAATTCTTTGTGGCATCATCTAACGCCCAAGGGTCTGCTTCTGGTCGCTTATTCAAAACACCTAAACTTTTAGCTCCTGCATTTAATGCTCCTGTGCCTTTGCCGCCTGAATAGAGTATTCGAGGGTCTTGTGGATCGTATGTGCCTTTGTTGTGGATGGATTTAATTTGTTCAGGGTTTAAAGGCACGAATACATCACCCTCGTCTTTAGTGTTTTTAATTATAACACCATCATATTCCCCGCTTCTTATTGCATCTCTAAAAGTCTTTCCGCTTTCATAAAATTGAAAATTAGCCGCATGTTCGCCTTTTGCATCTATAATATAAGGGTTTTGCATACTTAAATTTACAGGATAAGTTGCACCACCCTCAGTAAATCTCCCCGCAACTTCAGGCTTATTGCTAAAGAAACCCGCTATATCCGTCCCTTCCTCACCTTTATTGAAAGCAGGAAACTCTGATTGACGGTTAATACTTTCTATTAAATCACCCTTACTTGTGGCTGTCTCTGTTGCCACATCATAAGGCCACATACCTTTATAAGCAGTTAGAGGCTCACCTGTATCATCAACAACCTTACTGTCGCCAAACCATTTCTTGAAGTTGGCAACTTTATCGGACGCTTCAGACGATGGGGTCTTACTACTTTTAAGCATGTCAAGCCCTGTCATAAAGACATCTTGTGGCTTTGGTGCAAAAGCAGAAGCACCTCCAAAGTCCATTAAACCCATCATAATATTGCCATGTTGTTCTTTGGTCATATTTAGTGGGTCAATACGTCCCTCATATGCCGCTTGTGGGCCACCAATGACCTCACCAAAGCCAGTCATCAAATCTCTTACTGAGTTTGGCAACCCAAAACTTAACTTACCTTCCTTATCACGCTCGTAAGGCATCCAAGGCATATTGCCATATGTTGAACCTGGTGTAGTTAAAGGTCTAATAACATCATTCTGCCACTGTGGATTTATTGGATTGCTAGGTAATTGAGGCGCAGTTCCACTCATAGGAAACATAGGGGCTGATTGGTTGTTCTGAAACACAAAAGGCACTTTATTACGCCTCGCCTTAAAGTTATCCCACATGTCTGATAATTGTTGTAGTGGACTAGCCAATATCGCCACCCATCTCAATGTCACCGACACTAGCGTTAATGCCTAATTCTCTCTTCAATGCAAACTCAAGGGCCATTTCCTCACGCTTCAAGACGAACTCAGCTTCCATCTGCTCACGTTTCAACATAGCTTCCATCTCTAACTTCTCACGGCCTAGCTGTAAGTTAACTTGGTTCTGTTGTGATTTTAATTCTGCATCTGATTGATTGTCTTGTTCTTTAAGTGCGGCATTTGCCTCTAAGTCTTTAGCTTTCAACTGCATGTTAGCTTGGTCAGACTGTGCTTTAAGCTCGACCTTCTTCTTCTCAATTTCAACTCTAGGATCAGGGCGAGGTTTAGGTTCATTCTCAGGTGTTGGTTCGTTAAAGTATTTACTGCCGTCACCTAAGTCCATGTCTCGTGATAAGCCGTCTAAGTTCTCATAGATTTTAGAACGGTCAGACAGACCTTGTCCCATAGATTCCTTCTGTAACTGTAATAGTCCCATACGGCCCTTAATACGCTCGACCTTGTCGCCACTACCTAAGCCAACCTGCACGATTACTTTCATCTCTGGGTTCATGTTAGTCATGTCGATAGACTTCCACTCTCCACGCACTTTAATATTCCGTGGCCTGTCTTGGAACTCAATAGCAATTCTAAGTACCTTCTCAAATAAGATACCCATTGAATTACCTAGATTACGGGCGATTAATTCAATCTTACCCATACCCTTATTCTGGATTAGCTCAATTGCAACACCACTGTCGTTCAGCGTGTCCATGTTCAGGCCTTGATTGTAGTCTGTAACACCTGTACGTTGCTGACGCTCATTATCCCAATACTCTAACATGCCGAAGCTCTCACGCGCTGTGAATGGCACTGTAATAGGACGTAATCCACCAGTACCCTTAGTGCGAATGGGTGCGCCTGGGGCAACAGTCAACAAGTCGTCAAACGTGTCTTCATTAACGTATGCGTCAGGGACTTCAATGCGTGGATTGTTGGAAATGTATAGGTTGTCCATTGACTGACGTAACAGCGTTGATTTAATTAACTGTATGCTCATTGCATCATCAGCAACAGACTTCCCTATAATTGTGTGAGACAGCTTAATCGGTGTAAAATCTACAAATGGGTGATAATCAACCTCAATATTCTCAAGGATTGTAGTTCCCACTCGTGTAACCTTACGTAATTCCGCAATGCCGTCACCGTTAAAGTCTACCTTCACGTATTCTTCGTTCAACCATACCTTACGCATTTGTGGGTCGCTACTGTACGTCTCGTCCTCGTCAAATGTATAGTCTTGGTCTTCAAATCTCTCAGTCCTGCGCTCGTCAAATGACGGGTCAGTGTCATCGCCTGAGTAACCTAGATCCTCGACAACCTTACGATCAAACCCCATATCAATTAAGTCTGAGATAGTCGTTAGCGTCTTATTGGCTGTGTAGTCGCTGTCTTGTAAATTTTTCTGACGGGGAGAGACAAAGAATTCTTCTGGTGGTACTGATGCGATGACAACCTTACTGATGTCCTCGACCTGATATACTTCAACATCCCAAGTGCCGTCTTCGTTGTCCGTAGCCTTGTCAACTTCCCAACCATCTTGAGCAAGCATAACTAAACTCTCTTGCGGTTGGTTCTCAAATGTGCGTCTATTCGTGCGCTCTTCTTTATTCCAGAATACCTTTACGATACCAATTCTATTTAACAGGCCGTCTTTAGCCCAATCATGGACAACAGTATAGCCGTCATTGTCGCGGTAGAAGATATGGTTTACTAGGTCAGTTGCCTTACGTGCATCATCCTCTCCACCTTCTTCAATAGCTTCAAACTCAACAACATCATCACCAGACAGAAACAACTTAATAAGGTCAGGCATAATAGCATCAACGACCACGGCAACGTCATTAGAAATAACTTTAGAACGTCCCTCTTCTTCATTGCCAAAAAGCTCCCCCTTGTAGTATTGATTTGCTTTAAGCTGAATGTTCGCAAGTTCGCTGTCGTAGTAGCCAACTGCTAATCGAGATTGTTGCTCTAACAGGTATGCTAGATCTTCCTCGGTGTTTACTGCACCCTCTGATTTCGCCATGAATATAACCCACTAATTAAATAATGGTATCAGAGTACCATCTCTTGGGTCTATAGTCAATTAACTAAACTACGTACCTCGTATTAACAGTGAATGGTTTAGACTTGGCAGGTACACCCGCAAAATCAATGGCCATCAATCCAAAAGCATCAGCATCGTGAGAACTCCAATCATGGTCTGGGCCTAGTCCAATATCCTGCGCCTCGTTCTTCTTTTCATGATACCAACCCAAAGATTTACGCCCGTCAACTGTCGATGTCTCATTAAACCATATATTAGGAAATTGCCTACGTACTTCTTCGATACGCTTGGCGGCCGCTCCCTTACCCTGATTGGGTATTACTTTCACCGCAAAACCTGCGGCAGTCAATGCACTCTCATAACTTACATCGTGAACTTTATCATTCGTATCACCGTCATGCGGCAACACACAGTAGGCATCTTCATATCCATGTTTACGCATCCATGCAACATGAGTAGCCATATCTTGACCTTGTGCAGTGTAGTGATCTAATACTCTAATCTCTTTATTAATAAATTGTCCTATCCATATGGAAACGGCATCTGACTTAGCACCTGTGCCGCCAATATCAAACCAAGCACGGATACCCATCAATGGATCTAAGCCAACACGTCCTATACGCCCCTCAGACTTGCACTGAGTGAGATGTCTAGCCCAATATGCACCTGCGGCTATCGTAGCGTATTCACCCTCCCAGACATGCTCATACTGATCAGGGAATGTTACTTGGTCATGTAGTCGCTCTTGGTTCAGTACGTCAGGGAAGAATGGATTGTCCGACCAATTAGCTTTAACCACCAATGCACCTGATGGCATAGCATCGCCACGTAATAATACATCGATAGGGTCAACTGAACGTCTCGGATTCCATGATGCCCATATCTCTGAGTTCTCGGCACGTATCGTTGGCCGTAGTAATGTTAGTGACCTAGCTGATAAGGTCTGCGCCTCCTCAATCCAAGCGCGTCCAAAGCCCTCTAGTGACTTGATACTGTCGGCAGTATGGTCTTTCATACCTTGGAACATAATAACGCCATCACCAGGTGTCTCTATAGCATCGTGCATAATACGAAATCCCTCGTTGGGCGCGTACTTCTGTATTTTGTCTTCAATAAGTAATTTAGCTGATGCCTTGAGTGTCTGTTGTACCTCACGAATACATACTGAGCGTAAGCCCTTCTCCACCACATGATCTATCACTAAGTTCTCGGCAAAGAAGTGCGATTTTCCAGATCCCCTGCCTCCGAAAGCACCCTTATAACGGCTCGGTTGTAGTAGTGGCTTGAATACCCTGGGCGTTGGAATGTTTAAGATAGTCACGTCTCATCTCTTTCAATGTAATAGTCGACTACTGCGTTTGCAACGTACCCTATAACTAAGTAGATACCAATGATACATAACACGGTCAATACTTCATACATTATTAATTTCCTTGAGTGCCTTTTGAATGGCCCACCACGCCTCTGTCACGGAGTAAGTTTTATCACTAATGACATCAGGAACGAGCGGCATACCAACTTCTAGCACCTCTTTCTGCAAATTGCTTTCGAACTCTTTACACCGTTTTAAATGGTCTACTTCATCCCGTAATTTCTTGTTCTCGCTATCTAATAATCTCTCTGCATCAACACCCATAATTCCTGCTTTTTGCAAAGTAGCTACTACATCCTGCAATCGTTTGTTTTCTGCTAATGAGAAACCCTTACCCTTACTGTATCCGTAAAGGTACGCGGTTGTTAAATCATCTGGTTCTTTATCATGCAGTTTCTTATTCTCTGCTTCAAGCTCTTCATTCTTAAATTGTCTTAGTTTCTCAAAGCTCATCATTCATCTCCTTTTAGTGCTTGCTCAGCTATTTCCATAACAAGTTCGTTCATGTATGGCATTTTTGACATTGGCACTATTCGCTCCAAAGCCTCACGCAATCGTTTGATTTCTACCTTGAGCGCGTATTTTTTGGGGTCATACTTAATAAGCATTATTCATCGCCCTTTAGTGATACTTCTGCGTCATAAGCAATCTTGTCCACCTTCGGGTCTTTAGTTGCCATGCGTATCATTATGATTGCTCGCTGTAGCATAAGGCTCTCATCCTGCAGTCGCTTGTTCTCAGCTTCTATCTTGGCTATTTTGTTGACTATGTCCATCGTACTCTCCTATACGTCTATGATAGTTCTCTTAATCTCCGTTATTGCAACAGGATTATCTTCATCGCCCGACAATGTAACAGCAGATAAGTCAGGGATAACCTTCTTAATAACTAGTCCTGCCGCAGTTACTTGTGCGCTTGACATCTCGACCTTAATATTATCACCAATATACTTTTTATTAACTGACTTTTCGTCTTCGTTAAGTGCAAATGC
>Ga0307985_10000648_pt1 | contig 20241 bp, 19 predicted proteins | sample EllFjometageno80_FD_203155 | JGI IMG/M metagenome (GOLD analysis project Ga0307985, IMG submission 203155) | Marine microbial communities from Ellis Fjord, Antarctic Ocean - #80 | ecosystem: Environmental > Aquatic > Marine > Unclassified | place: Southern Ocean | collected 2014-10-09 | reverse complement strand
TCAAAATTTTGAAAAATCGAAATCAGATAATTTCAGTAGCAAAAAAGACTATTGATACCGAAAGTAAAGCCATTAAAAACTTGATAGATTTAATAGATGATTCTTTTGCAGATGCAATAGAATATATTTATAATTCAAACGGAAGAGTTATTATTACAGGTATAGGTAAAAGTGCAATTATAGCTACTAAAATTGTTGCTACACTAAACTCTACAGGCACGCCATCTATATTTATGCATGCTGCTGATGCAATCCATGGAGACTTAGGGACAATTTTAGACGACGATGTTGTTATTTGTATTTCAAAAAGTGGAAACACACCAGAAATTAAAGTATTGGTTCCTTTAATAAAATCCAGAGGTAATAAGTTAATAGCTATTACATCCAACAAAGAATCTTTTTTAGGCGAACAAGCAGATTTTATTTTAAACGCCTATGTTGAAAAAGAAGCCTGTCCAAATAATTTAGCACCAACAACAAGTACGACAGCACAGTTAGTGATTGGGGATGCTTTGGCTGTTTGTTTATTGGACTTAAAGGGTTTTTCTAGTAAAGATTTTGCGAAATTTCACCCAGGTGGGTCGTTAGGTAAAAAATTATACTTACGAGTAAGTGACCTAACAAAAATGAATAAAAAACCTGAAGTACAATTAGATGCCGATATTAAAAAAGTAATTGTTGAAATTTCAGAAAATCTGTTGGGACTAACTGCTGTTCTAAATAATGGTAAAGTTGTTGGTATTATTACTGATGGTGATTTAAGAAGAATGCTTGCAAAAGCTGATAGTTTTCACGGTTTGACCGCAAAAGACATTATGTCTAAAAATCCTAAAACTATCTCAAACAATGCGATGGCTGTGGAAGCTATAGAGATTATGGACACGAATGGTATTACACAAATTATAGCTGTGGAAGAAGATAAATATTGCGGAATTGTACACATTCATAACCTTACTAATGAAGGCATTATATAATGGTTAAGAAAAGAAAAAAACAGACTGAAAAAGAGATGTCTTTTCTAGATCATCTCGAAGAATTAAGATGGCATTTAATTCGGTCTGTATTAGCAATTGTTATCTTAGCTTCTATAGCCTTTCTTGCTAAAGATTTTATTTTTAATGTATTAATTTTTGGACCCAAACAAGCAGATTTTCCAACCTATAAAATACTTTGTAAAATAGCTCAATTTATAGGTTTTAAGGATAGTTTTTGTTTTACTGAACTTCCTTTTAGAATACAAAGCAGAACTATGGGAGGTCAGTTTTCTGCACATATTTGGACTTCGATAACCGCTGGTTTTATAGTAGCGTTTCCTTATATTTTACTCGAAATATGGAAGTTTATTAGCCCAGGATTAAGACTTAAAGAGCGTAGCTCTACTAAGGGATTTATTTTTATAGCTTCTCTATTGTTTTTTATTGGAGTATTGTTTGGATATTATGTGGTAACCCCTTTATCCATTAATTTTTTGGGAACCTATCAAGTAAGTGGACAGGTTCATAATGATTTTGATTTAAGTAGTTATATCTCCTTAGTTAGAGCTTCGGTGATCGCTAGTGGTTTAATTTTTGAGTTACCGATATTAATTTACATCCTTACAAAAATTGGTTTAGTAACTCCAGATATGTTAAAAAAATATAGAAAAATATCACTTGTGGTCGTATTAATTCTTTCAGCGATAATAACTCCTCCAGATATTGCTAGTCAGGTAATTGTTTCTGTACCTATTATAATATTATATGAAATAAGTATATTTATTTCGAGAGCAGTTATTAGAAAAAAAGAAAAATTAATAAAAAAAACAAACTAAATAGCAACGTAATTAAACTATATTAGTAAGCATTATTTATCAGAATACATATGAAGTTAAGAGCTGAAAATCTAATGAAATCCTATAAAGGCCGTAAGGTTGTAAATGGGATTTCTATTGAAGTAAATCAAGGTGAAATTGTTGGTTTATTAGGTCCTAATGGTGCTGGAAAAACTACATCGTTCTATATGATTGTTGGCCTTATAAAGCCCAATGGTGGTACTATTTATTTAGATCATCAAGAAATTACTAAATACCCAATGTACAAGCGTGCTCAACATGGCATTGGTTATCTTGCTCAAGAAGCTTCTATTTTCAGAAAATTAAGCGTTGAAGACAATATATTAAGTGTATTGCAGCTAACTAAATTTTCTAAAAAAGAACAAAAAGAAAAAATGGAATCGCTTATAGAAGAATTTGGTTTGGGTCATATTCGAAAAAACAGAGGTGATTTATTGAGTGGTGGCGAACGAAGAAGGACTGAAATTGCACGAGCACTTGCTACAGATCCTCATTTTATTTTACTGGACGAACCTTTTGCTGGAGTAGATCCCGTTGCAGTAGAAGACATTCAACGAATTATCGCAAAATTAGTAACAAAAAATATCGGAATACTTATTACCGATCATAATGTTCAAGAAACATTGGCTATTACCGATCGTACGTACTTAATGTTTGAAGGAAGTATTTTAAAGCATGGAGTTCCTGAGGATTTGGCTAATGATGAGATGGTAAGGAAAGTATACTTAGGAAAAAACTTTGAACTAAGAAAGAAAAAAATCACTTTCTAATTCTCATTAATAATTAAAATAATTTTTTAAAGCTTTCAAAAGAATGTAACATTTTTTTAGATGGCTCGTCTTACTTTTATCTAATCAACAAAATAGCTATTGTGAAAGAAATTCTCACATTAAATAATCTTACTAAAAAGTATGGTTCACTCACGGCAGTGAATAATCTTTCAGTAACTATTGAAAAAGGAAATGTATATGGGGTCTTAGGCCCTAATGGTAGTGGGAAATCAACAACTTTAGGCATCGCATTAAATGTGGTTAATAAAACAGATGGAAAGTTTCATTGGTTTGATGGTACTGTAAGTACCCACGAAGCTTTAAAGAAAGTCGGTGCTATTATTGAACGCCCTAACTTTTATCCTTATATGACTGCAGCACAAAATTTAAATCTTGTTTGCATTATTAAGGATGTACCTAAAGAAAAAGTAAATGAAAAACTTAAATTAGTTGGATTATTAGATAGAAAAGACGATAAATTTAAAACGTTTTCATTAGGCATGAAACAACGTTTAGCTATTGCTTCTGCCTTATTAAATGATCCGGAAATATTAATTTTGGACGAACCCACAAATGGATTAGATCCTCAAGGGATCCACCAAATAAGAGAAATTATTAAAAATATTGCTGTAGATGGCACCACTATTTTATTAGCTTCTCACTTATTAGATGAAGTAGAAAAAGTATGTACACATGTAGTGATATTAAGAAAAGGAAAAAGTTTATACTCTGGAAGTGTCGAAAATATGATTGCTAGTCATGGATTTTTCATATTACAATCCGATGATTTAGATCAATTATCAAAAGTTTTAGAAGAACATCCAAGCATTGGAACTATTAAAAATGAAGAAATTCAGTTGGTTGCTTATTTAACAGAACCACTAAACGGTTCCGATTTAAACAAATTACTGTATGAAAAAGGGATCAACCTTTCTTATTTGGTTCACCGAAAAGAAAGTCTTGAAGAACAATTTTTAGAACTAACCAAAACTAAATAATTCAATCCTAAATTAACAATTATGTTACGCTTACTAACTATAGAACTTCATAAACTTAAGTATAACAAATCGGCTAAAGCAATCTTGATTGTTTATTTTATACTAATCACATTTATTGCTTTAATTTCATCCATCGAATTTAATTTTGGAGATTTTCATTTTAGAATTGCTGATCAAGGAATCTTTAACTTCCCTTACATTTGGCATTTCAATACTTATATAGCAGCTATTCTTAAGTTATTCTTAGCTATTGTCATTGTTTCAATGATGGCTAATGAATACAGTAACAGGACTCTTAAACAAAATTTAATTGATGGATTAAGCAAAAAAGAATTTGTCCTTTCTAAATTTTTAACTGTTATATTATTTTCAGTGATTTCTACATTATTTGTATTTGGTGTTTCTTTACTATTAGGATTAATGTTTTCAGATTATAATGAACTAGGAATTATATTCAGTGACATAGAATACCTTTTTGCTTATTTTATAAAACTTACTGGCTTTTTCTCTTTTTGTTTATTTTTAGGTGTATTGGTTAAAAGGTCTGCGTTTGCATTAGGATTTTTACTGATTTGGAGTATTGCTGAAGGAATTATTTATAGTGTGTTTAAATGGAAAATATTTAAAGATACAGATATAGCAGAAAGTATAATACAGTTTTTTCCATTAGCCGCTATGTCAAATTTAATAAAAGAACCTTTTTCTAGGTTGGGTGTTGTTCAATCTGCTGCAAATCAATTAGGAGAAGCTTTTGAAAAAGACTATAGCGTTCAACCCTTAACCATTCTAATAGTTTTGGCTTGGACATTCTTATTTGTTTATGGTTCTTACTATATTTTAAAAAGAAGAGATTTATAGGGGTTTTAATTTAATCGTTTTATTTAAAACCCGTATATTGAAGGATATATTTCAATATGAGGAAGCTGAAGTACATATTTAGAGTGTGTTTTTTTTTAATTCCAACAATACTTTTTGCTCAAGAAATTACTTTATTTCAACAATTTAATGGTCGATATGATTATTTATCATTTGGTAATACCTTAAATATTGGAGAAAATGGAAACACTTCCGAATGCACAATTTTATCTGAAAGTAGCGCTGATTTTGAATTACAGACAGGTCAGCAAGTTATTGCTGCCTATTTATATTGGGCAGGATCTGGTATCGGAGATTTTGAGGTTTCTTTAAATGGAAATTTTGTAGTTTCAGAAAGAGATTTCAATTTTTCTTTTATTAACAATAATAATGTATATAATTTTTTTGCAGCTTTTGCAGATATCACCTCTATAGTAAATACTATTGGCAATGACATATATACATTGAGTGACCTAGATTTATTAGATGCAATTCAACCTTTTTGCCAAATTAATGGCGGAACTGCAACTAATTTTGGTGGATGGGCAATAACTTTAATTTATGAAGACGCAACACTTCCTCTCAACCAAGTTACCATTTTTGATGGTTTAGAAACGGTTTACTCAGAAAACAATTCCATAACAATCGAATTAAATAATTTAAATATATTAGATAATACAGGAGCAAAAATTGGCTTTCTCTCTTGGGAAGGCGATTCTAGTATCGCTAATAACGAAACACTTAGTATTAATGGCAACACATTAAGCAACCCACCGCTAAACCCACAAGACAATGCCTTCAACAGCACTAATAGTTTTACAAATTCTAGTGACTTATATAACATGGATATTGATTTTTATAATATTGAAAATAATATCAGTCCAGGAGACACGAATGCTACCATACAATTAACCTCCAGTCAAGATCTAGTAATGGTAAATAATATCATTACTGTTTTGAATACTGAATTACCAGATGCTACTATTGAAATTAATTCTTTAACTGGTGATGAAGCTTGTGGAAACAGAGATTTAAATATCGAATATACAGTCTGCAATTTTAATAGCACCGCTACATTACCCCAAAATACACCAATTTCTTTTTATGCAGATACTATTTTAATTGGTCAAACAGTAACTAATGTAGAAATACCAATTGATAGCAGTGAGGTTGGAGCTATAACACTTAGTATTCCTTTATATATTCCTACAGATCTTTTATTAAAAGCTGTAGTAGATGACATAGGAGATGGAACTGGAATTATCAACGAATCAAATGAGGATAATAATGAATTTTTTATAGAACTTCATTTATTATTAGTTCCAGAATTTGAAAGCCCAATAGATATGGAACTTTGTGATATCGAGGGAATAGAAGTTTTTAATTTAACCGATGCCACACAACAAATAGATCCTATTTACCTTCTCTCCTATTATCTAACGGAAGAAGATGCAAGCAATGATGAAAACGAAATACTAATTATAGAATATTTTGAAAATACAGAAAACCCACAATCTATATTTATTAGAGTAGATAATCAGGATTGCTATGTTGTTGATTCCTTTCAAATTGAAGTAATTGAATGTCCTTTGCCAGACGCGTCTATATCTATAGATAATAATAGCACCTATGCTTGTAGAGAACGAAACCTAATCATGGATTACACCGTTTTTAACTACAATGCTACTGCACTATTACCTGCAGCTACACCCATTGCTTTTTATATAGAAGAAATCCTATTAGCTCAATCTCAAACCCAAAATGATATATTAATAAATGAAAGTGAAATACAATTTATAGAATTTATTTTACCCGATGAAATACCAAATAATTTTGAAATTATTGTGAAAGTAGATGACAATGGTTTTGGGGAAGGAGTTGTTGAAGAATTAGAAGAAGGAAATAACGAATATTTAATTCAAGTCGAATTTGGATCCATACCGCTGATAGATGAATTACCCAATTTATTAGCCTGTAATGAAGGATTTGATACTTCTACTTTTAAACTAACTCAGCAAAACGATTTAATTTCAATAAATATTAACGATATCATCACTTATTATATCACATTAGAAGATACCATTTTAAATGAAAATGAAATTTTAGATCCAGGCAACTTTCAAAATACTACAGATCCTCAATTAATCTATGTTCGTTTAGAAAATGAGATCTGTTTCACTACGAGTTCTTTTTTAATTGAAACTAAAAATTGCATGCCTTTTATTCCAGAAGGATTTTCACCTAACGCTGATAACATCAACGATGTATTTGAAATTGATAATTTATTTAATATTTATCCAAATTTTGAATTAAACATTTACAGTCGCTATGGTAATTTAATTTATCAAGGATCTAATAATGATGTATTCTGGAATGGAATAGCGAATAAAGGAATTGCCTTTAATAATCAACTTGTTCCTACTGGTGTTTACTTCTATGTCCTGCACTTAAATGACCCTCAATATCCTAATCAATTTATTGGAAATATTTATATAAATTATTAGATGTAAAAAACATGGTATTAAACAATAAAATGCTTGCTAAAAAGTTATATTTTTACTGAGATTAAAAAAACAAACCATTGAGATACTTATACGGATTAGCTTTATTTTTAACGATTGTTTTATGGAGTTCTTGTAGAAACGACTTTGATACTGTTCCAAATACAGGAAATCTTATATTTTCTCAAGATACCATCTATTTAGATACTGTGTTTACTAATATAGGCTCTAGCACCAGAACATTAAAGGTTTATAATAGTAGTAATGAAGATGTAAATATTCCAACCATTCAATTATCACAAGGGGAAAGCTCAAGTTATCGTTTAAATGTTGACGGAATTCCTGGAAAAACATTTGAAAACATTAATATTTTAGCAAATGACAGTATTTTTATTTTTGTTGAAACTACTATAGACATCAATAATTTTCCAAACCCTGATAATTCATTCTTATATACAGACAAAATAATTTTTGATTCAGGCAGTAACAGTCAGGAGGTAGATTTAGTTACCCTAGTTCAAGATGCTATTTTTCTTTTTCCAGAACAATATTCCGATGGAACTATAGAAACATTAAATTTAGGAACTGAAGAAGAACCTATATTAATTGAAGGTTTTTACTTAGAAGACGATCAATTAATATTTACAAATGAAAAACCCTATGTTATTTATGGTTATGCTGCCGTAGCTCCAAACAAAACACTAACAGTTGATGCAGGTGCAAGAATTCATTTTCATAGAGACAGTGGAATTCTAGTAGCCAATACAGGATCTATGAAAGTAAATGGCACACCAAGTTCAAATCCAGAGTTAATGGAAAATCAAGTTATTTTTGAGGGGGATCGATTAGAGCCTGGTTTCTCATATGTTCCTGGACAATGGGGTACTATATGGCTAACTGCTGGCAGTACAAATCATGAATTTAATTATACTACTATTAAAAATTCTATTGTAGGGATTTTAATGGAGGGAAATGATGGAGATAGGACATTAACACTTAAAAATGTTGAAATATTTAATACATCAAGCACCGGTTTATTAGCTAGAAATGGAAATGTTTATGGTCAAAATGTCATTATTAACAATAGTGGCCAGACATCCCTATCTTGTTCTTTAGGTGGTCGTTACAACTTTATTCAATCAACTTTTGTAAATTATTGGACCAACAACTTTAGATTATTCCCTTCTGTTGTAATAGATAATGTTTTACAGGTTAGTGAAACAGAATTTGTAACTGAAGATTTAATAGAAGCTAATTTCATCAATTGTATTGTTTATGGTAACGAAGCACGAGAATTAATTTTTGTAGAAGATGAAAGTGCTGCTTTCAATTTTAATTTTGTAAATAGTTTAATCCGTTTTGATGATCCAAGTGGAAATTATTCAGATGACCCAAATTATGATTTTTCTAATGAAAATTTATATTTAAATATAGTTAGAAACCAAGATCCTTCTTTTTTTAACACTAATTTAAATGATTTTAACATAGAGTCTGAAGTTTCAGGAGCAGATGGTATTGCAGATCCTGATGAAGCAGCTCTAGTTCCTTTTGATGCAAATGGAATTTCTAGAATAGTCCCTTTTCCCGATGCTGGAGCATACCAAAGTATAGTTTTCCCTGATGAAGGAGAATAATGATTTAATTTATCTAAAACTAGCTAAGATATTTCTTTAGGTATACCTAGCTTTTTTTTAGTTTTTGAATTGAACAACTTTTGGTAAATCCAAAAAAATAAAATACATGCACCTTACTTATACATTTTATAAAGTTATATTTATTATAGTAAAATTAGCATAAAAAAAGCCTTTTCAAATGAAAAGGCTTTTTACTTAAAAAATGATATATATATTTAAAGGACTCTTACATTTACTGCATTCATTCCTTTTTTACCTTCTTTTAATTCAAATTCTACTTTATCATCTTCACGGATATCATCATCGATTAATCCAGAGATGTGTACAAAATGTTCTGTGTTTGTGTCATCTTCAGTAATAAAACCAAATCCTTTGGAGCTATTGAAGAATTTTACTGTACCTGTTTGCATTATAATATATTTAATTAATTAAGCTGCAAAAGTAGTACATTAAATTGACTTAGTTCTTTTAATTTAATAAATTCCAAAATATTTTTATTCTTTTTTAAGAATTAAACAATGATCTTCCTTCCATTAATTTATTTACTTTTTCTGCAATAGTTTCTAATTTTTTTTCATCATTAAAGTTCATGATAACTTTATCAACCAAATCAACTACAGTTTTCATATCGGTTTCAACTAATCCACGTGTTGTTATAGCGGGAGTACCAACTCGGATTCCACTTGTTACAAATGGAGATTTATCATCGAAAGGAACCATATTCTTATTTACGGTAATATCTGCTTTCACCAAAGCTTCTTCAGCTTCTTTTCCTGTTATATTTTTATTTCTTAAATCTATTAATAACATATGATTATCAGTTCCACCAGAAACAATATCATATCCTTTAGCTACAAACGCTTCTGCCATCACCTTAGCATTTTTCTTAACTTGAACTGAGTAATGCAAAAAATCATCGGTCAAAGCTTCCCCAAAAGCAATCGCTTTAGCAGCAATAATATGTTCTAGTGGCCCTCCTTGATTTCCAGGAAATATTCCGCTATTTAGCAAAGCTGACATTTTTTTTAAATTTCCATTTTTTAATTTTTGCCCAAAAGGATTATCAAAATCTTTACCCATCATAATCATTCCACCTCTCGGACCTCTCAGAGTTTTATGAGTAGTTGTAGTAACTATATGGCAATGAGGCAATGGATCTCTAAGTATACCTTTAGCAATCAAACCTGCTGGGTGTGAAATATCAGCTAATAATAGTGCACCAACTTTATCTGCAATTTCTCTGAAACGTTTATAGTCAAACTCTCTAGAATAAGCAGATGCACCAGCAATAATCATTTTAGGATGTTCCCGAATAGCAATTTCTTCTACAGTATCCATATTAATAAGCCCTGTTTCTTTATCTACTCCATAAAATACGGGATTATATAATTTTCCAGAAAAATTTACTGGAGAACCATGAGTTAAATGCCCTCCATGTGACAAATCAAATCCTAAAAAAGTATCTCCAGGCGCTAAGCAAGCAGCAAAAACTGCTGTATTAGCTTGAGAACCACTATGTGGCTGTACATTAACATAAGCAGCTCCAAAAAGTGTTTTAGCTCTGTCTATGGCTAATTGCTCAACTTCATCAACAATTTCACAGCCTCCATAATATCTTTTTCCTGGATATCCTTCAGCATATTTATTAGTAAGAACAGATCCCGCAGCTTCAAGCACTTGATTGCTTACAAAATTTTCGGAAGCAATTAATTCTAAACCATTTAATTGTCGTTGTTCTTCATCTTTTATAAGCTCAAATATTTGATTGTCTCTAGTCATAATTATTTTTCTAAAAATTAAAAATCAAAAATACAAAAAGCTTACTTGTTAATTTCAGTAATATTATATCTTTGGTGAAGATTTTACTAACATAAATATTTAAGTTATGCCTCTTACAGCAAATGATCCATCTAGAAAAACCTGGCTAGATACTTTAGCAAATACCGATTTTCCAATTCAAAATATTCCGTTTGGAGTTTTTTCAACACCTGATGACATCATTACCATTGGCACACGTATTGGAGATTACGCAATAGATTTAGGGGCTTTACATCAATTGGGTTATTTTGATGGAATAGATTTAAGCGACGATATTTTTATACAAGACAGTCTAAACAATTTTATTGCTGATGGAAGAAAAACTTGGAGGTTGATTCGCAATCGTATTTCAGAGCTTTTTTTAGAAGGAAATTCTAAACTTCGTGATCATCAAGAACACAGAAATGTTGTTTTATTTATGATGAATGAAATTAAAATGCAACTTCCAGTTGATGTAGGAGATTATACAGATTTTTATGCAAGCAAAGAGCACGCAACCAATGTAGGATCTCTTTTTCGTGATCCAGAAAATGCATTGCTTCCAAATTGGCTTCGAATTCCTATTGGATATCATGGAAGAAGTTCTTCTATAATTCCTTCAGGAACTCCCATCCATAGACCTTATGGTCAAACCAAACCAGGAGATGATGGTATTCCAGGATTTGGTCCATCTAAATTAGTAGACTTTGAATTAGAAATGGCTTTTATCACCACAGATGCAAATCAACTAGGAAAAAGAGTTCCAATAGAAAAAGCAGAAAATTATATTTTTGGATTGGTATTATTTAATGACTGGAGCGCAAGAGATATTCAAGCTTGGGAATATGTGCCATTAGGTCCATTTTTAGGAAAGAGTTTTGCTTCTACAATTTCTCCTTGGATTGTAACATTAGATGCTTTAGAGCCTTTCAGAACAAATGGCCCAAAACAAGATCCTGCGCCACTACCCTATTTAGAACACGGTGAAAATAAAAACTTTGATATTAAATTACAAGTTGCTATACAGCCAGAAAACGATGAAGAAACGGTAGTTGCCAATTCTAATTTTAAATATATGTATTGGTCAATGGCACAACAACTAACCCACCACACTGTTAATGGCTGTAATGTGCGATCTGGTGATATGATGGGAAGTGGCACCATTTCTGGTCCAACAAAAGATAGTTATGGATCGATGTTAGAATTAAGCTGGAGAGGACAAAACTCAGTGCCATTAAAAAATGGTAAGGAACGTAAATTCATCCAAGATAATGATACTATCGTAATGAGAGCTTATGCTGAAAAAGACGGTTTGCGTATTGGTTTTGGGGAATGTAACGGAAAAGTATTACCAGCAATAGATTAATTTTTAACCAAATTGTTCTAATAATTCTGCATCAATTTGATGGTGAGAACTATGATGGACTGTATTGCCTTCTTTTAAAACAATTAATTGAGGGCTTTGATGAAAAACCTGAAATCGGATTGCAATTTCATTTGAAATATCTCTAAATGATAATAAATCTAAAAAATATAGTTTTACGTTCGCATTGTTTATTTTAAACTGTTTTTCAAATTGCCGTAAAGTCATACTACTTGTACCACAACGAGTTGAATGTTTAAATATAGCAATAGTCTGATCGAACGACTCCTTTTCAATTTCAACTAATTGATCTACTGAGGTTAATTGATTCCAAGGAATTATTTTTTTTGGTTCTTTTGAAATTTCCTTAGACCCAAATATTTTTTTTAAAAGACTCATTATTTATTTTTCATTAGTAGTAGCAAAAATACTTAAAACTTACACTTCTCAAAATACATTCTTAATAATAGCTCACAAAATTAGAAAAATAATTAAAAAAACGCCATTTTGACGTAACTTTTATGCTTTAAGGTGTCATTTTGACTCATTTTATAAGTGGTTTACATTTTGTATGTATGTTTATGAAATAAATAAAGAACATAAAAAATCAATAAGTTATGAACTTAAATAATTATACAATTAAATCACAGGAAGCATTACAGCAAGCTCAGCTACTTACTCAAGGCTTAGGTCATCAACAAATTGAAAACGAACATATTTTAAAAGCCATTTTTGAAGTTGACGAGAACGTTATACCATTCATATTAAACAAGTTAAATGTGAATATAGCTTTATTGAACAAAATACTAGATAAACAATTAGAAAGTTTTCCTAAGGTATCTGGAGGTGATATTATGATGTCTTCTACTGCTGTAAAAACACTAAATGAGGCAACTATAATTGCTAAAAAAATGAACGATGAATTTGTATCCATTGAACATTTATTAGTAGCAATTTTTAAATCTAAAAGCAACATTTCTCAAAGTTTAAAAGACCAAGGAGTTACCGAAAAAGGAATTAAAGCTGCTATCGATGAAATTAGAAATGGAGATCGAGTAACTTCTCAATCTGCCGAAGAAACTTATAATTCATTAAATAAATATGCCCGAAACTTAAATCAGTTAGCAGCGGAAGGAAAACTTGATCCTGTTATTGGACGTGATGAAGAAATAAGACGAATCTTACAAATTCTATCACGTAGAACTAAAAACAATCCTATGTTGGTAGGCGAACCTGGTACAGGGAAAACTGCAATTGCTGAAGGATTAGCACACAGAATAATAGCTGGAGATATCCCCGAAAACTTAAAAGACAAGCAACTGTTTTCTTTAGACATGGGAGCGTTAATTGCAGGAGCTAAATACAAAGGTGAGTTTGAAGAGCGGCTAAAAGCGGTTATTAAAGAAGTTACTACAAGTGATGGAAAAATCGTGTTATTTATAGATGAAATCCATACCTTGGTTGGAGCTGGTGGTGGACAAGGAGCCATGGATGCAGCAAACATCTTAAAACCTGCTTTAGCAAGAGGTGAACTTAGAGCTATTGGTGCAACAACACTTGATGAATATCAAAAATACTTTGAAAAAGACAAAGCCTTAGAAAGACGTTTTCAAAAAGTAATGGTAAACGAACCTGATACTGAAAGTGCTATTTCAATTCTTCGTGGAATTAAAGAGAAATATGAAACTCATCACAAAGTGCGGATTAAAGATGAGGCTATTATAGCATCAGTAGCGCTTTCTCAAAGGTATATTACCAATCGTTTTTTACCAGACAAAGCAATTGACCTAATGGATGAAGCTGCTGCAAAAATAAGAATGGAAATCAATTCAAAACCTGAAGAGTTAGATGTTCTGGATCGTAAAATAATGCAGCTAGAAATTGAAATTGAAGCGATTAAAAGAGAAAAAGACGAGACTAAATTAAAAGTATTGCGATCTGATTTAGCAAATATAAAAGAAGAACGAAATTCTGTTCATGCTAAATGGAAAAGCGAAAAAGAAATAGTCGATGGCATTCAAAATATTAAAACTGAAATCGAAGCTTTTAAACAAGAAGCTGATATAGCAGAAAGAGATGGTGATTTTGGAAAAGTTGCTGAATTAAGATATGGAAAAATAAAAGAGGCAAAGGAGAAATTAGTTAGCTTAGAAACTAAGTTGTCAGAAAACGAAAATGAAACTTCTTTAATAAAAGAAGAAGTAACAACAGAAGATATTGCCGAAGTTGTAGCAAAATGGACTGGAATACCTATTACTAAAATGCTTCAAAGTGATCGTGAAAAGTTATTGAAACTAGAAGATGAATTACATCAACGAGTAGTTGGACAAAATGAAGCTATAGTTGCTGTTAGTGATGCAATTAGAAGAAGTCGTGCAGGATTGCAAGATGAAAAGAAACCCATTGGTACTTTCTTATTCTTAGGCACTACTGGTGTTGGAAAAACAGAATTAGCCAAAGCATTGGCAGCATATATGTTTGATGATGAAAATGCAATGACTCGAATTGATATGAGTGAGTATCAAGAACGGCATAGTGTGAGTAGATTAATAGGGGCGCCTCCAGGATACGTTGGTTATGATGAAGGCGGACAATTAACAGAAGCTGTTAGGCGTAAACCTTATTCTGTGATATTATTAGATGAAATTGAAAAAGCACATCCAGATACCTTTAATATTTTACTTCAGGTTTTAGACGAAGGAAGATTAACTGATAATAAAGGTCGAGTTGCCGATTTTAAAAATACCGTAATCATTATGACTAGCAATATGGGGTCACATATCATTCAGGAAAAATTTGAAAGCTTGAAAGACATTGACATAGCAATGGAAAGTGCTAAAATAGAAGTCTTAGGTTTATTAAAACAATCGGTACGTCCTGAATTTTTAAATAGAATTGATGATATTATTATGTTTACTCCATTATCAAAAACAGAGATTAAACAAATAGTAACATTACAGTTAAAAGGACTTACAAAAATGTTAGCCAAGCAATATATTACTTTAGATGCCACAGAAGAAGCAATAGATTATATAGCTAAATTAGGGTACGACCCTCAATATGGAGCAAGGCCTGTAAAAAGAGTTATTCAAAAAGAAGTACTGAATAAACTTTCGAAAGATATTTTATCAGGAGAAGTAACTGTCGATAGCATCATACTACTTGATAGTTTTAATGATCAATTGGTTTTTAGAAATGAAAACGATTTGGTAAATAGTTAATTTTAAACAATAAAAAAACCTTCAGAGATTCTGAAGGTTTTTTTTATATAAATAGAGTTAACTTATTTTATAATTATCTTTTTTGTAGCTGAATTACGTTCAGTATTTACTTTTACAAAATACGTTCCTGAACTAACATTTAAGCTAAATTCAATCGAATTAGAATTTGTATCGTTAGCATAAACTTCTTTTCCTGTAATATCATATATTCTAACACTTGTTGCTTCTTGGTTATTCATAACGATTGAAATATTTTGACCATTTGACACCGTAGGGAAAATTGAGAAACTTGCAGCTGCTACATCAGTAATTCCTAATATAGTACATTCCATAACTTCAGGGTCAAGACCATTAGGGAAAGTAGCTTCAAAAGTAGAAACATCTGTTAAAGGCCAAATGTCTTTTTCCAATAAAGTTCTGTCAGGTCCAATCATACAATACGTAGGATAAGCGTTAACTCCAAAGTTATTATCTACTGCTCCAGCTCCACCATCTGCACTTATTGCAGGTGCATGATTAAAAGGTCCACCAAATGTATTTTCAAATGCTTCCACTTCTGCATCTGAATCACTACCGTCATTCATAGAAATCATTATCAATTCTCCTTGATTACAACCATATTTATCGAAAAATTCATTAAATATTGGAGTGGTTTGCTGACAAGGCCCACAGGTATCAAAAAAGAAATCTAAATAAATGTATTTACCTGCATCAGTATATTCATAAAGATTATGCTCGACACCGTGAATATCAGTTACGGTAAAATCATCTACAACATCTCCTATGTTGTAGTTATTAGTCTGCGCAAAAAATCCGGCAGTAAGCATTAATAATAATGCTAGGGAAGTAAATTTTTTCATAAATTTTGAATCAAAGGTTTGGTTTTAAATTTTTACTAAAATATATTAAAATATCTGTTTAAACAAAATGACAACTAATTTTATAATTCATTAATATATCAACATAAAATTAAATCATAAATCAATAATAATTTAACAAAAACAACAAAAAAGCATCATATTAATAAATATTTAATATACCAATCGGTATGTTTTTCATATATTTGATGAATATAAATAGATATGCTGACAAAATCTGAAAAAACAACAAAGTATATCATTGAGACAGTTGCTCCTATTTTTAATAAAAAAGGGTATGAAGCAACCTCAATGAATGACATTACATACGCTACGGGCTTAACGAAAGGCGCCATTTATGGAAATTTTAAAAACAAAGAGGCAATTGCAATTGCAGCTTTTAAAGAAAATGTAAACGCTCTCTTAAAAAAAATAGCTAAGCATCAAAACCAAAGTAAATCTCCATTAGAAAAACTTTATTTAATTACTGAATTTTATACCAATTACTACGATTATAGTAAAGAATTAGGAGGCTGCCCCATATTAAATATTGGAGTAGATGCTAACCATCAAGAAACATCCCTTATAGAACATGTTCGGTTAGTGATTAATAAAACCCAACATAATATATCGAAATTGATTGATTGGGGAAAAAAAACCAGTGAAATTAAACAAGAAGTAAATTCACAGCTTTTCGCAAAACGCCTATACAGTCATATCCAAGGAGCAATATTTATGACCTATACCATGGATGATGAACACTATTTAAAACAAGCAATGATAGAAATGAATTCCATCATTAAAAATGAAATAGAAAACTAAAGATTACATGAAAAAATTACCAAATACATTACAAAGTACCGTTAAAATAAGATTTCAAGATTGTGATCCGTTTAACCACCTAAACAATGCAGCCTATTTAAATTATTTTGTCAACGCTAGAGAAGATCAAATATTAGAACAATATGGAATTGATATCTATAAAATGGCCAGAACTATAGGAATAAGTTGGGTTGTTAGCAGCAATCAAATAGCATACATCAATCCTGCATTTTTAATGGAAGAAGTAATCGTCGAATCTCAATTATTAAAATTTGATGAAACAAGTTTATTCATCGAATTGAAAATGTGGAATAAAGACAAAACAAAAATTAAAGCAATCATGTGGAGTTCCATTGTTCATTTTAATTTAATGAAACAAAAAAGAGAAATACATTCTGAAGAACTAATGGAATTGTTTAAAAGTGTACAAAACCCAGTAGACACTAATGTATTTGAAACTAGGGTTAGTTATTTTAAAGAGAATTTCAAAGTCTCTAAAAAACAGAAGGTTGTCTAAAAATAAATTTGTAAAAAACACATTGATATGAAAAAGTTTTTATTTTTTATTATAATTTTAATAGCTATTATTTCTTGTAAATCAGATAAAAAAAAAGATGTAGTAATTAATAATACTACCACTAATTATTACTTAATAAGACACGCTGAAAAAGATAGGAGCACAAAAGATAAAGATCCAGAATTAACTGAAGTTGGCTTAAAAAGAGCTGAAAACTGGGCAAAGGTATTTAAAAACATTCCTTTTGATAAAGTGTATTCAACAGACTACAGAAGAACACAGCAAACAGCTTTTCCAACGGCAACATCAAAAGATTTAGAGGTGCTAAGTTATGATGCGGAAAATTTATTTAATAAAGAATTTAAAGCAAAAACAGAAAAACAAACCGTATTAATTGTTGGCCATAGCAATACGACTCCAGCTTTTGTCAATGCAATTATTGAAAAAAAAGAACATTCACAAATTAACGATAGTGATAATGGCAAACTTTTTATAGTAACTATTGATGATGACGGCGTAGCTTCTTTAATTATTGAGGACCATAATCAATAATTAATCTAAAAGAGAAACTGTTGTATTTTCAGTTTCAATTTTTTATTATATTATTGGAATTCGTCAATCTTTAAATTCATTGAGTTTGAAATATTTCTATTTTAAAAAAATGAGACAATATTTAAATCTATATATATTACACAAATAGTTTGCCTATTTTTGCAATGCTATGGCGATTCAGAAAATAATAAAAATAAAAAACAAAAAGGCTCGATTTGAATATGAAATCTTAGACAAATTTGTTGCAGGAATTGTATTGCAAGGAACCGAAATTAAAGCCATAAGGGAGGGTAAAGCCTCTATTACCGAAGCTTTTTGTGAATTTAGCAATAACGAATTATTTGTTATTAATATGACCATACAAGAGTATTCTCACGCAGTACACTTTAATCACAGTCCTAAAAGTGAACGAAAACTATTGCTCAATAGAAATGAATTAAAAAAGTTAGAAAAGCAAGTTAAAAATTCAGGTCTTACCATTATTCCGCTGCTAATGTTTACTACAGAAAAAGGACTTGCAAAAATTGAAGTTGCACTGTGTAAAGGAAAAAAATTATTCGACAAAAGAGAAACCTTAAAAGACCGTGATAACAAACGTGATTTAAGTAGAATAAAAAAGAGCTTCAATAAATAAGAATCTTATAGTATCAAATCTAAATGAGTACTTCAAATAACTCGGAATCTGAAAAGAATTTAAAAGGACATTGGAATAAGGTATACACCAATAATCCAAAAGAAAAGTTAGGATGGTTTGAAACTGATTTGAGTCCAATGCTTAACTTAATCAATCAAACCAAAGTCACTAAAGAAGCAAGAATCATTAATATTGGAGCGGGAAGCACCACGCTAATTGACGAACTAATTAACCTTAATTATTCCAATTTAATTGCTACTGATATCAGTGAAATTGCTTTAAAGGATTTAGCATTAAGGGTTGGAAAAGAAAACATAAATACCATAGTTGACGATCTTACAAAACCTCAATTATTAAAACATATAGAATCAGTAGATCTTTGGATAGATAGAGCGGTACTTCACTTTTTTACAAACCCTAAAGAACAAAAAAATTACTTTGAATTGCTTTCGAATACCGTAAAATCAAATGGATATGCCATATTAGCTCAATTTAATACCAATAGTGCTAAATTTTGTTCTGGACTCCCAGTTTTTCAGTATAATAAAGAATTATTAGAAAAGCAACTAGGGAGTAGTTTTACATTAATAGATTCTTTTAATTATACCTATACGATGCCTTCTGGCGACAAAAGAGAATACATTTACACACTCTTTAAAAAAAAATAAAATGGGAAAACGTCTAAAAGAATTAAACCCTGCATTACAAAACTTTATAGAAGATCAAAAAATATTTTTTGTTGGTACGGCAAGAAGTCAAGGCAGTGTAAATGTTTCTCCAAAAGGAATGGACACATTTAGGATTATCGGCACTAAAAAAATAGTTTGGTTAAACCTTACAGGTAGTGGAAATGAAACGGCAGCTCATTTATTAGAAAATGATCGAATGACCATTATGTTTTGTTCTTTTGAAAAAATGCCATTAATTCTTAGGCTTTACGGAAAAGCTAAAATATATCATGAAAACGATAAAGAATATATAGCATATAGTCCGCTTTTTGAAGATTTTGTAGGAGCTCGACAAATTATAGAAATGGACATTAGTTTAGTGCAAACCTCTTGCGGATATGCAGTACCATTTATGGACTTTAACGAAGAGCGTTCTCAATTAAAAGATTCAGATATTAAAAAAGGAAGAAACGGAGTTAAACAATACTGGAAAGATAATAATACCAAAAGTCTTGATGGGTTTGATATTTTTTAATTCTTATCTTCTAATAAAGGTACAAATCGAAACTCCCCAAATTCTTCTTTATTAAATTCTGTTACCGAAGTACGCGTAAAAACGGTCATTATTTGACTTTCGTCCCCAATAGGTATTACTAACTTAGCACCTATTTTTAATTGAGCTAATAATGGTTTTGGCACAAAAGGTGCACCTGCAGTTACGACAATACCATCAAAAGGAGCTTCTGCTTTAAGTCCTATATAACCATCGCCAAATATTAGTTTTTTAGCTCTATAACCAAGCTTAGGCAAGAACAATTTAGTTTTTTTAAACAATTCGTTTTGACGCTCAATAGAATAGACTTGCATACCCATTTCGAGTAAAACAGCGGTTTGATAACCACTTCCGGTACCAATTTCTAAAATCTTTGATTCCTTATCAACTTCTAAAAGCTCTGATTGTCTAGCAACCGTATAGGGCTGAGAAATGGTTTGATCAGCTCCAATTGGAAAAGCTTTATCAACATAAGCATGATCAATAAATCCAGAGTCCATAAATAAATGACGAGGGATCTTATCGATTGCCTTTAAAACCTCTATATTAGTAATACCTTTATTTTTAAGGGTTTCTACTAATTTTTTCCGCATCCCTTTATGGGTAAAAGTATCTTGCAAGGATTAATTTTTATAAAGTTTAACAATTTTTGATTTCTGTTCTAAAAA
>Ga0307985_10000646_pt1 | contig 20259 bp, 18 predicted proteins | sample EllFjometageno80_FD_203155 | JGI IMG/M metagenome (GOLD analysis project Ga0307985, IMG submission 203155) | Marine microbial communities from Ellis Fjord, Antarctic Ocean - #80 | ecosystem: Environmental > Aquatic > Marine > Unclassified | place: Southern Ocean | collected 2014-10-09 | reverse complement strand
GCGGGGGGCAAAGAGGAGACGGGTGGGGTATGACTGCGTGGGCGAATCGAGGTGGGGTGGGTGGAGGTGGGACAGGAGGTTGCGTGTAGGCTGTGGGGTTAGAGCTCCGATAAATAGAGAGCACAGAATCTCCCGGTAGCAAGATATGGTACATGTTGACGGAGGGGGGGAAGGCCGGAGGGATCGAGGGGTGGGGGGTGGATGGAATACAAAGACCGGCGAAAGTTTTGGGGAAGAGCAGCGACGGCGAAGCTACCCAACACAACACGAACAAGTTGATCAAACTTGGCGCCCGATCGTAAATCGAGCTCTTCGAATCGTTAGTTCCTTGGTCAGCTGGCCTGGAAGGGTATTATTTGTATTAGAGAGGGTGAGGGGGCACGGCGGCATTAGGGTTAACCCTAACATAATAGAAGAAGAACCTGTTGCGCTCTATAGTGACCCAGCCAGCACAGGGAACTCTCGGCAACGTAGCTCTTGATTCCTCGCAGACCGAGCCTCTGCTCCAGCTTGAACGCGCTGATGTGAAGCTTTCGCGTCGTGAACATGTTCGTGCCGGCCATAGAGCGCACGCAACGCCTGTGGAACTTCTCCAGTCTCGCAGCGGGGGTTACTCGCTCGCTGCTGCGAATAGCGTTAACTCGCTGCCTACCTAGCACTAATTACTTGCGCAGCTCATTGAGCAACTCCACCGCTGCCATCCTCTCCTCCCAGTCAGCATCGCCCGGCAACCCTAACACCTTCTCGCACGCGCGCAGAACGTACGCCGCGGTCATGTGCTTGGGCGCCTTGCCGTACATGGACTCGTAGATGGCGGCCAGGGCGTCGCAGGTCCTAAAGGCCGAGGCTGTGCTTGAGATGCGGGGAGAGACGGGTCCGGTGGCGATGATCTTGAGGTAACCTTCGCAAGCGCCGACTACCGCGGACCTGGGCAGCTCTCGGGGCACCGGCCAGCCAAAAAGCTGATCGTGCACGAGGGCGATGTCAGCAGCGTCGGTGGCCTCTTGAGTGACATCTTCGTCTCTTCTTCCTCCTCCTCTCCCGTCTCCACCTCAGTCACCGCCGCTACTGGAGGAGCGACCGGCTCTGCTTCAACATCGTCGTCAGCGTGAAACCCCGCCAGGATCTCGCAGGGGTCCCCGGGTCCCTCCCCTTCCGAAGCAAGATGTGCCAGAGCGGCCGGCATCCTCTCGTCCTCGTAAGGCTCGGCAGCGGCAAGCACCACCTTGATTGCAGCCAACTCGATGTCCTGAGCCGCCTCGACCTTCGCCGCCTTCTCCGCCGCCGACTTCTTCTTCTTCTTGGGCTTCTTATTCTTCGTCATCGTCGGCGGTGGAGGCGGCTGCGAGGCGCTGTTCTCCCTGACGCCGTTCTCGTCCCAGTCGAACAAGATCGCCTCCAACCTATCCACATCAGCGCGGTCGGCCTTGTCCTTCTTGTCCTTGGCGAGCTTCCTCCTGATGGTCCAGTGGGCGTGGGGGCGCAGAGCTTGATGAGGGCGGGGTAGTGCACTTGCGGTACGAGGTCTCGGCCTCGGTAAAGAAGGGGAGGACGGCGGGGTGGGAGTTGTACTTGGAGCAGTCCAGGACAGTTTCGCTGAAGTTGTCCATGGTGAGCAGCTCAGCGTCGTGCTCGCTGATCACGGGCTTGATCATTGGTGTGATTGGCAGCGACGTGGACCGGGTGCCTCTCCGCGTACTCCTTGTACACCAGTAGCGTGTCGGACTCGCCACAGAGGTCGATGAGGGCTGAGATGTTGCCGTGCTCCCAGGCAGCTTTGCACTTGCGCAGCAGGGACACGGCAGCGTTCTCTTCTCGTTGTACTCGAGGGCTTCCTCGAGGGCAGCGCGCAGCAATCCAGGGAACTCGCGAGACAGTAGCTTGATGGTGACAGTGTCGGTGCGGTGCATAGCGGCTAGCCGCAGAGTACTGTGGCCCTTCTTGTCGCGAACAAACACGATGTCCTCAGAGACGAGAATGGCGTTGTGAAGTGTGGTAGAAGTCATGGTAGTCGTGGGAGTTGGTATCGTAAAGAGAGTGAGGGTAGCTTACCATCCCAACGTTCTCTCTACCTGCTAGAGTGACTCGTGGAAGTTGAGGAAGCAGACTCCCGTCTCACATGTCCCTCTCCATGGTGTCCTGCCTGTCCAGCTCGACCATGCTCTCGAGCAGCACGACCGGAGCATCGGCAGCAACAGCAGTCGCAAACGTTGGTGCGCCCCTCCTTGTCCTTCTCGTGGAGCTCGTCGATCGTAGCCTGGTTCGGGATCGTCTCAATGCTCGCGCTCATCGCCTCCCACGAGTCGCAATGGCAGGGTACGAGCAATGGCACGTCGTCCGTAGAGCTCACAGCGAGAGCTTGGAGCGCGTCGGAGGTTCCGCAGAGGCGGATGAGGCCGGAGAAGTGGCGGTGCCCGTAGGCAGTGGTGAGCTTGCGCAGGAGGTCCGAGACAGCGGGGCTCTGGTTGATCTTGATGACGCAGTTCAGGGGAGTGAGGCCGCCAGTGTCTTTGGCGGGCAGGGTTGGGGGGGGTGACGGACCACGAGCTTACTGGCGGCGGGGTCGTGGTGGAAAGGGGCAGTGAAGTGCAGTGGAAGGCAAGGTTGTTGTCGGCGATGTCCAGGATGTTCCTCTTCTCGGCGTCTAGCTTGCCCAGCATGCTCTCCAGCATCTCCACGGGCGCCCCTTTAGCGCACGCGAATGCAAACGTACTCCATCCAAGCTCGTCTTTGGAGAAGAGCTCAGCGACTGCAGCCTGGGTAGGAAGTTTCTTGATGCGATCGAGCACCTTGTTCCATGAGTGGCGGTAGCAGAGCACATACAGCGACAGGTCGTTCTCTACGTGCGCCGCGACAAGAGCTTCCAGAGCGTCGGAGGTGCCGCACAGCTCGATGAGACGAGGGAAGTGGTGCTGCTTGGTTGCTCAATTACGGCAAATAACATTATCTGAAACTGATGAATAGAACCCTTTGAAATGAATATCATATCTCACGTAACAACTCTTTATGTTTATTTTGACAATGTAATTGATTTCTATATGAATGGAGATACATACAGTTATGCGTATTTCCCCTAACAAACTTCATTCATATAATATTTACGAATAATAACATAAGATGAACTTAAAGAAGAAGAAGAAAACCTTCTAAAATAGTTTTCAAATAGTATTTCTAATCACTCACCGCGGTCATTGGACTAGCCGAGGTAGGAGAAGATCTCGCGCCCGACGCCCTTCTCGTGGTCAGGCCTGAAAGTAGATAGATCACGGCCGCGGTCGTCGTGCAGGCCGGGGGCGGGACGGCCGTGGTTTTGATGCGCTCGAGGCAGAGCACGGCGGCGGTGCGGAGAGAGAGGGAGTGGAGGCGGATGAGGACGGGGGAGGGGCCACAGAGAGTGATCAGGGCGGGGTAGTCGCGGTGCTCGTAGGAAGTGGTGACGGCCTGCACGAGGGACACGACAGTGGGGCTGTTGGACTCGATGGCGCAGTCCTGGGGAGTATCGTCAACGTGATCCCTCACGAGCAAGGCGTGGGGGTAAATGCTGACCAGGAGCTTGATGGCGGCGGGATCGGGGTGGAACTCGGCAATGTTGTGCAGAGGAAGGCGGAGGTGAATGTCAGCGATGTCCAGGATGTTCCTCTTCTCGGCGTCTAGCTCGCACAGATCGAGCATGCTCTCCAGCACCGCAACCAGAGTATCGTTGGCGGACGCGAGAGTAAACGCAGTGACACCAAGCTCGTTCAAGGAGAAGAGCTCGTCGACAGTAGCCTGTGTGGGAAGCTGCTTGATGCGCGCGAGTACCTTGTCCCACGACTCGCGGTAGCAGAGCACGTCCAGCGACAGGTCGTCCTCGGAGTGCGCCGCAACCAGAGCTAACAGCGCGTCTGAGGTGCCGCACAGCTCGACGAGGCGAGGGAAGCGGCGCCTCTTGAACGCGTTGTAGCTGCAGACCAGCAAGTCGAGGATATCGTCGTGGTTGCTGAAGCGGTTATCGGCGGGCAGCAGACGCATGAACCACAGCCAAATAACCTCACCGCCAACAACAGAGACGAGCGCCGATGGATGGCGACAGATGATCAGCGCGATGACCGCGGGGTCGTTGTGGTGCTCGAGCGCCAGCCACAGAGGGGGCTTGCCATCGGCGTCCTTGATGCGCAGAGCGCTTGGAGTCGCCAGCGGCTCGATTAGCGCAAGGGGGGCTCTGTTGCTGATTAAGAACTCAGCGAGCTGCCGTTGCTGCTGCTTGGTGAACATAGTCCTGCGAGTGTGAGCGAAGGTGTGCGTGAGGAGCGGCGAGGGTGAGCGTGGGGAGTGGAGGTGTTTGCTTGTCGCTCGTTTAAAGGTTTGCAGTATCGCTGAAAGGGGGACAAGGGGGGGGCCGTACCACCTCCAGTTGGTCAGCTAGGGGGAGTGGATGATGGTGGTCAACCAGCGTGTGATTGGCGAGGATTGGCAGCTCTCGCGCAGATGCCTCACTCGGTACTTTGCGGTGCTTGTTGAGCGTCGCGGTGTCGGCGAGATGGCGAATGAAGTCCGAGCGCGATCGATGGCGCTATGCTCGGGACGCTGGATCTGTACCTCGCTCGCGACAACTTCCGCAACAGCGGAGAGTGCGTGGAGATGTGGGGGAACGTACAGACTTACGTTTGAAAATAATGTAGCTGGAAATGTTGTTGCCAGGTACCTGTGTGTGTGTTGAGCCGTGTTGAAGAGCACAATAACGGCTGTTTTTTCTCTTCTCGTAAACAGCGGTCTCTCCCAACTCAGATGAGCGCTGCGGACACCAGCCTCTTAGCACTCGCCTCCACACTCTCCTCCGTCTCCGTAGCCCCCTCCACCAGCACCACGCCCTCCCGATCCATCCGAAACGAGACCATGTTCCATTCCTTTGATGAAGACATTGATGACATTGATGACATTGATGAAGACAGCAGACTCAACGGCCAGGGCTCGGATGTTACGGACAGGGCGATGAAGGAGTGCGATGATGCTATAACGTTGTTAAGCGCTGCTTGCAACGGTAGCTCACTGTCCAATGTTGTGTCAACCACAGGCAAGGGTAGCACCACGTTGGGTAGCAGCACAGGGGGCAACAATAGCATGAGGGGGGGGCGGAAGCTGCAGGTTGTTGTGGACGCGTGGGGGAGGAGTCCACAGAAGGGAAGTCCCGGGATTGGGGCTAAGGCGAATGGGGCTAGTCACGGAAATAATACAACTGCTGCCAACACTGCTGCCAACACTCCAGCCAACACTCCAGCCAACACTCCAGCCAACACGACGACCAACACGACTACCAACGCGACTACCAACACCAGCCTCGGCCGTTCCCAACCGCGCCTTCACCCACAAGGAATCGATCCAGCAACCGGGCGAGCCGTCGCGGGCGCGGGGGGAGGGGGACCGTTTGCGTCCAGGAGCAAGGTGAAGCATCTGGAGGGGGTTAGGGACCAGCTAATGGAGTGCACAAACATGCCGACCATGCCGACCATGCCGACCATGCCGACCATGACGACCATGACGACCATGACGATGGGGGAGGAGGTGGCTGGAGAGGAGGAGCATGAGGTGAGAACGAAGCGAGTGCGAGAAGGGGGCTGGCAAGCTTTGTTAAGAAAGAGGAGAGACACGCACGCAATTGTGAACAACGGAGTCTCCCAAGCGAGGGCCTGTTTATGAAGTAGCGAGCGAGCGACACTCACGCGCCTATGTTTCACTCTTCGCTCGAGCGACAGCACGCACGCACACACGCAGTAGCGAACAATGGAGGCGCCCACAACGTCGCTCGTGAACAACGGAGTCTCTCTTAGCAACCCCCTCAACCCCCTCCCTAATCCCCCCCCCCCTCAGACAATACTGTCTGAACCCCACATAGTGTTACAGCCCATGACAGTGTCGGAGATGTCCAGTATTGAGCCAAACTCGCTAATTGGCGCGACGCCGATCCCGATGTCGAGCGAGATGAAGTCAATGAACTCCGTGCTGGATCCGACCCTCGGGACGCCTTTGATAAGTCACCCGTTGACACACGCACCACAAACACACACCACACACACCACACACACCACACACACCCAACCCCCCCAACCCCTTGTTCGGCCGTCGAGTAGTGTTATTTGGAACACGGCGCCGTTCTTCAACAAGCACAATATCACGCCGCGAGTTAACAACTACGTCGGGTTGATTGGGGAGGGGGTGGGGGCTCGGGATCGGCATATAATGAGGGCGCAGGTTGATCAGAACTTCGAGGGTAGGGACCCGGTGAGGGAGAGGGCGGTGCCGATGGAGAACCTTGTCATGGAGGCGACGATGAATGAGCAGGTGAGGAGCGCGCTGGCCTGAGATCCGGCCCTTGCTGAGCTCCTTTGGTCACACCGCCTGACAACCGCCTCAGAACGCTCGTTTGTCCCTTTCCAAGCGCCACCTGACGCGCCTCAGAACACTCTTTTCGCCCTTTTGTTCGCGCCGCCCTCCTCCTGGCCTTTGTTCACATGTGTGCATGCTCCCCAGGGAGAGGTTGAGGAGGTTAGGTATGTTGACGGGCACGTTAAGAGGGCACAGACAAAGGGAAAGGGGTGTGCTGTTGGCAGCGGATCGTACTCTGATCAGCATCTGTGGCGGCAGGCGTTGATTGAGACGAAGCGCAACGTGAGCGAGTCCTTGTTGAGGAACGACATTATCAGTAGTCGGGGGTCGAGTTGCTCCATGGTGGGCTTCAATACCAGTCAGACCAAGTATAAGGTGCATCGGGATAGGAGGGTGTTTGGGGAGTTTCCTGGGGCGGGGTCCGTTAAGCCGGGGGAGGTTTGGGAGGAGGGGTTGGAGAGCTTGAGGGAGAGTGCGAGGGAAAATTCTAGGGAGGGGGGGGTGCCGACGAAGGTGCCGACAAGGGCGAGGACTGGCACTACTGATAGCGTCTGTAGCGCGATTGTGGAGGTGAAGAAGATCAAGCATCGGCGGTTTGCGCCGGGGATTGTCAGGGTGACGCTGAAGTGGGCGGCCAAAAAGGGGGAGAAGAGCAGCAGCGTGTGCGAGATTGACACGCACGCGGCGCTATGGGAGATTTTCGAGGGGATTCGCTGGATTGCGGGGGTGCAGGCGGACTTCAGCCTGTGGAGGGAGGAGAGGGGCGGGGGGAGGGAGGAGGTAAGAGGCCGCATTCACACGCCGATGCGTGGGCTGCTACTCGCAAATCTCGTTCGTAATGAATTTATCGTGAGTCCCTCCCCCCTCCCCCCCGCTCCTCTAACACTCGCCCGCCAGATTAAGAAGGGGCTCGACGTTGTGGACGGGGACGTGCTGAATTTGGTGGTCGGGGGTGGGGGGATTGGGGAGCAGTCGAAGGGGGGCGGATTTAGCAAGATTGCTCGGACGCCGATGAGCTACATGAGGAGCGTCAGTCCGGCGAATTTCGGGTTGCCGAGGGACGTCGCTGCGGAGGAACCTGCGACGAAGAAGAAGAAGAAGGGGGGGAGGAAGAAGCTGAAGAAGAAGAGGATTGAGTACGACGAGAACGGGCACATGGTTTCGGTTAAGAACGTCAGGAAGGTGAAGAGGGAGGAGGCGAAGAGGGAGGAGGTGGTGGCGAAGAAGGTGGTGGCGAAGAAGGTGGTGGCGAAGAAGGTCGAGGGCGCGGGGTCTTTGGCAGACCAGATTCTCCGAGGAGTCGCGGTCAAGAAAAGCGAGCGGGAGACGCCGGTGAAGCAGCTGGAGACACTGCGCCGGATTCTGGACCAGAGCCCTGCCGCGAACAGCAGCATGATGGGCGCGCCTGGGTCGGGGAACAGGGAGAGGGGCGCTAGGATGCTGGTGGACTTTCGGAGGAGGGGACCCGGGGGAGGAGAGGGGGGGAGGAGCGCAGCAGGGGAGGAGGAGAAGAAGGGGGACCCGCCAGTAATACAAGTGAGGCTTTTTTGAATCCCAACACAGCTAATATTTACATACGCACCCACCCAACCCACCAAGCAACCTTCATGCGGGCGAGAGAAACAGAATAGTATTTGAGGTCTCGGACAAGATGGGCAAGCAATTGTTGCATCTCGTGTCGTCACAGCCACTGAGGGTTAGTTCAGTGCCTCTCACGCTATTCCTACTCACGCCCCGAAGACCACTTAGGGACCTCAGCACTTCTTGATATCGTTGACGTTGAAGCCCTGCACCGGCACGCCGATGATTCTCAGGCCCGACAAGGCAGAGATGTCGCCACCGTTGTTGTCAGAGACGAAAATCGTGAGCTGCAAGGAGCCACATACATGTGTGAACAAAGGGGGCGGAGGTGTGAACAAAGGGCGATGTCGTGGCCTTGTTCAGTGCCGCCGTTGTCGTTCCGTGAGTGGGCGCGCGCGAAGAGCACGTGATTCGCGTGTGAAGCGCGTGGGATGTTGGTCCTGGTGTTTTACTATTGGCGCCACACACGTACGCTGCGTTATATATCATCACGTTCACCTTCCATATATATCAAATCTTGCGCATTGCTTGTTCCCTCTTGTTTGCTTGCTTCACTCACGGAATTAACTCTCTGGAACTTTACGAACTTGAGCGCCTTCTCGACGCCGTCCACGTTGGACATCTCCGCGGCATCAAACTCGAGCTCCTGGGTCGGCTCAATGTCCTCGCAGTCGCTGAAGCCCATGTTCTCGCGGTTGACGTACAAGCTGATCTTGGAAGGAGCAGTCTCGGCGTCGAAGGCGGTAGTATTGAAGCCGGTGAACTTGAGAGCGGAGAGGTTCACGCGCTCGTTGAACGCAACGTGGATCAAAAGCTGCTCGTCAGCGTCCGACTGCAATCCAAGGCGGTCGTCGCCAATGAAGAGATTCTCCCAGCTGCTAGTGTCGCTGTGGTTCAGGCAGAAGCACTCAGTCTTGGCCACGAGGTCAGTAATGTCTCGCTTGGTCTCAGTGTCCATGGCAGGCTTCGCTGCCGCGTCGGGTCCTGCTGCACTCATCATGATTAACGTGCAAAGGCTGAGGGGGGAGTTGGTTAGCATGAGGGGTAAGCATGGGGGTAAGCATGGAGGAGTTCTGACTCAAGGTCTTGAGCGTTATAGAGTGGAGCTGGAGGGGAAGGGGAGAGGGGGCGTGTGATGTTTTAATAAGCGGGGGATGTTAAGTGCATAATAAAGGTAACGAGCGAAGGAAGGCGACTCGTGCCGCTGCGCACAGATGGTTGTTTGTGTCCCACTGTTTCAATATTCTTCGCGAGACGCTCAACAAGCATCGCTAAGCACCGAGTGAGGCATCTGCGGGAGAGCTGCCAATCCTCGCCAACCACACGCTACTTCACCACCATCACCCCCCCCCCCTAGCCGACCAAACGGGGGCTGGTACGGCCGCCCCCTGCCCCCCTTTCAGCGACACTGCAAAACCTTCAAACGAGCGACAAGCAAACACCGCAACGACGAGCCGCTCACCTCGCCGCGCCTCCTCCTCACACACGCCGCCCCGCAGGACCATGTTCACCAAGCAGCAGCAACATCAGCTCGCGGAATTCTTAATCAGCTACAGAGCCCCCCTTGCGCTGATCGAGCCGCTGGCGACTCCAAGCGTGCTCTGCATCGCGGACGCCGACGGCAAGCGCGCCCTACACTGGGCGGTCAAGCACCACAACGACCCTGAGGTTATCGCGCTTGTGATCAGTCGCCATCCACCGGCGCTCGTCGCTGTTGTTGGCGGTGAGCATGTTGTGACGTTCTTCCGTGATCTGCCCGTCGAGAACCGCTTCAGCAACCACGACGAGGTCGGACAGCTCCTGTGCGACTGCTACCATGCGTTCAAGGAGCACCACTTTCCTCGCCTCATTGAGCTGTGCGGCACCTCCGACGCTCTGGAAGCTCTTGATGCGGCGTACGTAGAGGACGACCTGTCGCTGTACGTGCTCTGCTGCCGCAAGTCGTGGGACAAGGTGCTCGCGCGCATCAAGAAGCTTCCTACCCAGGCTGCAATCGATGAGCTCTTCTCCCAGGACGAGCTTGGATGCACTGTGCTTGCTCGCGCGTCCATCCACAAGGCACCTGTAGAGGTGCTGGAGAGCATGCTGGCCAAGCTGGACGCGTCGAAGAGGAACATCCTGGTCATCGCCGACATTGACCTCTGCCTTCCTCTGCACACCATAGCCCAGTACCACCTCGATCCCGCCGCCATCAAGCTCCTGGTCAGTCACCACCCGCCAGCCCTGCTCGCTAAGACTGAAGTCGACCAGACTCCCCAGGACTGCGCCATCGAGCACAACGAGAGCCCCGCTGTCGTGGCCCTCCTGCACGAGCTCACCCCCTCCTACGAGATCCGCGACTACCCCGCCCTGATCACATTCTGCGACCCGTCCCCCGTCCTCATCCACCTCCACTCCCTCTCCCTCCGCAGCGCCGCCATGCTCTGCCTCGAGCGCATCAAAACCACGCCCGTCCCGCCCCCCGCCTGTCCGACCACCGTGACCGCGATCTACCTCCTGTCAGAGATATACGACCACGAGAAGGGCATTGTGCGCGAGATCTTCTCCTACCTCGGCTAGTCCAATGGCCGCGGTGTGCCTTCAATGCGCGTGGGAGGAGCCGTTATTGTAATCAACTTATCAACTTTCAGTTATCAAATCAAGTAGTTTCTTCACGACTTTAATTAACAAGAAACGAAACGGGCGCCCTCTCCACGTACACGCCTCTTGCATGTCCACGAAACGCGGCCCCTCCGCCGGCCCTGTGCACCGCGACGCAAGCTTCCGTCCCTCCCTCGCCGGCCAATCCGGCGCCCGCCACCACCTCGACAACAACCAAAGCCCCCCCCGGGCCTCCATCCTCTCCAAAAACCACAATCGGATGGTCAGCGACGGCCAGATCCGGGCGCGCACAGAGGCCGCCCTCGCCCTTAAGAACGCCGCATCCTTCCCTTCTTCCCAGCCGACCATGGCCGAGCTCGCTGGTCCGTCTGGTAAACAACCAAGGAATGGTGGCATGAGTACTAGACAGATTATTGAGGAGAGGAATAGGGTCAGGAAGGCTCGCAGTAGACCTACTAGCGCCACGACTACCGACCACATTCTGGGCACCAGCAACCCCATCGCGGGCAACGACAACAGTAGCAACCCCAACGCCAGCAAGGACCCGTCTCCTGAGAAGACTGTCTCTGAGACTCTGGCTTGGGTCCGCGCCAAGTCGGCCGAGAGAAGGAGCATGCGATTGATTCAGACTTTTGAGGAGAAGAATAAGGAGAACTTGGACTCGGTGCCGCATCTGAGGGAGCACGCGCCGCAGCCCCGCACCAGCAACAACAGCACCAGCAACAACAGCACCAGCAACAACAGCACCAGCAACAACAGCACCAGCAACGACAGCACCAGCAACAACAGCACCAGCAACAACAGCACCAGCAACAACAGCACCAGCAACAACAGCAGCGTTGAGGCGAGCATAGCTCGCGGCCAGGCTATCTTGCGCGACGCCGAGAGCAACATCGATTACTTCGAGAAGTACATGCAGGTGGGGCAAGAGGGCGTCGTGTCAGGGGGGCTTCCCGAGAACTCCCTCGCCGATCACACAGCGGCCTCGGACGCTGCCCTGAAGAAGTCTCAGCAGATTTCCGCTGAGACGGACAGGCTTTTGAACGGCCACTCGACGCAGCACGAGCAGATCGCGAAGGCCCGGCACCACATCCTCAAAACCAATGACGCACCCAAGGAAAACTCGGCGTCCGGGCTGGTGATGCAGAAGGTTCGCCCGGTGGACTTTGACACGGTGAAAATGTACGACAAGGACGGCTACGATATGGCGGACAGGTGAGTGCGAATCAGAGAGTTTACGAGCGCTGCGGAAGACAAACTGGCTGCGAAGAACGCGCTGCTCAAAACGACCGGCTCAAAACGACCGGCTCAAAACGACCGGCTCATAAAGACCCCGCCTTTCTCTCTCAGCTTTCCGTCTCTCCCGGCTCAAACGACTTCCCCTTGTTCACGCATGGTACCCCTTTGTGTGCCCCTTTGTGTGCCCCTTTGTGTGCCCCTTTGTGTGCCCCTTTGTGTGCCCCTTTGTGTGCCCCTTTGTGTGGCCCTTTGTTCACACTGTTGTGGCGCAGATTGCGGCGCGAGATGGATAAGGCGGTGCCAGACGGCGCCCCCCAGGGTGCCCCCCAGGGTGCCCCCCAGCGCAGTGCCCGGAGCGCGAATAGCGACGCGAACCGAGGTCTGCCGCAGCACCCTCCCCCCCCGACGTCGTCTCGCACGATTACGCCGCGGAGTCCGCCGAGCGATGCGCGGTACGGCCGCTCCACGATGACCGTCAAGAACGGCAAGCAGATGGCCGAGGGTGAGGAGGAGGAGGAGGAGGATCTGTTCGAGGTCATGAAAGCCATCAAGGACGACACTAAGAGGCGCGCGCAGTTCGTGCTGCAGGAGAAGCAGGCGCAAAAGGCAGCTAGGGAGAAGCGTGGGGATCTTCTGAACGAGTACAACAGCGAGCTGCAGGTGAGCGCGCGAACGAGCGCTACGCTCTCCACGCTTGCTCTTGCCGCCCTTGCCCGTACCACTCTCTCCCCCTCTTTGTTCACACCGTGTCTGTTGCGGCAGGTGGACTTCGAGATCCTGATCTGGGAGGGCGCTGAGCAGCGAAAGAAGGAGGATTTGGAGGCGGAGAAGAAGCGGAACGGGTTCGCCGTCCCTGCCGCGCACCAACCTGCAGCCGCGAACAAGGCGAATCAGAACAAGAGCGATGAGGCGAACAAGAATGCGAGCAAGGAGAAGGACCCGTTCAAGGTCAATTTGGACGTGCGGGCGTTCGATCCGGAGTCGCAGCTCGAGGGCATGAAGCGGGGGGCGATCGCCTCCGAGAAGCGCAGACAGATGCTCGAAAAGGCCACACGAGAGGAGGACCAGAAGAGACTATTTAAGGCAATGCCGCTACCCGGCGGAGTGGTCGTCAGCGGGAACCTGCACGGAATGACTGAGGCCATGAGGCTGAAGGACATCAAGTTGGAGCGAGAGAGAGTGAGGAGGGCCAACGGCGGCAAGAGACTGCGAAAAAAGAAGGAGAAGAAGGGGGGACCCGTTAGAATGGACGCGGCCGCGCTGTTCCTGAAGATGGACAGACAGGTGAGGCGGGCAAGCGAGCGGCGGCGGTCGACTGTTCGGTGCGCGCCTTGTTCACACGTTCGTGTGGCCCTTATTCACCCCCCTCAGGACTCGGCAATTCCGGAGGACGCAGCCCTCGCCCCAAGTTTGCCGTCAGACGAGCTGCTTCGAAGGAAGGAGGAGAGGAAGGCAACCAGGACGGCGAAGAAGATGGAGGAGGACAAGAAGGGCATCTTGTCGCTCAAGGAGGAGATTGCGCTGCTGGAGGGGAAGCTGGGCAGGAAGAAGAGCCCGAGGGCGAAGAAGCCCGAGGAAGAGGACGATTACTTGGACGCGATCGATGGGGCAGCAGCGAAGTTGGAGAATGACGACAATTCCGATAGCAGCAGCGACGAGGTGAGCGGGTAGAGAGCGACGCGGCAGATCGACGCGAATGGGCGCACAGGAGAGCCACGGTCGCGGGATTGCTCTTGGGCGCACAGGAGAGCCGTCTCTTTTGGCTTGCGCTCTCTCAAACGCGGCCCGCCCCCTTGTTCACACCGCCGCAAACTCCTTAGCTTCTTCCAAGCTCACACAGTGCGGGTCGCAGGAGGGAAACGCAAACCCCACGTTCGGGCTCACAGGGGTGAACATCGAGGACTTGGACGACATTAGCTGCAGTAGCGCCTCCTCTGTCAGCTCAGAGGAGCTCAGCGAGACTGAGGAGGAGCTGCTTCTGGCACCAAGGCAGGGCCCCGCTGGTCTGCGCGTGGATGTTGCGGAGGACGAGGAGATCGAGCAGGGGCCGGGGTCGGAGGTGTACCGGCGGCAGAGCACGTGGCTCGAGGAGAAGAACAAGAAGAAGCAGACAATGAAGGAGGAGAAGGAGAAGAAGGCGATGGAGGGCTTCACCGGGAAGCCGGACTTGGGCAAGGCGCAGGAGAGCTGGAAGCGGACCAAGATGATCCACGAGCAGGTGAGCAAAGAGGGGGCGTTGCGAGCAAGATTGGTCAGATTGGGGCGCCGTTCGCCCGTCGCCCTGATCCGTTCACGCCGCATTCATTCGGCCTTTGTTCACACATGTATGCAGGCCCTCCGCAAGCAAAAAGCCGACGAGATTCGCAAGGAGGAGGCCCGGATCATGAAGGAGGAGGCCGATGAGCGGCGGCGACTGCGGGAGATCGACGGCCTCAGGTTACAGGCGAAGATCAAGAAGCGATTGCGGCTGAGTAAGATCGACAAAGGCAAGCAGGCGGAAAGCCTGGAGAGAATGAGCAAGCCGAGGAACGGGGTCAGCGCGGCGGCTGCGGTTGGCGTGAAGGTGAGTAACAGAGCGGTATTCGTGGGCGATGGGCGCCACACAAGCGGCTCAAAGCGTCCGGCTTGTTTTCATTCGCTTCTGCTCGCTTCGCTGACTAACACTCGCTGCGCTCAGGACGAGGCGGATTTGGAGATTCACAGAGCCAAGGAGCGCCTGAAGGATACAGCCGCGGCGGCTACCGAAGAGAACATGGAGGGGGGCGATGACGGGTTCGGCGACATGGACGAGAAGCAGTACATCCAGGTGATGAAGGCGCTTGGGCTGGATCCGGGGATCACGGGGAAGAATAAGAAGAAGGGGGGGGGGAACAAGGTGCGCCAGAGCAAGATTGACGTGGACATCGGTCCGCTGGAGCTCGAGGGCTTGGAAGGAGAGGAGGATGAGGAGGAGGAGGGGGAGGAGGACGGGTACCGGGAAGACGAAAGCAACCGCGCCGACGAGAGCTTGGTCAACGTGGGCAGCGTGGAGAGGGGAGAGCAGCCGGAGCCGAACAGAGACTGGACCAAGGCCGACTTTGTGAACGACACGGGGGTCATGAAGGAGATCGACGACGTGTTTGCCGAGCTGGAGGACGGCAAGTGGGGCGCGACTGATGAACCCGAGCGAGAGAGGGCTCTCGAGACCTCTCTCTCGGAGCAGCAGGAGGAGTACAAGTTCGAGGAGAGCGCCGACGACGCCGACTTTGAAGAGGAAGAGGTCGGGCGGTCTGAGGCGGAAGCCAAGGGGATGCGGTCGTGGAAGTTCAGCGGGCACACGAACAACGAGGGCATCATGGCCCACGCCAGCAGCGCCTTGGAGGCCGCGGAGGCCGCGCTGGGGTTCTTGGGCGGTAATGCCGGTGCAGGGGGGGAAGGGGACAACACACACACACACGACATCGAGGACGTGTTCAACAAGGCCATCGAGGTGCACGTGGAGCCGTACGAGAAGTACGAGAGGGAGGGCGTGGGGTTCTTCGACAAGAGCAGCAGCAGCGAGAAGGGGAGGTTCAGGGTGCGGGACGCGCGGCTGTTCGCGCCGGAGAGCATGAGGCGGAAGGAGGACGCCGACAAGGGCGTCATGCTGCTGGTGGGGAAGAAGGGGGAAGGGGACGTGGAGGCAGTCATTACCATTTTGTTCGACAAGGCGGTATTCACGGAGTTGACGGCGATCGAGTGGTGGAAGGGAGAGAGGCATCGCTTCGTGGGCGAGGGCAAGTTCGCCGCTGGCGGGGACAAACCGAAGAGCGAGGACATGTTCTACTATTAGACACACAAAGTCGTTTACACACAAACTCGTTTACACAAAAATCGTTTGCACACAAACTCGTTTACACACAAAAGCGCTTACATACTACTTCAACAGTCTCCGCTTTCCCAGTCCCAGTCCTCTTCTGCCCCCCCCCCGCCCTCTCCGCTTTGCTTCCTCAGCCCTTTCCCCGCCTCTATCCCCTCCACCACGCTCCGCTCGATGACCTTCCCCCACCCCTCCTCAGCCCACATCATCTCAGCCAGCGGTTGCTGCAGGATCTCCATGACGCCCTCCAGCTCTCCCTCAGCTAGCAGCTGCTTCTCCAAGACCCTCAGAACTCCAATCGCCGCCCCGAAAACAGCGCCCCATCCCTCCATCAGGAAGAGATCCCACACCAGTAATAGCACGTCCACTCCGACCACGCCGTAGCACGAGTACAGCGTCAAGAACCACTTGGTCGCGGCGAACCTAAGCCGACACACATGTGTAAATACACGCAACATGTGTAAATAAAAGGTACGCCACACAAAAGGTGTGGGTGCAGCGGACTCACCTCACTCTCACCCCCAACCCCTTCAAATGCTCGTCCAGCTCCGGCAAGAACTTCTCCACCTTCCCCTCCAACTCGTCCATGCAAGCCTCCAAATACTCCATCTTGCTCCCCCCCCACATCTCGCCCATCTTGAACTTCTCGCACAAGCCGCACAAAATGTGGAACGAGTTCTCCTCCTCCCCATCCGCGACCTCCAAAAGCCACCTCACGACCATATTCATGCCCTGCGTGTATCCCACCTTGGGGTCATGCGCCGTGAACGCCCAGAGAATGCGCCTGAGCTTCTTCTTGATTTTCTTGTGGTGCTCGGCGGCGCTCACATTCACTTGCATTGCAGCTAGCAGACTCACCACGGCTTCCTCGTTCGCCCGCAAACTCGTGTCCCGCGCCCACGCGTCGTGCTTCTCCTGCTCTGTCTGCCGCCCCTCTGCGAAATTCGCAAACTCTGCCGGACCCCCCTCCTAGACGACGATGAGCGAAGCGAGTGTTGGAGGCGAGTGAAAGTAGAGGCGCGAGCAAAGCTAGCTGTGAAGAGCGCGACGAGCGCTGACAAATGTTTTGCTCATTCGAGCATCCCATCTACACTGCATGTGCGGGCATGCGTGGCTCACCTCCTTCCCCTCCCCCTTTCCATCATCGAAGCTCTGCTGCGTCACGAAGCTGCCCCAGTCCTCCTCCTTTCCCTCCCCCCCCTCCTCTTCACCCTCCTTCGACATGCTCTCGTGAGCCGCCGCGTAAGTTCGCTGCACGTCCATCTCTATCACGCTTACCCACCCGAGCTTCGGGCTTGCCTCAGTCGTCGCCGAAGTCGATGCCGCCGCATTCACCGCTTTCTGCAACTTCTTGTACTTCCTCGTCGACTCGCGCACCAACTCCCAGTAGTTTCCTCTACGAGTTGGGGCCGTCTGGGCCAGCCAGTATAGCTTCCGCTGATTGGGGGGCACGCCGTTGTTCTCAATGATGGATGCACGAGTGAACGTCACGGGAGGGGCGGGGGGCTCGGGGGGATCATCGGAGTCAGAGTCCGAGGAGGCGGACGATAGCGAGAAGTCGCTATCGATGGAGTCGGCGGAAGTCGTCGGAGCAGAGGAGGGTAGCTCCCCCTCGGACGTAAAAGACGGCTCTGCCACCTTGGCTCGGCCCGCGGGCGACGCCAACCATTCGCACCCGGCGACGAGACCGGCGGCGCTCGTCGCGGAAATCTGCAAGCCGCGGAGTGGAGTGGCGAGGCCGAGGACGGCAGACACGGGCATCGACTGGCCATCAATAGGGAGGGTTGGATTGTACACGGGGGCAGCGATGGTGAACGAGGGGAAGGGGGACGGGGACGAGGGTGTTAATAGGCGGAGATGCAGAGGGACGCGGGCGCAGCTCCCGGGCTGACCGTGCTCGCTCGCGTGGACTGCGATGTCCCTCTGGTGGACCTCGACCGGGACGGCACGCAGCTGCATCCCGAGCCCCATCGAAGTGAGGCAAAGTCGAACGTCTTCGTCGTGGGGGAGCAGAGGCGCCGAAAGGGTCATGACGACGCCGGGCAGATGGTCCGCCAGGAGCTCATGGCCGCAGACGACCAGCGATCGCAGGGGCGACGACGAGCCGTCATCGACCGACAGATGTCCGGACTTGAGCTGCTCCAGGCTCTTCTCTGTCTCACGCGGCTCCGGTTGCGCGGGCTCCTCGACTTCTCCGGGCCCTTCGAATTCGCCGAAATCGTCCGACGACGATGCGTCATCGACCGAAAGATGGCCGGACTTGAGCTGCTCCAGGCTCTTCTCCGTCTCACGCGGCTCCGGTTGCACGGGCTCCTCGACCTCTCCGGGCCCTTCAAACTCGCCGAAATCGTTCGACTCGTCTGACGACGATGCGTCATCGACCGAAAGATGGCCGGACTTGAGCTGCTCCAGGCTCTTCTCCGTCTCACGCGACTCCGGTTGCGCGGGCTCCTCGACCTCTCCGGACCCTTCGAACTCGCCGAAGCCGTCGCCGTCCGACGACGATGCGTCATCGACCGAAAGATGTCCGGACTTCAGCTGCTCCAGGTTCTTCTCCGTCAACTCGAGTTGCGCCACGTTCTCCGCCACCTGTGTCTCCGGTTGCGCGCCCCCCTCGCTCTTGAAATGGCCGAACCCAGCGTCTTCCTCCGACCCCTCGTCGCTGACCGGAAAGGGCCCGGACTCTCGCTGCGCCAGCTGTTTCTCGGCCTCCTCAAAACCCTCGCCGTCCTCCTCGCAGTCCTCGTCGCTGCTGTTGAAGTCATCGATCGAAAGGTGGCCCGAGCTTTTGAACGGCTCGCACGCGCGCGCCTCTGCCGCCAACACGGGCTCTTCCTCTCGTCGCGCCAGATTTTCCTTCTCAACGACCAGCTCTTCCGCCTTCTCGCCGCCCTCGTTGTTGTTGTTGCTGCTGCTGTTGTCGCTGCTGCTGCTGGATTTATCCACTGAAATACCCCCTGACCCCTGGAGCGGCTCGCGCACGGCCTGCGGGCTGCTACGACTGCTGCCGTTGCTACTGCTGCGCTCGTCGACCTCCTCTCGGCTCCTCGCCACCCCGCCCCTGCTTTCACTGCTGCCGACACTCGTCAAACTTAAGTTGCCCTCCGATCCGAACTGTTTAGTCATGAAGTGGTCCAGCTCCTCGTGCTTGACCACGGTGCTCCTGCGATCCTCGCCTGGCAGCGAGAAGTCCCAACTTTCCAGCTTCAGCCTGTTCTGAAATGGAGTCACGCCATTTCTCTTCGGCGTCCCGCCCTTCTTCCTCGGTGTCATCGTCTTCCTCGGCGTAGTACTAGCAGATTTGGTAGGCGTCTTCGCCCACCGCTTCTCCCCGCTGTACCCGCACCCCACGACGAACTCCAGCGGCTTGTAGTAATGCTCTTCCAACAGCTGCGCGAGCGCCAGCGCCACACATGTGTGAACAAAGGGGACCCAGACACATGTGTGAACAAAGGGCGCGGCGGTGTGCACCGTTGGCGAGCGAGACGCCGTGCACGTTACGCTGAGACTGGCTCGGAACCCCAACAATTCGCTCGCGTCTGCTTCTGCGTTTTCTTCTTCGTCTTGGCGCCTTCTCTCGCTCGCTGGGGGATAGGGTTCGCTCGCTTCGCTTCGCTTCGCTTCGCTTCTGCGTCTTCTTCTTCTTCGTCTTGGCGCCTTCTCTCGCTCGCTTTGCTCACCTGCACTCGCCCGTCACTCATCCTTACCGGGCCGACGCCACTGCGGTACACCTTGAGCTTGCTCAAGTCCCTCACCTTGAGAGTTTGCGCCAGGAAGCAGTACAAGTGGAACGGGGACAAACTCGTCACGTTCACGGCGAGGTCTATTCGGCTTTTCGTCGAGTACAGGTTCTTGCTCACCTTGATGCCGATCTTGAACTTGGGGAGGCTTCCTCCTTTGTCAGGATCAGGTACAACCATTGGATTGGCCCTAAGGATCTGCGTGAGTTTGTCATTGAACGTGGTTTTGTTGTCAGTCGGTAAGTTGTACAGCTGGTGCCGGTGCAGCAAGTGCGTCTGCTTCAGCCGAGACAAGCCAGTCTCGAGCCTGGTCACGAGGGCGGCTGCTTCCAGAGTCGAAGTATTTTGGGCCATGAATGCGGCTACGAAGCTAGCGGCGAGCAAGTGCGGAACGTCGTCGACGCCAATCAACAGCTTTGTCTGGTGCAGCTTTATCTGGCGAGGTTGAGAGGATGCAGGGGGGGATGCAGGGGGGGATGCTGTGCCAAGGGTGGCCCTGACATGGGCAATGCTGACGAAGACAAGCGCCTTTTTACCCTGCGAGCCGGCACCGCTGCCGTATATGTAGTAGTAGTCGTCGGTGGTGGCCACGCCAGTTGATGCGTTAGAGTGGTTTGATGCGTTGTTCGTAGATTTGTCCTCTGGTTTGCCCTGCTGGGGCTCAATGCTCTGAATGCTCTGAATGAGGTTGATCAAGTCATGCTCTAATTGCGACAATAATTTCCCTTGACCTCTTCCATTCTCGTGCCGTTGGAACGGGGTCTGATTGGTGGGGGAGCGGGACGGATTGTACGCAGGTGAGTGGGCTAGCCGAGAGACGGTTGGCTGGGGGGAGACTGCTATTGAGGGGGATGGAGGGCCAAACATTTTATAGAGGGGATTGGAGCGGCTAGTTCT
>Ga0307985_10000645_pt1 | contig 20277 bp, 22 predicted proteins | sample EllFjometageno80_FD_203155 | JGI IMG/M metagenome (GOLD analysis project Ga0307985, IMG submission 203155) | Marine microbial communities from Ellis Fjord, Antarctic Ocean - #80 | ecosystem: Environmental > Aquatic > Marine > Unclassified | place: Southern Ocean | collected 2014-10-09 | reverse complement strand
TTTCTGCGGCGCTTGAAACGGCAGCAATGCCCAGGACTACGGCAAGTGATGCTGCTATGGAAATCGCAGTGAGTGGCTTCTTAAATTTAATCATTATTTTTTGTTCCTCTATTCTTAATAAAACTAAAGCTTACTTATGATTTTTGTAACTCTGCCTCAGGCCTCGTCGCCTCTCTAGCAGCGTCCTTGTCGCCTAATATGCGGGTAGTGATCATTCCTGTTGTTATCGCTCCGTTCACATTCAATGCAGTACGCGCCATATCTATCAAAGGCTCGATAGAAATTAACAGTGCGACGATAGTCACCGGAAATCCCATCGCGGAAAAGACTACCAAAGCCGCATTGGTCGCACCACCGCCGACGCCTGCGATACCGAATGAACCGATCGCGATTATTAACAGCAGGCTAATTATGAAATTGAGATCGATATCTACACCCATCGTAGGCGCGACCATCACCGCGAGCATTGCTGGGTAGATTCCAGCGCAGCCGTTCTGTCCTATCGTCGCACCGAACGAAGCGGCGATGTTGGCAATCGGTGCAGGCACATTGAGTTCCTCTATCTGTGCGCGAATCGTCAGAGGAATAGTTGCAGCGGAACTGCGCGTGACGAATGCAAACGTGAGAACCGGCCACACTTTTTGGAAATAAGTTTTAATGTTCGCGCCCAAGCCAATGATGATCACAGCGTGTACTGTGAACATAAGGGCGATAGCTATATAAGATGCGATTACAAAGCTGATCAAGTTCATGATGGCGTTACCATCGGATGTTGCTATCACACGAGTCATCAAGGCCAGAACACCGTAAGGAGTCAGCGCAATAACGAGCTTAACAAGGCGCATGATTATCGCCTGCAATGTGTCAACTGCGCCACGGATGCGCGAGCCCTGCTCGGCGTTATCTTCTGCCACCAACAACGCGGCGATACCAAAAATAAGGCCGAAAACCACAACACCAATGATAGACATGCTGCGCTGTCCAGCTAGGTCCGAAAAGATGTTACTGGGAACGAAACTAACGAGAGTTTCGGCAAAGCTCAGGTCGGCAATACTACCCTGTCTTACTTGCAATACTTCTGCCCGCGCCATCTCTGCCGCACCGCCGACTAGATCCTCCGCATTCAATTGGAACACTGTAGCCATCATGATGCCGATAAGCGCGGCGATTACCGTGGTTACCATCAAAGTGCCGACCACCGTGCCACCAATCTTGCCTAGCGACTTAATCTCTTCTACCTTCAGAACGGCGGCGATCATGGTGATTAGAATAAGCGGCATGATCATCATTCGCAGCAAGGCGACGTAGCCGTTCGCGATTACATTTGTCCACTCTAGTGTGGCATCCATGACCGCAGGGTTCGCGCCGAACGCTAGCTGCAGATAGAATCCGAACACAATGCCGCCAATGAGACCCATGAGCACGCGGCGAGAAAGCGTAAACGCTTCATTTTTAGAGAACTGGTAAAGCAGGCTCACTAAGGCCGTGAAGAGAATCAGGTTTACTATCGCGATAATGGGCATATGTCAGCTCCTTTGGATGGCAGCGCTTAGTCTAACGGGAAAGCGTGTTGATGTAACTCACTACATTGAGTATGCCTGCCTCATTGCGCAGAGTGCTCACCATGGTGCGCATCTGTGCGCCATAGGTATCATTCGGGTGCGCGCCTCGGTACCCAGCTAGGAAGTTCTTCAGCTGGGTGACGAGATACCAGTCATTCTGTCCGACCAAGGCGGGTGCGCCGAGGCTCTCATTGCCCGTCGCGTCTGCCCCATGACAGACAGCACAAGCACTGTACAGGCCTCGTCCGCGTTGGGGGTCGCCGCCCTTTATTGTTGCTTCTGCCGGTATGTAGTCCCAACTGGCTATCCAGCCGAGGATGTCATCGATCGATTCATCGGTCAGTTTCGTTGCCATGGGGCGCATGGCGATACCTTCTCTATCTTCAGCGTGTACACCACGAATATCGGCGCGGAAGTTTTCCAATTGTCGCCTCAGGTACCACGGTTCCATTCCAGCAAGCCGAGGAGCCTGCACGCCTTCGTTGCCGCGGCCGTCTGTGCCATGACAAGTTGTGCAATAGCGATCGTCGAAGGGTTCGCGCTCCGGTTCCGCCGCGCTAGTGCCTCCAATACAAGCCATGCAAAGACCAAATGCCAGAAATGTCTTCAACATACTTTTATTTCTCCAAATCTTGATTAGCTACGCCATCAATCGCTGATTCAAATCAGCCATCGCCCACTGCGCCGACATCACGGCACTCTCTTGCCATGCTGAATGCATGCTGACCTGATCACCGATCATATAGTGGCGACCGTTAACTGGCTGCTGTAGCGCGTGGTACAACTCTTCTTCCTCATGGGTCCAGCCGTTACGATCACGCTGCCATCGTGCAGAACAGCCCAGCATGTGATTCATGCGATGCCAGGCGATAGTGATAGGTTTCTCAACCTGATTACGGTAGTTAGGGTGAATCTTCTCGCCATCAGTGAGGTGAGCCTCTATACGCTGCTCCTGAGTCATGGCGGTGTGTAGCTCGCCGTCGCCGTAGTCGTAGGCCCCCAGCATTATGCCCTTTTGTTTGTGCATGCCAGCGCTCGGATACCAGATCTGTTTACTAGGATTATTCATCCAACTGATACCGCCGTAGATATCTTCTTTCTCCCAGAAACGTTCCTTTGCTTGAAAGGCAGCCTTATAAGCTGTTCCGCGACGAATATACTTAAGCGCATCCACATATTGCGTTGGGAAATTGTTGGTTATACCAGTCATGATATGACTCGGTATGCAATTGAAGCAGAAATCAGCCTGTAGCAAATGACGCGTGCCATCCTGATCGTAAGCTATGTCGATTCCGTCATCTTTGACTTCGACAGCATTCACCATCGAACGATAGTGAATCTGATGACCTACATGGTTGGTGAAACCCTCGATGATCTTGTCCATGCCACCCTCGGCTTGAAACAGCATAGGCCCAGTATCGCCCTCGTTAGCATTCAGGAACTGGCGCCCCATCTGCGTTTTCAAAAGGTCCCTCATGGCAATGATATCTTTCTGAGCACCGTGCTCTAAGAATCCACCAGACGCATAGCCTGCACGTAAACTCCCCTTATAGAGATTGTCCTCGTTTAGGTCCCCGAAGGAGCGAATCAAGCTTATCAGGGTTTCCGCTTCTGGGTCGGTAAAGGGCTGGTCCATTTCTCCGGCAGAGAGTGACTTCGCCAATAATTCCGCCAGAAACCCTCGCGTATGAGTTGTGTAGTCGATATTGCGGATCGGCTTTCCATCAAGTAACGCTGGGTCTTGTAAATAGGACGTCTTGTTCTCGTTGATGAATACTTCGAGATCGATCTCCAGTTCTTTGCAGTAGGCCAGCAGGTTTCTGTGAGTACTTGGAATACGGGCCGCACCGGCATTGAAGTACATGTGCGGCTCGTCGTCGAATTCACAATATTGGCGGTTGCCAATTTCATCGATCAAGTCACCGTGGCGTACGGTGAAAATTCTGCCACCCGGTCGATGTGAGGATTCCAATATCGTGCACTCGTAGCCAACCTTACTAAGCTCATAGGCAACGGTGAGACCCGACAGACCTGCACCTAGGATAGCAACCTTACGATTCGCCGGATTAGCTGCACGCAGGTCCAAGGTGGCGGCCTGCGCTGTATGCGGGAGCAGGCCCAGTGCCGAGCCAGCTTTAAGCGCTGCCGCGGTCCCGCCGGCGGCTCCTAATAAATTTAGAAACTCTCTACGTGTAACTTGTTTGGACACGCCTACCTCCAGAGATGGTATCGACCTGGACATTGACTTGATGGCCGTCAGATCGGATTAAATAAATAAAGATGTTTGACAATGTAGCAAAGTCATAAAATAGACGTCTTTGTAGCTCAAAACAACGCACCATTTCAGATTGGTGAATGAATGCCACAATACACTCATTACTCGGGGCGTCCAGCGAAAATACGAACCAACCTAAGGCTGCTATGCTCAGTGGAATTCTTACGTATAATCTAGAGAGGCTGATGGAGATTTGGGTCCTTGGTATGTTGGTCGCAGTCCAGATATTGAGATCAGTCTGCAAGCAACTATCAAAGTTGCTCTCTCTATTTACAAAATTGAATATTCCTTGATATCAAAACTGGAAACTCTCATGCCCTTATCTGATTACTACCCTGACCTAATCTGCAATCTCCCGAAGTTCAGCGGCCGATTCGATGCGAGAAAACTGTCCGCTGAGAATTGTGACGTACTATTTGCTACTTATCCTGCTGGTACCGTCATAGAACCGCACAAGCATGATACTGACAATGTTGGCGTGATAACCAAGGGGGAACTGCGGCTAACTATTGATGGTGCGACTGAAACTATTTCTGCTGGTCAGTGGTACCACGTTCCCGCTCAACAAGAACACGGTGCCGAGTTTCGAGAAGATACCTGTGAGATTGAATTTTGGTTCACAGATAATTAGCCTGCTTTTTTAACACTCTCGTGAACCGATGAGCCTCTCAATAGCTACGCGTTAACATCATGAATTGAGAAGCGCTGTAAGCGCAGAACGCAGGGTCGGATACTCCAACTGAATACCAAGCTTGGCTAACTTATCCGACGTCACTGCCGAACTGCCAAGTAGCAGCGCCTCCCCCATTTCGCCGAAAAGCAACTTCACCAGAAAACCCGGCAACGGCATAAAATCTGGCCGGCGCAAGGCTTGTGCAAGCTGTGCACTAAAATCTAGATTGCTAATAGGCTGCGCAGCAACAAGGTTGACCGGGCCACATGCGGGGCTGTCTACTATCAGCTTGTGGATAATAAGCATAACGTCCGTAATGCTAATCCAACTCATACTCTGTTGCCCGTTCCCAATGGGTCCGCCCAAGCCCAGCTTAAACGGAAGCAGTAATTTCTTAAGCACGCCGCCGTCTGGACTCAACACAATCCCGAACCTAAGATGAATAGTATTGATGCCTGCTGCCTCAGCGGGCGCCGTTGCCTCTTCCCAAGCCTGCGCTACTTCTGCCAAAAAATCGCTGCCAAGAGGGCTCTCTTCGTTGGCGCCTGATTCGCCAGTTGCGCCGTAGTAGCCAATCGCCGATGCCGAAAGGAAACTACGAGGTTTGTTATCTGACTCGGCCAGCGCTGTTGCTAAAGCATGCGTTAATTGCTGCCTGCTATCGAGAATTTCGCGTTTTCTACCTTCGCTCCAGCGCTTGTCAGCAATACTGGGGCCTGCCAAATTTATAACCGCCGATAGAGGGATTGACGGATCCAAATGCACTCGCCTCAGATCTGCCTCAAAGTAGAACGGCACGTCAGTGGCATGGCGACTTAACAGATAGACAGTGAAGCCGTATTTCGACAGATGCTCGACCAGTGCGCTACCTATCATTCCTGAGGCGCCGGTAATCAGTATGTTATTGCTTTGGGTTTGTGACATGGCGTTATTTCCTGCTATTCATGGTGCATGCAGCTAGACGTGAAAGGCTTAGTCTACCGCTAATTACCTGCCTAAGAAGCGAGTATCTAAGCCGACCCTTGGGTACAAAGCTTATGTACGCAACGCCTACTAATACGCCAGCGTTGTTTAGCAAGATCATATGATCTTTTAAGGACAGGGACTTTCTCCATGTGTGTTCGCAAAGCGCGAAATCCATTCTTGGATATTCATGCTACTGCCGGTTCAGCAAGGTTATCCAAAAAACCAAATTCAGACGACTGGCGTATACCTGTATTCTTTATGCATCTAAATAACCCGACCTAACTAGTAAAAGCACAATTCATAAAACAGGAAATCAAAAACGTAATGACAGCAGCAATTGTAATAGGAGCCAATAGCAGCATTGCGCAGAGTGTTATCGAGCGACTACTAAGTGATCGAAAGGTCGAACACGTTACCGCGATAAGCAGAAACACAAATCCAGATTTACAGTCAAAATTTGCTTCGAGCCTGCGTTGGATATGCTGCGATTACTCGGAGGTAGCGATAAAGCAAGTCTGCATCAGCCTGCACGCCCAAGAGAAAAATTTCTCTCACGTTTTTATTTGCAATGGCCTGCTCCACTCAGCACAGGTAGCGCCAGAGAAACGCCTCGAAGATATCAACACAGAAAAGCTCCAGACTATCTTTCACGCTAATACCATTGTGCCGATGCTTTGGCTCGCAAATCTCGCCCCGCTACTGAAAAGTGAAATTGATTGCTCGGTTGCCGTATTCAGCGCGCGTGTTGGCAGCATCGAAGATAATTGCTCTGGTGGATGGTATGCCTATCGAGCATCCAAGTCGGCACTGAATATGCTTATAAAAACCGCTAGCATCGAATTCTGGCGCCGCGCACCGAATGTCAAGCTGATTGCCTTTCACCCTGGCACTACAGACACACAACTCTCAAAGCCTTTTCAAACCAATGTTCCAAAAGGGAAGCTATTCACGCCGAAGTTTGTTGCAAGTTCACTACTTGAAATTATGGAAAGCTTAGACAGGGATGGCGGCGCGGAATTTATAGATTGGCAGGGAGAGCCTATTCCTTGGTGACGGAAAGTCTAAGATGCTAATCAGGCTGCACGATACGATAATTTCAGTCATTGTATATGTCACTATTTCTCACTTACCGCTTCACGTATGCTTGCCCCACTCAATGATCCGCCGCCCTCAACAACTCATCACTTTTTGAATGATTACATCCATGAATTAACACGCATCAAGAGCTCCTACCTTCACAATGATTAGTATCGCGCGCGCTGGCCGCATACAGCCCTTCTGCGGAGCAGGCGAAAAAGGCAGTAATTTTTTCCAGAAGCATTGACGAAGTGATGGCATTCTTAATCAATCACTTGGTAGGCCCAAAACCTCACTTGGTATATGGGCGTAGCGCGCAAGACTCGTTCAGCCTCTTACCAGGAACGCTATCTATGGATTCCAATGGAATCTTCAGGCGGCTTGGCAGATAAGAGTGTAGCAATGATGCTCCACCTAGTAGTGATTGAAATGAAATTACACAGATGCTTTAGGGGGCAAGACTCGATCTAGCCTGAGTGCCCCAGTGACCGTCCATCTTCGTGACTATATATAACGATTCATAAGTCGCAAGTACTTCGTTATCGCTATTAAAGCGCTGAAATACTGTGGCGATATGCACCTTCTCCGATGAAACCAAAACCACGTCTCGCGTCAGCCAATGGGAGTGGTCCCACCCAGACCTTGGCAGGGTTTCAAAGGCTCGCGTCTGCGAAAAGTCTTCTGCACTGTCCCAGACAGTGACCGTGCCGCTGGCAAATCGAACATGCGGATAATTTAGAGAAGCAGCCCATGCTTCTGGATCTCGCCCGTTGAAGCCAAGCATGAACGCATCCATCGCCGCCATTGCCGCAGCAACGGCACCTTCTTCCTCCGCAGAAGTTTGTGCAACAGCGCCAATACTGAGAACACTGATTGCAACAAAAATACAAAATTGCTGAACGTAATGATTGAAAATACTAGATAAATGATTCACGAGGCCACCGTCTATTCAATAATGATAAGTCAGAGTAGCAGGGAAAGTAATTGAAGAGAAGATTGCACAGCCTTCTTACAGCTTCGCCTAGGGCGCAGTAATTGCACCTAACCCGCCTTGGTTGGGCAGATGAGTGACCTTCATCCAGAGCAGAGTTTCCTGTTCAACATAGGGCGTGTGCTTGCGCATGTGCGGACTGCGTTCATATGCATCGATGAACTTGCCACTAATGACAAACATTTCCTCACCGCCCATAGGTACATGACTGTGGAATTGTTCTGCCTTGGCCAATGCACGAGCGCGACGGACCCGCCATTCAGTCCTGTGAGTTACTATCAACAACTCCCTCGGCAAAACACTCTTTTGCGAAGAAAGACAGAACGCCGCAGGCAGTACTTTCTGCAGTGACGTTTACCCTGTGCAAACCTGCGACATCGTAGAAATCCTTCAAACGCCTTGGCCGACGCACTCCTTCATCGAGCAAGCGATGATCGTGTCGTTGGTACTTTATCTACCCATCTCATCCACACGAACCTGGGCGAGCAGAACCGCAACCCGTTCGATCTGATTACTGCACTGGGTGCTTGTACTAGAAAGAACACAACTATCTGCTAAGCTAGGCACTCCTCAAAAAAGAGTACCTAGCTTATGTTCGAATCTAAGTCACGACTCTATCTCCTTCTAGCGAGCAGCCTAGTCGCTCTGCTGAACCTCCCCGCGCAGGCTGATGATGCGATTGCGTTGTTAAACAGCAAAATGGTCATTGCGGAAACGCTCACGCAATACCCTTACCGCTGGGATTCCAAAAGCACTCAATCCTTCGCAGAGCTATTTACCGAAGACGCGGTGATGGAGAGATGGCGAAAAGGGGCTTTGATAGAGGGGTCTAGACTGCAGGGAAAGGCGGCCATTTTTGAATACGCCCAAAAGGCCCATACTGGCCGTCTGGCAGACAGGCAAACGCGCCACCATTTCTCTAACTTGGTATTTTTGGAGCTTTCTGACAGAAATGCCGTCACACAGAACATGGCCTTGATTACTCATCAAACTGCAGAAGATGCTGTTGCTCGAGTCTCTAGTTCCGGGATCTATCGAATCAACTGGGAAAAATCTGCTGGCGAGTGGATGATTGCAAAGCGCGTTCTCTTCGTCGATAGCTTTCCCACTAAATAGAGCGCTTAGAAGAACAATGTTAAAAATGTAGGGCCGATGAACTAAAAAGTCACGCTATGGTGGCATACTAATACAGCCGTGCTAAAGCCAATGCAAAAAAAAATTTAATTACGCCCTGTCTACTGTCAATACCACTGCTAAACAATATAGCTAATGCTGCCGAGATTGGCTGGATCAAGGGCGCTTTGAGTCTAGCTAGCTGCGCAGCTTATAACCTGTCTTAAATAGGTAGTAGACCACCCCAAGGCAGACAAACATAAAGACAAGAATGCTAGCCAGACTCAACATCACGCTGACCTCAGAGATCTCGTAGAAGCTCCAACGCAGGCCACTAACCAGATACAACACTGGGTTGAAATGAGAGACCGTCTGCCACGGCTCCGGCAGCATGTCAGTGGAATAGAAACTACCCCCCAGAAACACCAGTGGCGTCACCAGCAACATCGGCACTATTGAGAGCTTCTCGAAATTGTCTGCCCAGATTCCCAAGATGAAACCAAATAGACTGAAGGATATTGCTGTGAGCAGGATAAAAACCATCATCATTATCGGGTGAGCAATCTGCAGGTCGATGAAGAAATTCGCCGTGATCAGGATGATAATGCCTAGTATCACGGCTTTGGAGGCGGCGGCACCGACATAGCCCAACACCACCTCGAGTGTAGATACCGGCGCGGAAAGCATTTCGTAAACCGTACCAACAAACTTCGGGAAATAGATGCCGAACGAGGCATTTGAGATGCTATGAGTCAACAAATTAAGCATGATTAAGCCGGGCACGATGAAGGCACCATAACTAATGCCGCTAACCTGATCAATTCTTGAGCCAATAGCCGCGCCAAAGACGATGAAGTACAAAGATGTGGTGATAACCGGTGCGACAATACTCTGCACCAAAGTGCGCTTGGTCCGCGCCATCTCGAATTTGTAGATCGCCATAATCCCGTAGATATTCATGACGACTCCTCAACTAAATTGACAAAGATTTCTTCCAGGGAGCTCTGCGTCGTGTTCAAGTCACGAAACGCGATACCCGCCAACTTAAGATCATCCATCAACGCGGTGATGCCTGTGCGGTCTCCCTGCGCAGTAAAGGTATAAACTAACTGCATGCCGTTGTCGCTAAGCTCAAGTTTATAATCGGCCATGCTCTGCGGCACCGCACTCAGCTGATCGCAAAGATCGAGGATCAACTGCTTCTTACCAAGCTTCGCCATCAGCTTGTCTTTGTCTTCCATCAGAATGATCTCGCCGTTGTTGATTACTCCAACTCGGTCTGCGATCTCTTCAGCCTCTTCGATATAGTGCGTGGTCAGAATGATCGTCACGCCTTCAGCTTTTAATTCGCGCACGATCTCCCACATGTCTTTCCTAAGATTGACGTCCACACCGGCTGTAGGTTCATCGAGGAATAGTACCGTCGGCTCGTGGGAGAGCGCCTTCGCGATTAACACACGACGCTTCATTCCCCCGGACAGCGTCATAATCATGTCGTCTTTCTTGTCCCACAAAGACAATGAGCGAAGTACTTTCTCGATATACGTTGGACTCGGTGGCTTACCAAACAGGCCGCGACTAAATGCAAGGGTACTGAAAACAGTCTCGAAAGAGTCAGTAGTGAGCTCCTGAGGAACGAGGCCGATGACCGAGCGTGTCTTTCGGAAGTCTTTGATGATGTCGTTGCCATCGACAGTCACTGTCCCGGAGCTCGGATTCACGATGCCGCAGACGACTGAGATAAGAGTTGTCTTACCGGCGCCGTTCGGTCCGAGTAAGGCGACAATCTCTCCTTTGTTAATGTCGAGATTAATATCTTTGAGTGCTTGAAAGCCACCTGAATAGAATTTATTCAAGCCCTTGATGCGCAGAATTGGTTTTTCGTCTGAGTTCATGGGCGAAAGAGTATGAACACAGTCACATTCAAATACAACCAACGTCTAGGGTGGGTTCTATCCGGTGGCGCTGCCACCTATGCTTGGGCCATGTCTGAGGACCTCCACGTACAGATTGAGCTAGCGATTCTCTGGGTCGCTGCGATTGCCGCTGCGTTTCTTGCTTCTATTTAAGCTAGGTGCCAGTCAATGTATGGCGAGATCGGGCATTCGCGTGGTACTTTACCTGCCTGTCGTATTTGCTACGGTATTTCTCGTGATACCCGCGCTAAGCATTACCGGCCCGATATTGAGTGAGGTTTATTCAGGCCGAGTTCCGCACGAATGAATCCGCTATCAAGATGAGACGCATAAAATGAAACGAATGAGCAGCGACACTACACACACTAGGTTTTTAGATACGAACAATGCACTGGGATTGAGAAAGGCCTCTCTAGTTTTATTGTCCGCAACCCTTTTCACCCTTTCTGGGTATGCACAAGATACTGTAGAGCCTTCACTGAATAGTGAAGAGGTTGAACTCACTTCCTGGCTAGATTCCCAGGAAGAAAATATGCTCGACATGCTGGAGAGAATCACGAACATCAATTCCGGTAGTCTCAACAAGCAGGGCGTCAATGAACTCGCTTCGATCTTTAGCAAGGAGTTACGGCAATTAGGTTTCGCCATTTCAACCCTACCCGGAGAAGTCATCGAGATGCCGAGCTGCCCTGGCAGCGACTACAACGTCGACGTCGCCGATCATGTTCTTGCAAGCAAGAGTGGCAGAGGTTCGAAACTATTAATGATGGGGCATTTCGATACAGTGTTTCCACCAAACAGCCCGTTCCAAGAATTTAGTCGCGATGGCGACACCATGTATGGGCCCGGCGTATCCGATATGAAGGGCGGACTGGTTGTAATGCTGTACGCCCTTAAGGCACTAAACGAGAATGGTGAATTGAGCGATAAGTCTATTACTGTGTTGCTCAATAGCGATGAGGAAATGGGTTCGCTCTCGTCGAGGAAGTACCTGGAAGAACAAGCCATGTTGCACGATTGGGGCCTGGTGTATGAATCCTCTGGCAACAATCGACTTACGCGGGAGCGCAAGGGATTGGGTCAAGCACGTTTCGTCGTACACGGCAGGGCGTCTCATGCCGGTGGCGCTCACGAACAAGGCCGCTCGGCGATCAAAGAGCTGGCGTACAAGATTGTGCAGATTGAGAACATTACAGACTATGAGACAGGAGTAACCGTCAACGTGGGTGTAGTCAGCGGCGGCGAAGCACGGAACACAATCGCCCCCTGCGCGGAAGCACTAATCGATCTGCGCTATCCCGAAGCACAACAGGGTGTCGATGCGGTTGCCCAGTTCGAGGAAATATTCGGCAGTATTTATAGCTACCCTGTCGATTCCGGAGAAATCACTACACAAAGCTGGACCAATCTGCATCGCCCAGCAAAGATAGCCACACCTGAATCGGACTTTCTATTGAACAAGACCATCGCCATCGGTCGCTTGCTAGGACAGGAGCTAGGCGTTGGTGATTCCGGCGGTGGGACAGACGGATCGCTGACACAGGCAGTTGGGCTGCCTACTCTGGATTCTCTAGGTAGCGCCGGCACCGGTGCCCATTCCAACAGAGAGCAGGGCCGGGTGAGTTCGCTGGTAGAACGCGCGAAACTTAGCGCGGTACTTATCCATAGACTGGCAGCTGAATAAATGTTCTCATGCTATAAATTGAAGTCCAGTAAATGAATGGGGCTCTTAGAGCCGGTTAGAAATTTTCCTGACTGGTGAAAAAAAATAACGCTGAGGACAGCGAATGACTGCGAACCTTGATAGTAGCTCTGAAAACACAATAGAAGATTCCCAATCCAATCTGTCCCCGGAAAAAGTAGCTGCCGCTAAGGCCTACCAAAATCCTTACTACCGCTATCTAGTGTTAGGCATCCTCACTGCCGCCTACGTCTCCAATTTTGTAGACAGGCAGGTCATCAATGTTCTCGCGCAGTTCATCATCGACGACCTGCAGATTAGCGATGGCCAATTCGGCATGCTATCCGGCCTCGCCTTCGCATTGATCTATACAACCTTAGGCATCCCCATCGCGCGTCTTGCCGACATCAGCAACCGACGCAATATCATCGCTATATCAATTACCATATGGAGTGTAATGACCGCTCTGTGTGGAGCGGCGCAGAACTTTGCCCAGCTATTCATGGCTAGGTTTGGCGTCGGTGTCGGCGAAGCGGGCGGATCTCCTCCAGCTCACTCTATTGTCTCCGATATATTTCCAGCCGCGCAACGCGCTACTGCTTTATCTATCTATTCTCTTGGCGTATACGGCGGCATTCTAGTCGGCACGGTCGGCGGTGCCTATCTCGTTCAATATTTCGATTGGCGCACTGCTTTTGTAGTGGTCGCCATCCCGGGAATATTTCTTGCGCTACTTGTTAGATTCGTAATTAAAGAACCGCCACGCGGCATGGCCGAATCACGCAAAGATGTGGCGCCACCGGGCTTCCTGCGTGTACTGCATTTCCTTTGGGAAAGAAAATCGTTTCGACACCTCTCCTTCGCCTGCGCGCTGCACGCCTTCGTTACCTATGGCATGGGGAACTTCATGCCGCTATTTCTAGGGCGCGTCCATGACATGCCAATTTTGGATGTGGGTTTGTACTACGGTCTGATCGCAGGCATCGGTGGTTTGGCCGGCACTTTCTTCGGTGGCTGGATGTCAGATCGTATGGCAAACAAGACCGGAGACAAAACTTGGTATATATGGATTCCCTTTATCTCCACGGTGCTGGCAATTCCTCTGGGACTGATTACTTTCTTAGTAATGCCTAGCGGATATAGCGCGGCGTTCTCCTACTTTCTGCCAGTTTTCTGCGGCGGATGGTATCTTGCGCCCTGCATCGCATCAACGCACTTCTTGGTTGGTATTCGCATGCGCGCCATGGCATCGGCGATCTTGCTGTTCATGTTGAATTTAATCGGCTTAGGACTCGGCCCAATGCTAACCGGCTTCATGAGCGATTTTTTCGAACCGAGCTACGGCTCTGATTCGCTGCGCTATGCGATGTCGATTACGCTGATGGTGAATGTCTGGTGTGCCTTCCACTATTGGAAAGCGACCCACACGATTAGGGAAGATTTCGAAAGGGCTCCAGACTAGCTAGGGTGCTATCTAGATTGCCTCGAGCGCCTGGGTGATCTTGCTGACGCCGATTACCTCGAGGCCGGGGATCTTATTCTTCGGCGCATTCGCCTTCGGAACGATAGCCCGAGTGAAGCCGTGCTTGGCCGCCTCCTGTAATCGTTCCTGCCCACCGGGCACAGGACGAATCTCACCCGCCAATCCCACCTCTCCGAACACGACCAGATCCTTAGGTAGGGATTTGTCCTGAAAGCTGGATACGATCGCGAGCAATAGCGCGAGATCGGCGCTTGTCTCAGTCACTTTGACCCCACCTACCACGTTAACGTAGACATCCTGATCCGCCATATACAATCCGCCATGACGGTGCAGTACAGCTAACAGCATAGCTAGGCGATTCTGCTCGAGACCGACTGCCACTCGACGCGGATTGCCCAATTGGCTGCCATCGACGAGAGCTTGTATCTCAACCAGCAGAGGGCGCGTACCCTCCCACAGCACCATCACTATCGAGCCGGGAGTGTCTTCTTCGGTTCGTGCCAAAAATATCGCAGAGGGGTTCTTAACTTCTTTAAGACCGGTCTCAAGCATGGCAAACACGCCTAGCTCGTTGACCGCGCCGAAGCGATTCTTCTGCCCGCGCAGAATTCGATACTTACTGTCGTTACCGCCCTCCAACATGATGAAGCAATCGATCATATGTTCTAACACTTTAGGGCCCGCCAGATTGCCATCCTTCGTCACATGACCTACCAGAAATAGAACCGTGTTCGTTTGCTTCGCATACTGAATGAGATAGGCAGCACACTCGCGCACCTGAGAGACACTGCCTGGTGCAGACGCTACGTCGCCGCTGTGCATGACCTGAATCGAATCCACAACCAGCAGCTGTGGCTGGTGCTCCTGCGCTGCTTTGCAAATCTGCTCGACATTGGTCTCGGCCAACATCTTCAAATTCTTTTCTGGCAGGTTCAAACGCTTCGCGCGCATGCCAACCTGTTGCAAGGATTCCTCTCCAGTGACGTACAGAGCCGGCTTTCCGGAATTTGCTAACAGGCACATTATTTGAAGTAAGAGCGTACTCTTGCCAGCGCCAGGATTGCCGCCGATCAAAATGGCCGACCCTGGAACCAGACCACCGCCGAGAACGCGATCCATCTCATCAATGGTGCTACTAAAACGCGGGAGGGCCTCTAGATCTATATCGGAAAGGTTTTGTACATTGGATTTATCGCCGGAGTAGCCCTGCTTGCGGAAGTCGACTTTGGTTGCCGGCGAGGTGCTACTGCTGCTGCCTAGATTGATCTGCGATAGCGTATTCCAAGCCTTGCAGGAGGCACATTGACCCTGCCATTGACCGTGTTCGGTACCACAGTCAGTACACACGAATGCGATTTTATTTTTAGACATACTCTGTATTCAGCTTTTTGTGGTTTGCTTTATTACAAATAGGGGGAAGAAAAGCGCATCGCAAGTCATTCGTCAGTATAGACAAATTCAACCCGCTTGGTGACTTTGCAAAACAATTCGTAAGAAATCGTATCTGCGTAGTGGGCTACTTCATCAGCTGGAAGCCCGTCTCCCCATAGCACTACCTCAGTGCCTATCTTTACCGAATCGAGTCCAGTCAAATCGATCGCAATCGTATCCATAGACACCCGGCCTAATAGTCCTGCGCGGCGTAGCCCCTGCTTAGAATTGACCAAAACTGGCGTACCATTCTTCGCCGAGCGTGGATAGCCATCTGCGTAACCTACGGAGACGATCCCTACCCGCGTGCGTTGCTCACAACGATGGATTCCGCCGTAGCCGATGGTGCCACCCGCCTCAACGTTATTGATGGCAATGATCTTTGCGCGAAGCGTCATAACCGGCAACAGCCCTATTTCCTCGGCAGTGCGATTCCCAAAAGGTGACCCGCCATACAACATGAATCCCGGCCGCACGAATTGATGATGCGTTTGGGAAAGGGACAATATGCCGGCAGAGGCGGCGAGGCTAGCTTGCACCGGTCCTTGCGTCGAGTTAGCGACCTGCTGCTTGAGTGAATCGAAGTCCGCTATCTGCCGCTGCGTGAATTCAACCGCTGATTGATTCTCAAGATCGTCGGCGCTAGCTAGATGCGACATGAGAACGACCTCTGTCTGTGGATGCCGGTGCAATTCTTCATAGACTCGCAAGGCCTGTTCTTTGTCAAGGCCGAGTCGATTCATGCCGCTATTGAACTTCACCCAGACTCTACCAACCCCGGATAGCTTCTCCGTCTCCAAATATTTTTCAATCTCCTCAAACTGATACATCGAATGGATCACAGGCTCAATCTTGTTATTGAAACAGCGCTGCATTTCCACTTTGTTACGAAAGCCGCAGAGAAGGAGGATTGGGGTGCTAATGCCGAGAGTACGCAGTTCCATAGCTTCTTCAATAGAAGCCACAGCAAGGGCTGCAAAATTTTTGTGCGTCGCCTGAAGCGCTAAAGCCACTTGTTCGACGCCATGACCATAGGCATTCGCCTTTATCACAGGGATGATTTGTGATTCAGGACAATGGACGCTTACTTGTGAGAGGTTCTTCTTGAGCGCACGTAGGTTTATCGTAGCCCAAACTCTTAGTGAGGGGTCAATCATGATCGCTTGGACAATGGCGGGTGACTATCCATGGGTGTAACTGTCGTCGTATCTTGGTTGTGCATGATTCTCGAAGCGCGTGTACTTGCCAACGAAGCTCAGCCTTACTGTACCGATTGGACCGTTACGGTGCTTACCAATAATCACCTCGGCGACTCCTTTGTCCGGCGAGTCCTCGTTGTAGACCTCGTCTCGGTAGATGAAAGAAATAATATCGGCGTCCTGCTCGATCGCACCTGATTCTCGCAGGTCCGACATTACCGGCCGTTTGTTAGGTCGTTGTTCGAGGCTACGATTGAGCTGCGAAAGGGCTATAACTGGACACTCGAACTCGCGTGCCAACAATTTCAGTGATCGCGATATCTCAGAGATCTCTCCGACGCGATTGTCGCCAAAGCCTTTGATTTGCATTAGCTGTAAATAGTCCACTACCACCATACCGAGGCTGCCATGCTCGCGCACGATTCTGCGTGCCCGCGCTCGCATCTCCATCGGACTCAATGCAGCACTGTCATCGATGAAAAGGGGTCGGTCTTTGAGTTTCGCCACGGCGTTGTTAAAGCCCGGCCAATCTTCTTCAGTTAATTGTCCGGTACGCAGTTTGGTCTGATCAAGCTTGCCAATCGAAGAAAGCATACGAAAGATGAGGCTTTGTGCCGGCATCTCGAGGCTGAAAACCAACACTGGCTCGTCAGTGCTCATCACTGCATTCTCAACCAAGTTCATAGCAAATGCCGTCTTACCCATCGAGGGCCTTCCGGCGACGATAACCAAATCCGATTTCTGCCAACCGGAGGTCATCTCATCAAGATCGGTAAAGCCAGTGGACAGTCCCGTGAGACTGCCATCTAAGCCCGCAAGTTCATCGATTCTATCCACCGCCTTGCTGAGCAAGGGATTAATAGGGACGGGGCCCTGATCCTGCGGTCGCTCATCCGCAATGCTAAAGACTTCTTGCTCTGCCTCGTCCAAGACGACGGCGGCCTTCTTGCCACCGGTGTTGTAGCCGCTGTTGGCAATACCGTTGGCAACACTGATCAGCCGACGCAGAATCGCCCGCTCGCGGATGATCTCAGCGTAGGCATGGATATTTGCCGTGCCTCTGGCATTGTCTGTCAACTCGCTAAGGTACTCAATGCCTCCAGCACTTTCTAATTCATTCAGGCTATTAAGGGATCCCATCAGTGTCACGACATCGATAGGACTGCGGTCTTCGCTTTGCTGCGACATTACTCGGAAGATGATCTGATGCTCAGGGCGATAGAAATCTTCGGGAAGCAGCACATCTGCCAGATTGTCCCATTCTGTGTTGTCCAACATCAGACCGCCCAATACCGCCTGCTCCGCATCAACTGAGTGAGGCGGCACTTTTAATGCCGCTACATTATTAATTTCACGGTTTTTAGGGCTATGAGGGGTATCGAAAGACATCTTTTGCTTCTATGTGTTCTAGGGCTTGATCTTAGAATGAAGGCGAAAAAAAGCACCATCTGAGTGAACAGATGGTGCTTGATGAAGATAGATTGGTCAAGGGCTAGAACAGACTCCTCCAGCCCAGATGATCCTGTCTTAGTCTTCCTTTGTCTCTTCTTCGGCTTGCTCAGTGACTTCCTGCGCAGCCTCTTCAGCAGCCTCAGCCTCGATGATCTCTTCGATCATACTGCCGTCAGCACTGATCCCTGCAACAGCATCAAGACCTTGTACTGCAAGGTTGATAGTCGCAGTCACTTCGTAGCCAAGATTCAATACGACCTCAAAGCTGCCCAACTCGCGGATAACACCGTTTGGCAACAATACTTCTGCCTTAACGATATCGGACCCGCATTGCTCGTTCAAAGCATCCGCAATATTCTGAGTACCAACAGAGCCGAATAGCTTGCCTTCATCGCTCGCATTAACCTGCATGCTCAGCGCAACATCAGCAACGATACCCTGGCGCTTCTGCGCCGTAGCTACGTTCGAATCGTGAGCGGCCATTAGTTCTGCTCTACGAGAGTCAAAATCAGCCAGATTCTGCTTTGACGCAGGCATCGCTTTTCCCTTTGGAAACAAGAAATTACGCGCAAATCCAGATTTCACATTAGCGGTATCGCCGATTTCACCCAGGTTTGCCATTTTTTCAAGCAAGATAACGTTCATTTGTTCTTCCTCATCTGTAATTCTTATCTAGCACTGACTGCCAATGCTTCATTCTGTTTAAGCCGGCTTCTGCAGGCGCGTTCTAAAATCGTACCAGCTATCTAAAAGTGCAAGCAGCACGATCATATTCGCTATAAGGGGCAACACGATTAGCGCATACAATACGGCTAACCAGAGGCTTGATAACTTCTTTGCCGCCACCACCGCATGCACTAGGGCAAGCCCGGAGAACATCAACGGTAAAACCAAATACAGCATCCAACTCTGTGGGATGAGTATTTCAAAATTTGCCAGCATCATTAAGCCGACTAGGAGCAGTGCTACTTTTTGTTCTACTCGCAGTCCATGGAATTCTTTTTGAAATCCACCGGGATTGTAAAGCGCAGCCTGCATCCAGCGAGACAGCATCAGCAGGATTATGGCGAGAAACATATAGACCGCGCCCATAAAGCTGGTCATAACATTTCTCAGCGAATCCAATTGCTCGCCTTGTATACCGTTTGCATCGAAGTAGGGCTGCATCTGAAGAAAGATCAAATCCAACACTGCCGGCTGCAAACGCAAATAAACCTCTACGCAAACACCAACGACGATTGCCCCTAACAGGGTAAACTCCCAAGACTCTAATGCTCTGAGTAGTCCTGCCAACCCAGTAATTCCCAATAACATAATCAAGGGAACCGGATCGCCTGCGATGGCCCACCCTCCTATGGGAAAAATGGCCCAAACCAAAACCTGCGTGGCCTCGATTAAACCTTTTCGTAATACGACTAAGCCGATGACTACCGGGCTTAGAAAATTGACGATAGGTATCAGACCTAACAGCAGCACTGCCATTATGGCCTGCTTGCGTCCCTTCATTACGAATTCAGCAAGGCCGCGCATGCTTATAACCTTTTAAACCTGGTGGCTATCCGTATAAGGAATCAACGCCAAGTAGCGCGCACGCTTAATCGCTGTTGAGAGCTGACGCTGATAGCGAGCCTTCGTGCCTGTGATTCTGCTAGGGACAATCTTGCCCGTCTCAGAAACATAGGCTTTTAAGGTTTCAAGATCTTTGTAATCTATTTGTACTGTGCCTTCTGCAGTAAATTTGCAGAATTTACGTCGTCTAAAATAACGAGCCATAATTTTTATCCTGTCTGTCTATCTCTATTCTTTCTAAGAATGGGTTCGGATTTGCAGTGACTTAGTCCTGCTTCTCTTCTTCAGCTGGTGCTTGCGGAGCAGCTTCTTCAGCTGGTGCTTCCGGAGCAGCTTCTTCCGGAGCAGCTACAGGAGCCTCTTCAGCAGGAGCGGCAGCTTCTTCAGCTGCTTTTGCTGCGGCTGCTTTCGCTGCCGACGCTGCGGCTGCATCATCTTCCATCTTGCGCTTCTGCTCGGCACGTTGCTTGCGCTCTTTGCCTTCGCGCTCGCCCTTTAGAATAAAAGTTTCTTCGGTTACAGGTGCCTTAGTCTTAATAACTAGGTTACGGATAACCGCGTCATTGAAGCGAAATAGCGTAGTAAGTTCTTCCAAGGCCTCACCGTTGCACTCTATGTTCAACAGTACGTAGTGTGCTTTGTGGATCTTGTTTATTGGATAGGCGAGTTGGCGTCTGCCCCAGTCTTCCAATCGGTGAATCTGACCACCACTATCGGCCATCAACTGAGTATAGCGCTCGATCATCCCTGGGACCTGTTCTGACTGGTCGGGATGCACCAAGAATACAATTTCATAGTGTCTCATAGAGACTCCTTCTGGGTTAATGCCTTCCTCAAACACTGCTGTGCGCGGTAAGACAAGGAGTTATGTAGCTACGGAAACTAGTCC
>Ga0307985_10000644_pt1 | contig 20282 bp, 12 predicted proteins | sample EllFjometageno80_FD_203155 | JGI IMG/M metagenome (GOLD analysis project Ga0307985, IMG submission 203155) | Marine microbial communities from Ellis Fjord, Antarctic Ocean - #80 | ecosystem: Environmental > Aquatic > Marine > Unclassified | place: Southern Ocean | collected 2014-10-09 | reverse complement strand
CGAGGATGTTGAGAACATGAACGATTCAGAGGTTGAGGAGGACGAAGATGGTTCCATTATTTCTAGCGCTGACGCAGACTCCGATTCGGACTCGGACTCGGACGGGTCCAAGTCCAACCAGACTGGGGACTCTGACGCCGACGACTCCGACAACGACGACTCCAGCTCCACTGGCTCCGGCTGGTCCGAGGACTCTGCCGACAGGCCTGAGGAAATTTACGTCGAAGTCCACCACGCAGCATCAAGCTCAAGGCGCAAGAACTCCAAGTCCCGATCCGCTTTCCTCGGCCGCGTCACGATTCCCCTGGCCGACATACAGTCCATCCCCGCAGGCGCCCCCCTCACGCAAACGTACCCCCTCCAGCCCGTCAAGGGAATGTCAACGAAGCACGTCCAGGGTTCCGTCACGCTCAAGCTGCTCTCTGGAACCGTCAACGAGCTGCTTAAGTTCCTCCTTAAGACTCACACCACCAACTCATCGTCCCAGCAGCTCTCCATCCTCCAACGCTCCAAAGCGAACCGCGAGAACTCCACCAACATTTCCACCCGCGTCGACGCGACGCTCGACAAGTACTGGAACCAGCTCGAGGCCAACGCCGCCGCGAAAGTCGACAAGCAGTTGATCGCTGAGGGGCTCATCGTGCCGATCGAGGAGGAGGAGGAGCCGATGAGTTACATCCAGCAAGTCATGACGGGGGCCATCTTCAAGTCGGCCTTGAAGAAGCCCAAGTCGCCAGTTGTAAGTTATGAGCAAACCTTATGAACGCCCAGGCCCACACACATGGGCGAGCAACGACGAGGGCAATGAACGAGGCCACAACGCCGCCCTTTGTGAACGCATGCGTGGAGCAAACAGCACCGCCCTTTGTGAACACCGCCGCCTAGGGTCGGAGGAGGTTGTTTGTTCACACATGCATATATTTTTTTCACACATGTGCATGACTCACCCATACGTGCGCCCCCAGGTCACGGACTCCGCCTCCTCCACCCCCGCAATAAAGGGCACCTCCTCCGCCATCACGAAGCGCAACAAGCGCAAGGCCACGACCGGCGTGGACCTGCAGCCGTTGAACCAGGGCGTGCACGAGCGCGCCCAGGCCGAGCACGCCGCTCGCCGGCGCGGCGCGCGCATGCGGGCCTGGGTCGAGTTCGACGAGGAGGACGAGTCCAAGTGCAAGCCGCACCCGATCTCTTTGTCCTCCGAGGACCACCAAACGTTCGGTATCGGCGTGGAGCTGCACTTCTCCCTCATGCGCTGGTTCCAAACCCTCACCCTCGCTCTGTCTCTCGCTGCCGTGTACCTCACTTACTTAACCTACGAAGCGTACGAGAACGACGTCGAAAAAACGAGCGACGACTCCATCTTTATGCGCGTGAGCTCCCTCTCCTTCAAGGATTCCGCGAAAGTGCCCCTAGCGTACAGCTGGGTGCTGACGGGCCAGGTCACGCTGACTGTGCTTGGAATGACGTGGATTCGGATCATGATAAAGCGCAAAAGAATTCAAATCGAGTCCGCTACAGTCACGTCTGCTGACTTCTCCGTGGAGTGTACCCACTTGCCTAGGAAGTACCTGACGGGCGATCCCTCGCGCCACTCGCTGGAGTCGACGGACGACGACCAGACCAAACGGGGCAAGAAGAAGAAGAAGAAGAAGAAGAAGAAGAAGCCGAAGAAGTCCGTGAAGAGTGGTCAGCAAGAGCTGACCGCCCAGGATGTGAAGGACCACTTCTCGCAGTGGGGCCCGGTAATTCACGTCGCGCTCGCGTTCGACGTTAACGCGTACTGCAAGCTTGTGGACTCGCGCGACGAGATCACCAAGCGCATCGAAGTTCTGCACCAGCAGCGCGCCATATCGACGAACGCCTCGGGCAGGACCAAGACGAAGATGAAAAAGAAGAAGGAATTCGAGAAGAAGCTGGAGAAGACTTACGCGGAGCTGTCAAAAGTCGACCAGAAGATCCGGCGCATGGACATGGGCGACAAGTACAGCGAGGAGGTTCACGGCGTGATTCCCTTCTCCACCGGCTGTTGCACCTTCGACAGCACCGCCCGGCACCAGTTCAAGACCACCGGCCACGCGTTCGTCATGTTCAGGTACGCGCGGGACGCGAAGCTGTGTCTGAAGGAGCTCAACAGCCAGGACGACACGCACGCGTACCGGGCTTTCAAGTCGTTAGGGGGGCAGACGATGAACACGAAGATGATGAAGAAGGGGGGGCACGCGTCGACGTGGGCGTCGGATCTCAAGGTGAAGCGCCCTTGCGAACCGAAGGACCTGATATGGTGGAACTTGGAGTACACACAACGAGACATCTTGATTCGCCAGTTCGCAATGTGGGCCGTCATCCTGCCCCTCAGTGTGGTGGGCTTGGGCATCGACGTGGTGCTCTCCCAGATCAAGACGCAACTGAACTCCCAGTGCCTCGACTCGTCCGCCGACGACATCGCCAAGGACGTGCTCTTTCCCCAAATTCGCGACTTCGTCGAGGACAACTTCTTCAAGGATGACATGCCCGCGTGGTTCTGCGACTACTATCTGGTCTACGTATCCACGTTGCTGACGTCTGGGACCATCGTGCTGATCAACCTCGTCCTCACTCTGACCATCCAGTCCCTCACTCGGCGCCTCGAGCGGTCACACAAGCGCTCGAACATTCTCGGGAAGCTCGTCTTCCGCATCGCGCTGATGAAGTTCATCAACGTCTGCCTCGCGATGCTGTTCACGTACGATGTCTTCGAGATGGTGAGAAAGCTGTGCCAAGACAAATCGCCCCGCGCGCTGCGCCAAGACAATGCATCCGCCCTCCGCCCGCCCGCTGCACCAACACCCCCCCACCCCCCTCCCCCCCTCTAACCCCACCCCGTCTCGCACCCCCAGTGGCACGTGCAGGGCGACCTTCTGGACTCCGTGTGCTTGTTCATGATCATCAACACATTCGCCCCCATCACCGCCCTCTTTTTGAAGTCCACGATCGACCCGTTTCTGAAGTCGCTCAAGCGGAAGAAGGCGATGACTACTAGGCAGCTGAACGAGTCGTTCATGCCGCCCGAGTACGACATCCACTTGCGTTACGTGTACACGATCACGACCTTCATGACCGCGCAGTTCTTTCTGTCGCTGGTGCCGGCAATTTCCCTGCTGGCGTTCGCAGGCCTCGCCGTGGCGAGATTGTGTGACAGAACGATGCTGTTGAGAGTGTGCGACGTCAAGAAGCTGCTGTATTTGAGCGATGCAGCGGCTGTCGGCAGCGTGCGCTTCTGCGCTAATCTGTCCGTTCTCACCAGCGTCGCCGGGTTCTTTTACATGTCCGTCATCACTGCGCCCGACTCGTCCTGGGGCAGCATTCTTGAGACGCTCGAGAAGGAGGCGATTCAACCGTACAGCATCGTCATTTGGGTCGTGGTGATATTGTACATCTCCCTGCCGCTTTGGCGCGAGTGGTTCATCACGCAGATGGAGAAGAGTAAGAAGAAGAGCAGGCACACGACCCTCGGCTTCGATACGCCGGACTGCTGCTACGACAACAAGTACTTGCTGTGCTGCGGCAAGTCGACGATGGCGAAGGGATCGAGGGAAGATGAGGAGGAAGACGAGGTTGAGGGCCGGGGGAAGAACAGCAAGGAAATTGGAGACGAGCACTTGGGGGACTTTTTCAACGACGAGAGACTGCTGAACTCAACGAAGCACTACTCGGCTCCAACTCCCACGTGCATGCTGCCGTACCAGAGAGTGAACAACAGCAAGTTCCACAATCAAGCCGTGGACGCGATTGTCATCCTGGACGGCAACGGCGACGGCGAGATGCACGCTGACGAGTTCCAGGTAGCGCTCAGGAGCTTGGGGGTCGAGCTGAAGGATAACCAGGCGAAGGCTGTGGTGGAGCTGTTTGATGCCAACGGCGATGGATTCGTGAGCACGCATGAGTTCATGGACGCCGCCGAAAAGTACGTGGACGAGGACGGCCGCATTGACTTCTTCATGTTTGCACACGGAATCGTCGCCGAATTGGAGGAGGAGTTCGGCAGGATTAGGGGCTTGGATGACGACACGGAGAGCGACAGCGATGTTAGCGATGTGGCGGGCAGCCCTCGATACATTAAGAGGCGATCACCTGTGGAGAACGACTTTGGGCAGGGCGACGCGCCCACCCGCGACGTCCTGGATCTGGAGGAAATGATCAGCAGGCGATGGAAGGTGCAGCATCACGAGAAGGAGGGGATCGAGTTAGCGTACGAAGACTACCAGGACACTGGCATCAAGAGGCCCAGGCACGTGATGCACAAGAACCAGAAGATGAGCCAGAAGCAGAGGGCGAGCTACGCCTACCACCAGGTCGGAACTAGCCCGACCAAGGTCGTCTCGCCTCTCGGTAAGAGTCCGGCGCGGCTGGAATCTTCAGCGAAGGGAAGAAAGCAGGGAGACAAGGGCTACTGGAGCAGCGAGGGCCACTACGTGAGCAAGGCCGAGGCCAAGGAGGAGGTTGTGGACGACGCCACTGTGCGCAAGCTGTTCGAGCTGAGCGAGATCCACGTTGCGGCGGAGGCGGAGGATGTCTATTATAATAACGCTAGGAAGGACAGCGTGGAGGATGACTTGAGCGCGACAGTGCTGAAGTTCGCGGCTTCGGGGGGGCGGGGGGCTACGGCGGCGTTCGACAACATGCAGGTGGTGGAGAAGCTGGCGGACCTGCAGATGCGGAACGGGAGCTGGAAAATGAACGCAGCTTTATGCGTGCACATGAAGGTCAGGGTTGGGGACTGCCTTCACGGCAAGCCGCACGGCGTGGAGCTGGGAATGTGGGCGACCATGCTGGCGTTGGCGTATTTCGAGGTGTTGTGTGCGAGGGAGAGGGCTGGGTGGGAGCTGAGCGCAAAAATGGCAAAGAAATGGCTGGAGCACAGGAGCGCGGCGGACGAACGGTGGGACAACAGCGTCAAGCGGAAGGCGGTGAAATTCTTGAAGGAGGTGATGGAGCTGGGGGGGGGGGATGAGGACGAGGCGGATGAGGAGAGGGGGGGGGGGATTTTGAAGTACAGTCCGAAGAGGAAGGTGGTTGGGGAGGGGAAGGAGAACGCCGGGTCCATGAACGCCGGGTCCATGAACAGGCGCGCGAACTTGACAGACGAAGTCCGGGTGGGGCGAGCGGGCAAGACGGAAGACAACGTGGAGGAGGAACAGAGGAGAAAAATGATGATGATGAAGTGGAAGGAGAGCAGCTTCAACATTTTGGGCAAGATGACGGGCAAAGAGAGGTTCAACAACCCGCTGGAGGATTGGTTCATGTACCCGGAGGAGGGAGGAGAGGAGAAAGAGACAGAGAAAGAGGCGGCGAAAGAGGCTTTCAGGAGGAGCGTGCAGTTCGAGAAGACGCACGCGAACAACATGGGCGAGGTGGGCGAGGCGAAGGTGCCGGTGGCGCCGGCGTCGGACATTCTTCGTACGCCGGGGCGGCACGGAACGAGCTTTTGGGACGGCGCTGTCGTTGGCGCGGGAGGGGCGGGCGGAGAGGTGCAGAGTTTGGGGCTGGGCTGCAGCGTCTTCGCAGACGGAGGGTTCTACGTCGAGGTTAAGGTAAGCGCGGGTCAAAAAGTGGCGCAGCAAACTCGCAAAATCGACGAGAACTCTTTTAGCGCTCTCTCTTCTCTCTCTTCTCTTCTAACACTCTTCTCTTCCCTGCACAGGTGCTGTGCGCTAGGCATTTCGTGATGGACCTGCCGCCGGTGCCGCCAGGCGCGGCGCTGGTACGGAAGAACAGGGAGCTGGTTTGCGTACCTTCGTTCGGGACCGTGACGGGCAAGGGCGTGGCGTGCTGCGCCGGCGGCTGCCCACCGGGGTGGATGGGAGCGGGCATCCGGTTCCACGTCAGTAGGGAGTACAGCTTGGCGCGGTTCAAGGTGTGGGGCGGCGGGGGGGCCGTTGCGGTGGGCGAGTTGAAGGTCGATCTGGCGAGGCAGATCGAGATCGGAGGGCTGGACGCGGTGCACAAAATGTTCGTCTTTGATTTGGAGAGGGATGGGGAAAGGGGGGGGCACTGGGGGCAATTGTGCATGAGCATGTGCGTGAGGAGGGGCGGGGGGAAGGGAAAGGAGGAGGAGAAGGAGAGCGCAGCAACAACGAGGGTCGTTGCGAAGAAGGCCCTGGCCAAGGAAATATTGAAGGACAACGAAATTGTAGGCGGAAAGGAGGACGTGACCAAGACTTACAATGTGAAGATGGGTTTGGGCAAGGGCGTGCGGAAGAAAATCCCGTGGACAGTGCCGAGCGGGGGAAGCTACGTCGTGATCAGTAGCGTGCCAAGTCTCGTGGTGCCAATGACGGAGAGGATCGAGGCGAAGTTGGGAGAGGATCACGACAGGTGCGTCAGGCTGAGCTTCATTGGCAGCAGTGTGGCCATGAAGGCAGAGTGCAAGGTCGTCATCAAGAGGGAGGAGGACGGCCTGGTGGTGGAGTGTCTGCTGTTCCAGGTTGAGGTGGTGGGGGAGTGAACAAGGGAGGCCGCGGTGTGAACTATAGAATTGATATTTTGTGCATTGCCTGGTACAGTTGTACTGCAGCAAACTTGGTACAGTTGTATTCAGATTAGCCAATGTGTACTGCTGGGAAGGAGGGACGCGTTTGCTTTTCTGGAGTCTCGTGTAAATTAAGGCATCACCAAATTTTGTGAATTACTTTCCGGGGTGTAAAATGGAGCGTTTAATATGGCACGTGTTCAGACTGGGAAAATGGAGCGTTACTTGGAGACGTGTATGCCGGGGGGTTTACTTTTGGCAACCCTAACGCTAACCCAGCGCCCACCCCGCCCGCCCCACCCATTATAAACTCCCTCAAAGACCTGTGTATAGCCTGCATCCTGTCCAGACCTTCAGAAGCTGGCAATTTCGCCTCATTGTTGGAGAGCGCTGAACTCCTCGACCTGCCTCCAGAATCTATGAATCGCATGAAGGAAACGTTCGCTAACATGTTCCCAGTCTTGCTCGAAAAATAAGACGAAGAATCTCTCAGATCCCAAATGGGCAACAGTGAGTTTGACAAATTGCATGCTGACCTATAACCCTAACACTACTTGCAAGACGAGCCGAAGTTGCTAAGTGGCGGCGAAATTCATCCGCCGGCTCGATCCTCCAGACAGCAGCCACTCCTAACTCGGACACTGACATTTCAGAGCACGTGTCATTGCCCCCCTGTCAGCGCTCCAACAAGGCCAATCTTTATCCCCTGAACACGGACCTGCGATCACGAGAGCAGTATCTGTCGGCGCCTGAGTTCCTTGCCACCTTCAAACCCTAACACCCGTGGAGTTCCTACCCTGCCGAAAGAGCGACGAATTCTGCTAAAGAAAGAAGTCATGCTGTTTTAACCTACAAGTCTGTGCCTACAAGTCCGCGCACACATCGCCCGCAATGTCGCCCAAGAGCATCTCTTTGCTCCGCACTCCCCTCTTCCGGCTAAAGTCCAATTTTATGTTCTCCCTTTCCTCCAATTCGTTCATCCCTCCGTCGTCTGTCAAGCTCTCTCGGAGACGCCTCATGCTCTCGCTGATGCTAGCCCTCTTCCCTCGACGCCGAACCTCCTCCTTCTCAGGATGGTCTGAGGGAATCATCTCGAGCGGAACTAGGACCTTAAAATGCGCCGAGAACCAAGCGGGACGCTCGTCGCCCCATCTGAACCAGTTGTCCTTGATCCACCCCCCCACGTCTTCTCTTATGTCCATCCACAGATACTTGTTTCGCTTCAGAATCTCTGCTCTCCCAGCATCATCAACAGCACTAACGAAGTTGTCGATCGTGAACTGTTTGGAGGTTTCCGTGCTGAAGAACGTCCTCCTATAGCCCTTCTTCATCAGCAGCAGGAACACCGCAAAAGTGACCACGGAGACTGTCGAGAGCAGCCCCAGCACTAGCCACGCCGTCTTTTCCTCGATCGCCGCGTCCGCAACTGACATTCGGTCGTAGTGAATTGCAACGCTACCGAAGCTCACGGCGATCGCCGCGAACATGTTGAAGGACCAGTAGGCCCCGCCAAGTTCGCTTGGAACTCTACTCTGCATGAGCCCAGTAAAATCGGTGACAAACTTCACCCCCACTCGGGCCACGAGCGTGATCAAGAATCCTTCCACGCCGTAGACAGGCACCCAGTAGTGCCAGTCCCCCCTCAACACCTTGATGAACAAGTACAAGCCCATCTCGCCCAACACGAAGACGGCCAAGTAAAGCGGGCCGACCATCAACAAAAGAACGGCGCTGATGCTTCGGATCAGCAACAGTACACTGCTCTGGATGCACAGACAGAGCAGCATCAGCGATCGCTTGCTCGCTGCATCCGGCACGTAGCCAAAATGTTTCGGACTCCTCGTCCTTTTCTCCGGATTTGTGTCGTGATCGTACGCTATGATCGCGCTCGTGAAGCCAGCCGTCGCCGTACTGATGATGATGCTCCACAGGGCTGCGTTCTGGCCCTCCTGGTTGTCCTTCAAAAGCCCTAGGAACGCATACAGTTGAATAATACAACCCGGTATCGACTCGGCGAATAGCTCGATTCCTTTGGTGATGCTCAGCTCGGTCTTGGCGTCGAACGTGTGCCAGGGCGCCATCTCCGCTCCCGTAACGACCCTGAACGCGTCCACTCCCGGCTTCATCAAGCTGATGACGAACAAGCTCTCCCGCAGCAGATGCCACGGTTTCTTCTTGTTTTGGGCCCAGACGGCACAGAGCTGCAGGAACACAGACCCCAAGATCATGGTGAGAAGCGCCCAGCCGAAGCCCGTCTTCTCGGGAATTCTCAGGTACAGAATGATGACGTTGATGTCACTGGCAGTGTCGATGATGTTCAGCCCCGCGCCGGTTAGCACGCGCCACACCATGCCCCAGGGAGCGATGGTCAGCACCTCTTGGCTGATCGTGAGCATCATGCTCTCCGACCATTCGTGCTTCTCGAACAGCTCGACCATGGCGGGATTCTGCATCTTCCACTGATACAGTCCCGCCTCTGCCGTCTTCCTCTGCCTCAGCGCCGGCGACAAACTCTGGCCTATCCTCTTGGCCTCGGTAATGCTCAAGCACTCGAGTTTAGTGCCCACGCTCCGGTTCAGTTGGAGCCTGCCACGTACTGTTTCCCTCAAAAACACCTTCAACCAGGGGTACTCGAGACTCAACTCCTTCAACCCATTGTGCTTCTCCACGACGTCATCGACCATATCCGTGCGGCGCTTCTTGCCCCCAGGGTGCATGAGCCGCACTCCGATCGCCTTGCCGTCCTCTCTGTCGTAGCGGCACAGCTCTCGCTGTTCCTGGTAAAAGTTCTGAAGGCGGTGCGTGACCGACAGAGACATTTTCAGGTACGCGTTCATGACGATGGATGGCAAACTGCCGCCCATGTCGAGGTGATTCACGTATACGACGCTGCTCAGACCCGGCTGGATCTCCTTTATCAGCAAGGTGACGGGCATCTTCGCGCGGATTCTGATGCCATGAGCGGTCGCCCTCGAGCTCCGGGTGGGGATTTGATTCGTCGCGCTTCCACGCTTGATGCTGCCCGTCCTCCGCCCACGTGCCCCCGTCTTCTCTTCTTCTCCCGGTCTCTGGCAGCTTACGCTCGCAAACAACAGCGTCTCGTCTTCGAGCTCCTTCCACACAGCCCGCGTGATGCCCTCGCGAGGCAGCACCAGCGAGCCAAATCCCTTGCTGCCCTTCTTGCACTGCAGCACCACCTCATGATGATCGTTCACGACCTTCAGCACGCTCCGCTCGATATCGGAACGAGACCAGCGGCACTGAGCGCCCGCGTTCCACATGTACGCCAGCACCTGCTCCTTGCTCGCGCGGACCAGCACCTCCGACTTGCCCCAGCCGACGCGGGTGCCCTTCTTGAACATGATGACGTAATCTATCGTCGGGGAGCCGCTCTTGACCTTGATCTTCTTGGTGCTCGCGTCAGCGAAGCTCTCAATGGAAGCCAAGCCCTGCCGAATAACCTCGTTCTCCTCGTCCGTGTAGTGAGCGTCGTGGGGCTGGCTGTTGATGGTCAGCACGGTCTTCTCCATCTTCTCCTTGTCGCGGGACAGCGAGTTGTCAAACTTACGGCGCATGCGCGAGATCCGCATGAGCAACTCCACCCGCTGCCTGCTCACAACGTAGTGCGGAAAAGAGCCGCCGAGGTTGTGTACGAACTGCGTGAAAGTGACCCGCGTCTGCTCGATCGAGCCAATGGGAGAAAGGCGCTGGTACTTGGTGAACGACGAGAGGCTCGCACGGACGTAGTTTGGGTTGTTGGATTCAGCGTCTTCGCAATCTTCCCCTATGACGATGAGCGTGTCGTCATCCTCCCACTTCCAGAGTATTTTCGAAATGAACTGTCTGAGGCGGAGCCCGGGCACCTTGAGGTCAACCACAGCACGAAAGATGAAGTGGTGCTCGTTGACCGTCGTGAGACTTCGCTCCTTGTTAGCCCCGAACTGAACGTGCGCCTTAAGATGCTCCCTGTCCATGAGGTTCATCGCCCAAGCCGCACACTCAGTAATGTTCGCGTCGACCAGGGTGACAGCGCGCCCACACGCGGACTTCAGCTCGTTCGCGACGCTCGTCGACATGAACACGAAATGGTCGGGCGAGATGAACTCCTCGAAGCTGTTCGGGTGAACCTTTTCAATTCTCGCATGCGCAGTCTTGAAAAGAGAGATCTCCTCGGCTTCGTAAGATTGCTCGTCGCTTCCAATAACGGCAGCTCTCTCGAGCCTCTCGTTCCGGTCGCTCTCGTCGTCACGCTGGAACTCCACTCTTATGTTGTCGACGACGTCGAGTATTTGTGGCAGCTTCGCGGCGATCATCGAGACGGGGACGTTGCCGCCAAGATTGGTATACATGATCACGGTGGCGGTGCAGGAGGTGGGGGTTGTGGGGGAGAGGCGGAGGAGGATTTGGGTGGTGGCGCGGACGGCGCGGAAGGTTTGACCGTAATCGATTTTGAGGGACGGGTCGGAGGGAGACTGGATCGCCACTAGGATGTCCGGGTTTTGGGCCGGGCCGTCGTCAAAGCAGCAAACCTGCCGGAGCAAGAACTCACGATTGGCGATAGGAAACGGCATCGACTTGATAGTCGCAACCGTCCAGTCGTGCTCCGTATGCTTCTCCACCACAATCCTCACCGGATTCTTCTCCTGCTTGCTAATCATTTGCCGCTCCCTAGAGCAGAACGAGAAGTACCACGCGGCGGCCTGCAGAGCAGACGTGTCTACGGTGGACGTCGCCTTCCCGATGGCGAGCTTGGCGGTACCGGTGGTCGTGTAGCGAGTCTGCATAGTAATGAACGGAGACTTGGAACGGAGGGCCGTCCAGTGCCCGTCGCCGTCCGTGTCGTACAGTTCCAAGTTCGTCGCCGAGCTAACGACGAAGTTCTGGGCCGGTTCCAGGTCGTGTCGTCGGGGTGGCGGGGCGAAGTTGCCCCGTATCTCCCGGTCAACATGCCGCCCGTTCCTAACAAACTTATCCTGCAACGTTCTGACGAAGAAAAGCTCCGTGTAGACCCGTCTCGTCTCGACCCAGTCCGGTATCGATCCACCGAGAGTCCCTTGTATGACGAGCTTCACGCTGCAAACAGCGGCGGCGAGAGGGGTGATCTCCCAGAAACCGCGCATGCTGGAACGGGTCGCGCGCGCGGATTGAGGGTCCCTCATCAGCATTATAGTGACGTCGTTGACGATGGACTCGTCGCCGGAAAACTCCTTCATCGGCGCGAACGCGATGATAATCGAGCCATCGGGTCTCTTCTCCCAGCACTGCCAGAGGGACACAACCCGATCGTCAAACCCGAGGGGAAGATGGAGCACCGTAGCAGAGATGGAGGAGTGGGAGTCCGGCACTTCCCTATACATCCTGGGCAGATTCCCATTAACCGCCTGATTCGCCTTGATGCGCGCGTAGCTGTCGAACCGCCACAGGTACGAGCAGAGGACGTCGGCGCTGTACACGAGTGAAGCGAGTGTCAGCCACTTGTGTGTGAACAAGGGAGGGGGTGATGAACAAACGCGGTTAAGCGAACGCGCTGTAGGGGGTACTGTTTGCGAACACTCGTCGCGCTGCAAGACTGTCACGTTATGTATGCTCGCTCGTTGTTCGCTCGCACGTCTGCTTCTGCATCGTCGAGCACGCGCCGTCTCTCAACTCGACGCGTTTTCCTCACCTGCAGTCCACGGTGGCGATGGACTTGCCCCACGTGGGAGCGACCGCGGGGGCGCCGGTTCTGCTAGCGCGTCTCTGGGACGCGGTGCTCGGTTTCTTGAGGAAGTACGCAACCCGCTGCTGTACTGTATCCGCAATCCTCTCCCAGTGCGCACCATGACCACCCTCCTCATCCTCAAACCTTAAACTCCTCTCAATCAACTCCCTCTCAAAGTCCTTCGGCGCAGTCGTACTGATGGCTGCAACGAAAGCCTCGCACAGCGCCTCATCAACCGCCTCGTACCTCGCGTACTTCGCGTGCAATGCCTTGATGCTGCCCATCAAGTGGCTCGTTATCTTGCCCGCGGCGTCCTGGGACATGCTGTCTCCTCCAGCGGCTCGTTTTTGCTCGCATGTTAACGTCACGGTGCAGCAACCGCCTCCCGCTTCGATAACTTCATAGTTCCCTGTAAGGCCGTGCACCTTGACGTAGTCGGGTGTGCTGGTTCTCTTGGCTTCAATCGACTCGACGAAGCGCGGGGGAGAGTTGGGGGGTATGGCGTCGTGCGACTTGAGGATGATGGCGCCGGGGGTGGCGACGGACGTTGAGAGGGTTAGGAGGAACTCGTACGTGCGCCGGACGCCGCCGGGACCGGTTGTGATGGGGTGGAGGAAGTAGAGGAGGAGGGTTGTGGGGGAGGGTTTGGCGGTTGTTGAGTAGAAGCGACGCGCGTTGAGGGGCTGGAGGAGGGAGGGGAGGGATTCGGAGCCGAGGGGCGAGAGGAGGAAGGTGGTTAGGGTTGAGGGATGAGTATGTACCAGGGTGGAGGCGCTAAGTGTGGGAATATGTGTGTGAGTATATATATATGAAGAGCACAAGTGTGTGTGTGTGAACGAAGGGCACAGCTTGTTCACAAAGAGCACACGCTTGTTCACAAAGGGCACACGCTTGTTCACAAAGAGCACACGCTTGTTCACAAAGGGCACACGCTTGTTCACAAAGAGCACACGCTTGTTCACAAAGAGCACACGCTTGTTCACAAAGGGCACACGCTTGTTCACAAAGAGCACACGCTTGTTCACAAAGGGCACACGCTTGTTCACAAAGAGCACACGCTTGTTCACAAAGGGCACACGCTTGTTCACAAAGAGCACACGCTTGTTCACAAAGAGCACACGCTTGTTCACAAAGGGCACACGCTTGTTCACAAAGAGCACACGCTTGTTCACAAAGAGCACACGCTTGTTCACAAAGGGCACACGCTTGTTCACAAAGAGCACACGCTTGTTCACAAAGGGCACACGCTTGTTCACAAAGAGCACACGCTTGTTCACAAAGAGCAAACCCGTGTGTAAATGGTGGTGATATGTGAAACACATTTGTGAATATATATATACCTGGTACAATGGCTCATCGCCGTAATCTGCGTCGTAGTAACAGTAGTCGCATCACAAACAACACTCGTCGGCAACGCCCCATCAATATTCGTGAGTATTTTAAGGTCCCGTTGTGTAACGATGGGTGAAACTGATATCCGACGAGTAGATTGGGGTTGGGGAGTGGTTAATTGGGCTTGGAGACGGCGACGGCGGGGGGGCGCCAAGGCGGGAGTGCCGAGCATTGAGGTCGGATGGTGTGTGTGTCTGTGGAACGACTGTGAGCGGTGTGATAAGTGTTACAACTGTGGCAGAGTTTTACGTTTTACAACTACTGTGGCACTGGCGAGACTACTCTCTGTGTGGCTGAACCTAGGAGAGCATGAAAGGTTACGGCGCCGTAGGGATGGGGCGATGAGTCGCGACTGCAGCTGTAAGGAGACAAAACCCTAACCCGGTGGTGGTGTTGGCGGCAGATTTTAGAGGCAGATTTTAGTAGTAGGGAGGACGTTTGAAGAGGACACAGAAGAGTAAGGGGGTATTGTTGGATGCGGAAAGTCTCGGGCTCGATGCAAACAATGCCTCTTTTAAGAAGCCGCGGCGCAGTACGAAGCTGTATGGATTTTTGGACCAGAGCCAAGCCAACAGCGCCGAGCTTAGCCGCCTCAATTGAGATGAGAGTATCTGTGAGAGAGGCAAGCTTCATCTCTGACGGCGCGCAAGAACAACGAGTCGGTACGATCTGACGTATGCATAACCAAGCCCCCCTCCCGTTGTTTCCACCTCGCGATACTACCGAGAAGTGTTGTAGACCACTTGACTCGCAAACATCACCCCGGATATTTGTCAACTTCCAGTCTCTCATACCTCCGGGGTCCCAAAACCGACGCCCAGACACTGCTTAATACCCACGCGCTTGCAATCTACTCCTACCTACCTACCTACCTACCTACCTACCTACCTACCTACCTACCTACCTACCTACCTACCTACCTACCTACCTACCCCTTGTTCACACCGAGAGTGCCCCCCCCCTCTAACCCCTTCTTTCCTTAGTTCACCCACCCACCACAGCTCCTTTGTTTGTTTGGTGATCGGCCATGGAGTCCATCAGGATTCAGTCCGAGAAGGCCGAGCACGGCGAGCAGACCAGCTTCCACTTCTTCACCGGCGAGCACAGGCATCACTGGAACCTGCAGATGTCCCTTCTGCCTAACGTCATCAAGAGAGCATGTATGATCACCCTGATCGGGTTGACAATCGGCGGCGTGGAGTTCTGCGTCACCACCGCCCTCGCCATCTTCGTCTCTGCCAAATTCGAGCACGTGTACAAGCTCATCGAGGAAGGCAACCAGTACCAGGTCCTCTTTTGGACCGTCCCCGCCATGACCATAACCGCCGCAGTCGTCGCTTACCTCTGCCCCGTCGCCGCCGGCTCCACCCTCCCTGAAGTGAAAGGCTACCTCAACGGCGCCAACATCCCAGGCATCTTCTCGATTTTCACCACCGTAGTCAAGGCACTTGGCGTCGTCGTCGTCATATCATGCGGCTTCCCCGTCGGTCGCGAGGGCCCAATGGTTCAGGTTGGCTGCGCTGTCGCGTTTCAGATCCTCAAGATGCCGTGGTGGAACAGCCTCCTCAGGCTGAAGGGGGGGGTTGAGAAGTTCAAGAGGAAGGATCTGGAGGCGGATAAGTTCATGCAGGTGAGTTAGACGCGACGTTAAGAGAAGCCTCAGTATCCCACCTTGTTCACACGTGTATATGGCCCTTTGTTTACACATGTGCATGCCAGGAGTCCACTCTCGTCGTGACGATCGGCGGCGCCGCCGGAATCGCGGCTGCGTTCCGGTCTCCCATCGGCGGCATCTGTTACATGATGGAGGACATGTCCTCGTACTGGAACCACGAGACGACCGTGCGCGCGTTCGGCGGAACGCTGGTCGCGACCATGGTGTTCTCGTTCCTCCTGAACTCGATGCACGGCGTCAACTACGATCCGCTGGTCATCTTCGACGACGACGCTGAGAAGACTGACTGGAAGATCAAGGACTTGCCGTATTTCTTGATCCTCGCTGTCATTGTCGGGGCCGTGAGCTCGTTCTACTCGGAGTTGCTGTTCCTGTCGCAGCGCTTGCGCCGCCACCGCAAGAATTTCAAGACTCCGTTTTGGAAGACCGTCGAGGTCTTCTTTGTTTCCCTCCTGTTCTGCTCCATCCCACTCTACTACCCCAACTTGTTCGACTGCCACAAGCTCCCCACCGCGGCCTTGAACTGCGACCCAAACGACGGTTGCGACGGCGCGCACGGCGTTTGCACCGCGTGCTGCAAGGACTACTTGGTGTCGCACTCGGACTCGTGTGCGGCTTGCGTCGCGGAAGAGTGCATGGTGGACACTGGGAGGCGCGCGACTGGGGAGGCCTGGGCCGAGAAGGTAAGGAGCGACTGCCCTTTTCGACCGGCTCAAGAGCGCTACTCATACACGCGCACTGTTTCGCTCTCCCTTTGTTCACAATGCTTCCCCTTTGTTCACACATATGTGTGGTGTGTGGCTCACACCGTATCTGTTAGGAGCTGTACAAGCTCGACGTGTCCCCCCCTGAGCCCACGTCCCGCCGCCTGTCTGGCGGCCCTTCCGCTCTCGTACAGTTCCACTGCGACGAGACCGAGTACAACGAGATGGCGTCGCTCTGGCTGATCGGCGAGGAGGGCGCGATCAAACAGCTGTACAATCGTTCCGCGAGCAAGCGCAACGCGTTCTCGATCAAGACGCTCTTCGCCTTCATCGCCGTTTACATAGTGCTGTCTGGATGCACTGGCGGCCTCGCCATTCCGTTCGGAACGTTCGTGCCCAACCTCTTCGTGGGCGCCGCCTTGGGCCGTGCCTTCGCGCTCATCGTTCAGGACGAGTTGGGCGTCTCTGGTTTGTCGGAGCCCGGAACGTACGCGCTCATCGGCGCCGGCAGCATGCTCGGAGGGTACACGCGCATGACGATGACGGTCGTTGTGATGGCGATCGAGGCATCCGGTGACGCGTCTGTGGTCGTGCCGCTCATGCTCGCCGTGCAGGCCGCGCGGTTCGTCGCGACGATGCTCACGGACTGCTACGACGAGAAGATGATGGAGCTCAGGAACATTCCGTTCCTGCACGACGAGTGCAGGTGAGTGAGGCGCCAATATTTAGTCCCCCTCCCGCCCGTCTCTCCCCCCCCCCCTCTCTCCCCCCCCCCCTCTCTCTCTAACACGCCCCTGCAGCCCCATGCGCAAGGGAGACAACAGCAGCGAGGTGATGATCAAGTTCGACAACTTGAAGGGCAAGGAGCAGCAGTACAAGCTCGCTCGCTCCATTAAGGCGGCCAACGCGTACCCGTGTGCCGCCTTCCCGGTCGTCGACGACAACGGCAAGCTTAAGGGTTTGGTCAACGCGAACATGCTGGACAAGGTGCTGAGCAACGTCAACGCGCTGAGGGTGAACCGATCGCGTATGTCGTTCGGCTCTATTACCAGCGTGGGCGAAGGCGGCATCGAGATGGCGGGCATGCAGAAGAAGGAAGCGGGGGAAAGGAGGGGAAGCGCCATTGTCATCAAGGACGAACTGATGTGCGTCGTGAACGTGGAGCAGTTCATGGACCCGGCGCCTTACGCCGTTATTGAGAACTTCCCGCTCGCGCGCTTATTCCCGCTGTTCAGGAAGCTCCGTATCGAGCATGTTGTGGTGATTAACAAGAATGGGGAGCCGGTCGGAGTAATTCCCAAGACGGCGCTGATCGAGGCGGATGCCGGTCACGTCGAGACCACGCACAACAAGGCGCTTAACATGGCTGACCTGACCAGGTTTGCGAGCACCATTGCTGCTGATAACCAGGAAGAGGTAGAGATCCAGCCCGGGCCCAGGAACAGGTTCGGCAGGACGGCAACGCAGGGAGGGTACGAGCAGGGAGAGCTGTTTGACGACGCCAGGGTGGCGGAGAAGAGAATCAAGAGCTTTTTCAGTACGCTTGGGTTCGGGAAGGAGGCCTTCGGCGAGAGGGACAGCATGGGCGGCATTGCGGAATTCGGGGCGGGCGTGGCGAGCGGGGGGAGGGACAGACAGAGCAGTTTGGAAGTCGCCAGGGGGGATCGAGGAATACCGGGGCCTAAGGTCACGGTGGAATTGACAACACAGGATGCGGCGGCGCGGCTATAGAGAGTTGGCGGGTTTGGGAATGGGGAGGCATTTTATGATTCAATTTGAAGGAAAGCACTACGCACTGCACTGAGTTCGGCGAAACACTCGTTTACTATTATATTAACTAACAACTCACTTTTCACTCCTCTTCGGCGGCGGTGAAGCCCTCGCACAACTCCTTCTCGATGTTGGGCGGAACGAAATCGTACGAGTCGAGCTTCATCGAGTAGCTCGCACGGCCCTTGGATGAGGACCGAAGCGTGCTCACGTACTGGAACATGTTGGCCAAAGGAACAGTCGCCTCGATGGTCTTGATGTTTCCGCGATCGCCGAGTTCGCCAACGATCCCACGCCTGGAGTTGATGTCGCCCAAGAGGTCGCCCATGTACTCCTCAGGCGTCGAGATGTCGACCTTCATGAGCGGCTCGAGAAGGCGCACGCCAGCCTTGCGCAGGCCCTCGCGGCACGCCGCGCGCCCTGCGATCTCGAACGCCATCACACTGGAGTCGACGTCGTGGTAGTTGCCGTCGATGAGACGGACAGACATTCCCAGAACCGGGAACCCGGCCAGAATGCCCTGGGACAAGACGCTCTCCATGCCCTTCTGAATGCCCGGAATGTACTCCTTAGGGATGGATCCGCCCTTGATCTCGTTGATGAACTCCAAACCCTCGTTAGCTCCTTCCTCGTCATCCTCCTTCGCGACACGCGGGGCGAACTCGAGCTTGATGCGCGCAAACTGTCCCGACCCGCCACTCTGCTTCTTGTGCGTGTAGTCCACAGTCGCGGTCTTCGTAATCGCCTCCCTGTAACTAACGGACGGCGCACCGACGTTGCACTCAACGTTGAACTCGCGCTTCATCCTGTCCACAATGATCTCCAAGTGCAGCTCCCCCATCCCCTCGATGACGGTCTGTCCCGTCTCCTCGTCGCGACTGTACCTAAAGCTGGGATCCTCCGCCGCCAGCCTGTTGAGCGCCGTGCCCATCTTCTGCTGGTCCGCCTTCGTCTTCGGCTCCACCGCGACCTTGATCACCGGCGTGGGGAACTCCATCTTCTCAAGAATCACGCTGTTGGCCTTGTCGCACAGCGTCTCGCCAGTCGTCGTATCCTTGAGTCCAACCAGCGCAATGATATCCCCAGCCCTCGCCTCCTTGATCTCAATCCTGTCATTGGCATGCATCTGCAAGAGAGTGAGTTTGGGAGAGGCGGAAGTGGAGGGGGGAGCAAGAACGCGCTGAACGACCGCCCCAGAACGCGCTTTTCGCAGCTCGCCGAACGACCGCCTCAGAACGCGATTTTCGCAGCTCTTCTCACCTGCAGCATCCTGCCAATCCTCTCATTCTTTCCCTTCACACTGTTCCACACGCTAGACCCCGTCGCAAGAACCCCACTGTAAACCCTCGTAAAAGTAAGCGTGCCAACGAACGGGTCCGTCGCGACCTTGAAAGCCAGCGCACTGAACGGTTCCGAGTCGCTGCTCTCACGAACACACGGGCCGTCGTCGTCCACGCCAGCAATCGCATCAACGTCAAGCGGGCTCGGCATGTAGTCAACGACGGCGTCGAGCAGCGGCTGCACGCCCTTGTTCTTGAAAGCCGATCCCGTCAGCACCGGCACGAATGCGCTCACCAAAGTGCCCTTCCTAATGCACCTCTTAAGCGTCGGAACATCCGGCTCCGTCCCCTCCAAGTACGCCATCAGCACCTCCTCGTCCTGCTCCACAGCCAACTCCACGAGTCTCTCGTGGTACTCCTTCGCCTTGGCAACGAGCGCATCATCCAAAAACGGCACCTTGTTAACAACACTCTCAATCGGCTCGCGCTCGTAGTTCGCACCCAGCTCCTCCCCCGTCCAGTAAACCGCCTCCATGGTGACCAGGTCAATGATCCCCTGAAAGTCACCCTCACTCCCGATCGGCAGCTGCAGAACCGCCGGCGTGGACCCGAGCAGCTTCACAATAGTGTCAACACAAAAGTAAAAGTCCGCCCCCGTCCTGTCCATCTTGTTCAAGAAGCACATCCTCGGCACATTGTACTTGTCAGCCTGCCTCCAAACCGTCTCCGTCTGCGGCTCCACGCCCGCAACCCCATCAAACACCGCCACCGCGCCGTCGAGGACGCGGAGACTACGCTCGACCTCGAGCGTGAAGTCAACGTGCCCCGGCGTGTCGATGATATTGATGCGGTGGTCGTTCCACGCGCACGTTGTCGCGGCGGAGGTGATGGTGATGCCGCGCTCCTAAGGGGGGGGGGGTGAGTACATACACCCATGCACATTCGTTACGGGGGGGGAGTGTGTCCACTGCGCGCCACGCTCTTGCTCCCGTCCGCCTCCTCACCTGCTCCTGAACCATCCAATCCATAGTAGCTCCCCCCTCATGAACCTCCCCAATCTTGTGGTTCTTCCCCGTATAATACAGGATCCGCTCCGTAGTAGTAGTCTTCCCCGCGTCAATATGCGCCATGATACCAATGTTACGGTATCGGGACAGATCGACTTCGCGGCCGATTCCCATGGTTGCGGCGCCACCGCAGGAGGCGGCGACGGAGGAGAAGAGGGAGGTGGGGGTCTTGACGAAGGTGG